>Ga0307470_10000335_pt1 | contig 26736 bp, 23 predicted proteins | sample atmos_gasesAM3C__FD_204565 | JGI IMG/M metagenome (GOLD analysis project Ga0307470, IMG submission 204565) | Hardwood forest soil microbial communities from Morgan-Monroe State Forest, Indiana, United States - atmos_gasesAM3C_05 | ecosystem: Environmental > Terrestrial > Soil > Temperate forest... | reverse complement strand
AGTCCGACCGGAGCTTGGCAGGCTCTGAACTACAGGCGGTTATCAATTACCGCTCTCCCAAGCTCCGGCCGCGTGATCCGATTCACGTTCTCGCAAGCTCCGTTCGGACAACGTAGGTCGGACTCTCAGTCCGACCGGAGCTTGGCAGGCTCTGAACTATAGGCGGTTATCAATTACCGCTCTCCCAAGCTCCGGCCGCGTGATCCGATTCAAGTTCTCCCGAGCTCGGGTCGGACTGAGAGTCCGACCTACGTTTGCCGCGTGATCCGATTTCCGTCTCCTGCGTCGAAGCACGTCCTCTAATGGAGTCAGCATTCCGGCGTCCGCTTCGTCGATCGCCGCTTCTAGATCAGCCTCTTCCTCAGGAGTGAGGTCGAACCATCCTCGATCATGATTGCCGTTCGCTCATGATGCCTTCCAATGGTACCTCGGTGGAGTGTGGCGCCCGATTCCAGCTCACGCTCATAGGCGAGGAGGGCGGCCTCGCGCCGAGTGGCTGAGCGAAAGGAGGATGATTGCACCGTCGGTAACCTCGTAGTAGAGGTAGTAACGAATACGGTCGATATAGATGCGGCGTGCGCCTCTGCGCCGCGTTCCGCGGACAAGGCCGCCGACTGCCGGGTGTTCGAGGATCAGGTCGAAGGTGCGCTCGAGATCTTCGTCGAATGCGAACGGAGCTTTATCACGGTTCTTCAGCCACCATGCCCGCGCAGCGGCGATCTCGCGCTTCGCACGCGAGATCGTTATCAGAGCCCTTCGCGCCACGTTCCTTCGCGAAGCTGTTTAAGGAACTCGAACGCGTCTGTTCCTTCGCCGCGTTCCGCCTCCTCCATCGCAGCATCGAGCTCCGCCAGTTCTTCGGCGGAGACCTCAATCTCTTCTTCGGTCTCAATCAATCGCTCGCTCATGGCGTCTCCGTTTCATGACGCCCTTAATGGTACCTCGGCTTCCACCGCATTCGCCTTTGCCAGCAGCCGCGTCAGCCAGAGGTTCGTCATCTTCTCCACCACCGTGTTCTGGCGCAGGCGGGCGCGCAGGTTGGTGAAGTCGACCTCGTCGAGAGGCTGATCCTGGTTGAAGCAGGAGAAGACGAACTTCTCCTTGCCGGTGACCGGGTCGACGTGGCGCTGGAGGCACTGCGCGCAGACCTGTTTCATCATGCACTGCATCGGGGAGTTGATCGATCCGATGCCGACGTGGTCGCTGCTGAGGTACGGCGCCAGGACGGCGTGGCGCGCGTCTTTGACCGCGCGCATCATGCCGTCCGAGCCGATGGCGATCAGGCGGTGCACGCTCCGCAGGTCGGTCTCCGGCGCGTTCTGCGCGTAGTGGAGCATCGACTGGACGATGTTGCCGGTGAAGCCGCGGTCCTGCGGCCGGCGCGGCGTGATCGGATCGCCGGCGTCGACCGACCAGATCACCTGATCGGTGCCCGCTTCGATCTCGTCGCGCTTGAAGACGTCATCCTTCTTCTTGTAGCCGGCGAAGTAGACGACTTTGCAGCCGTTCAGTTTGAAGGCGCGAGCGATGGAGAAGAGCACGGCGTTGCCGAGTCCACCGCCAGCCAGGAGAACGGTCTCCCCTCGCGGGATTTCCGTCGGCGCGCCGGTCGGGCCCATGACAACCACCGGCTCACCAACCTTGAGCCGCGCCACCAGCCGCGAGGAGCCGCCGAGCTCGAGGACGATCAGCGACAGCAGGCCTCGCTCCGGATCGGTCCAGGCGCCGGTCAACGCGATCCCTTCCATCGTCAGGCGCGTACCGTCGACAACCGGCGCGTTCTCTTCGAAGTTCTGCAGGCGGAAGAACTGGCCGGGCTCGAAGTGCCGCGAGGCGAACGGCGCGCGGATGACCACCTCGACGATTGTCGGGGTGAGTCGATTCACGGCGTCGACGACCGCGAGCAGGCCGTCATCGAGCGTGCTTAACAAGTCGTTCCACTGTGACTCGCGCACGGTCTGCGCCTCGGGGGAGCGATCGAGCCGCAGCAGATCGGCGGCAAAGAGCTGGGTGACGAATGGATAGCCGTCCTTCGCCGAGGCCATGGCCTTGACGACGTTGCCGGCGTAGCGCGGGTGGTTGTCGCCGTAGAACGAGATCACCTTCTCGCGCGACGACGGATGCTGATACGAGGTGAAGAAGCCGCGGTCGCGGTTGGCGTCGACTTCGATCAGCTCCGGCGATCCCTCGGTATTGGAGACAGCGAAGCTCTGGAAGAACTGGCCGTACTTGTCCAGCTTGAACGTGCCGGGATGCTCTTTCTCGTAGATCACATTCGGGCTCGTTCCCGCCGCCACCATGACGCTGCGCGCGGCCAGTTCGATCACGTCGCCGGAGTCTTTCCAGCGGCCGTCTTCGTTGATCTGTTTCTCGAACAGGAGCGACTTCACGTGGCCGTATTCGTCCGCCAGCGCTTCGACCGGCGAAAGGCTCTCGGCATAGGCGATCCCCTCTTCGAAGGCCTTGATCACCTCTTCGTGGTTCAGGCGATAGGCAGGCGAGTCGGTGACTCCTTTGCGGTAGGCGATGGTGACGCCACCCCATGCCCGGACGAGCGGGATGAAGTTCGGCTTGTCACCGTTAGAAACGGCCCGAACACGCTCCGCCCGGACCGCACGCCCGTGCTCGAGAAACTCGTCGAGGATGATCTGCTCCTCGGGGTCATATCCGCCGCGCACCACGGCCTCTCCGAATCCCTCGGAGAGCATCTCGTAGCGATCGACGATTTTTTGTACTTGTAGCGGATAGTAGGCAAAGAGCTCCGTGGCGGTGTCGATGGCGGTCAGGCCGCCGCCGATGACCAGCGCCGGCAGGCGCACCTGCAGGTTGGCCATGGCCGATCTCTTTCCCGCGCCGGTGAGCTGCAGCGCCATCAGGAAGTCGCTGGCCTTGCGGATGCCGCGGATGAGGTTGTTCTTCATCCGGACGATGGTCGGCGTGCCGGCGCCCGCGGCGATGGCGATGTGGTCGAAGCCGAGCTTGTCGAAGGCGTCCTCGATGGTCAGCGTGCCGCCGAAGCGCACGCCGCCGTAGACGCGGATGTTGTTCTTGCGCTCTAAAGCAATGCGGATGACCTTGAGGAAGTTCTTGTCCCAACGGACGGTGATGCCGTACTCGGAGACGCCGCCGAAGCCGGCCAGGATGCGCTCGTCCAGATCCTCCCAGAGGGTGGCCCGTGCGTCCTTGATGGGCTCGCGCAGCCATTGACTGGCGATCGGTTCGATCTTCAGCGCATCGATCGCCACAACGCCGAAGCCCTCGTTGGCCAGGTAGTGCGCCAGCGTGTAACCAGCCGGCCCCAGGCCGACCACGAGAACGTTCTTGCCGTTGTACGGGAGCGCCGTCGGGCGGCGGACGTTGATCGGATTCCAGCGCGTCAGCAGCGAATAGATCTCGAAGCCCCACGGCAGCCAGAGCACATCGGTCAGCGCGCCGGTCTCGATCTGCGGGATGTTGACCGGGTCCTGCTTCTGGAAGATGCACGACTTCATGCAGTCGTTGCAGATGCGGTGGCCGGTGCCGGGGCACATCGGGTTGTCGATCATGACCATGGCCAGGGCGGCGATGGAGTCGCCGTCTTTGCGCAGCGCGTTCATCTCGCCGATGCGCTCATCGAGCGGGCAGCCGTCCAGCGGCACGCCGAGGGGATTGACCTTGACCTTGTCTTTTTCGACGAGCCCTGTCGAGCAGGAGTCTTTCTTTCGCTCATGGCAGTAGATGCAGTAGTTGGCCTCGTCGGTGACCTCGCGTGCGGTCATGCGCGCATCGGTGAGCTTGAACCCGTCGCGGCGGCGGTATTCGTCGTGCGGCCCGACCACGCTGTGTTCACCAGCGCGCTCCGTTTCCACGAGATGATCGAAGACGAGCGGCCGGGGAAGCCGAAACGAGGTCCAGTCGTCGAAGTGTCCGTGCTTCCACTGCGCGGCCAGCCAGTCGACCAGAAGATCGCCGAGGGCGTGAACAGCCGCCGCCTCGCGGGCGATGGCTTCCTGCGATTCGACGGACTGCCGATAGACGATCGCCTCGGCGAAAGCTCCGGATGTCCGCAACTCATCGCGCAACTGCCCGAGCGCGGCGCGCGTCTGCTGCGACGGCGCAGCCGCCTTCGTGCCGCGCGGATACTCACGCTCGAAGTCGAGCAGCCGGTTGGCGGTGACGGCAACGGCAAACTCGAGGTCCTGCTCCTGCCCTCCGGCGATGGCGCGAACGAGGATGTCCACCGCCGCGCTGAAGTCGCCCTCCGGAATCGCCGTCACCTTGGCCACCCGCTTGGCCACGAACTCTTTCTTGAACCGCGCCACCTCGGCGTCCCGCAGCGTCCGCTTGGCAACCGGCTTGGCGTCGGTCTGGAAGAGCTGTTCGAGGAACGTCCCGAGGGGACGGCTGACTGCGACGAGCAGAGCCGACTCTTCCGGCTTGCTCAGCCCCCCGCCAGCGATGCCGCTCTGCACCCCGATCCGATACGACTCGAATCGCTGAAAGAGAGCCCCGTCGCCGGTCTCGAGGTGACGGTCGAACGCCAGCGCGAGATCACCAAGTCGCTTGTTGTCATACAGATCACGGTAGCGGAAGTTCTTGATTCCTAGTTTCACAAGTCGCTCCAACACACAAAGTTGCCACTGTCATCCTGAACCGCCGATGCCTTCCTTCGACTCGCTCCGCTCGCTCAGGGAACCCAGGGAGGAAGGTAGCAGCCGGACGCACGCCCTCGGAGGAAGAATGTCACCAACGGGTGTGACGACGCGCACAGGAGGGAACGTCTCACGCGAAGGCGCGAAGACGCGAAGTTGTCACGCGAAGACGCGAAGGCGCGAAGTTGAGAATCGCTTGAACCTCGGCCTGTCGATCCCTCGCGGCCTTTCTTCGCGTCTTCGCGCCTTCGCGTGCCCCCCTCCGCGTCTCCGCATCTCCGCGTGATCAATCCTCCCGAACAACGGTCAGCACCAGCCGTTCATGTTCGGCAGTGATCTCGATCCGGTTCCGTGCTTGAGCTGAAGCGGTGCGATGCGATCTCAACCGGCGTCCTCCCGTCGCTCCCGCGATGACGCTGCGATGCAGCAGCCAGACTCGCGCTGGGCGCGCTGGCCGCTACACCTACGAGATGCCATGCAACGAGTCACTTTCCATGACATTTCTTATACTTGACGCCTGAACCGCAGGGGCAGGCATCATTGCGTCCAGTTCGAGGAACAGACGATACTGTCCGACCACCTGAACGAAACTGGGCGAGCATTCGGCGGAGCCTTGAGATTTCCTTCTGATCGTTGACTTCGAGCAAATGGCGTCTGTAGAGAATGTTCTGCGTAAAACGCGCTTGAAATAACGTTCCGTGTTGGTAGGACTCGATGAGAATGTAGTGCGCGAGCTCGCTCTGGATGGCCTCGCAGAAGTAGACGTTCGACAGGAACGGGTTGTAGTAGAAGCGCTCAGTTTCGAGTTCTGTGTCGAACCCGATCCACAGCTCGGCAGCATCTATAGTTCGTTCCTCGCCGGTAATCGCGTTCTTAAAGCGAAACAACTGTGGCACGAGCGACACATCCATCCCGCCAGTGTCGAACATCTTCGCTGACCCCACCTGTGCGACGAAACGTATCATCGTAGCCTGCATCGGGTCGACAAACGGCACGTCGACGATCGCACCGGCTGCAAGCGGTACTATGCGCGACTGCGCCGTGTCGTTGGTTCCGATTTCCCATACATCACGCGCCGACATGATCGTTTCGTCGAGGGATCGTGAATTTGATGGCGTCCGGACGACGACATGTTTCGTGAAATAGATCAGTGCGCTTGACTCGTCACGGAAACGATGTACCACCTCGCTGTCGTTAAGTATCTCGACCCCGGAGATGGAGAGCGCAGGTGCTTCGGATATGAGATGCAGCCATGATGGCCACTCATCACTCTCCTCAAACACGTACAAATCAATCCCATTCTCGGCTGCCACCTTCACGGCGCCAGACTGGAAGCCAACTGATGAAACGATTACCGCCTTGTTAGCATAAGCCGATCGAGACTTAGTGACGAATGCCTCAACGTCGCCAACGGGAACAAGGCAGTCCTTGCACTCAACGATCGTGAGGAACCTGTACGCCACGTGCTCGAATCGAATCGTGATATCGAATTGGCGGCCGTCGATATGGTCATCCCATGTGACGAAAGCGCCACTCGGTGCGAGCGCATGATGCAGACCGGCTACGAGACGCTCGAAGCGCTTCCACTTAGGCTCGGTTTGGCTTATTGGCATGTCGACCCATGGTACATGCGTGCTCCATCGTTGACCTTTAAATGATCTACAGCCTTTCCATCCCTCGGCGACGCCACGCGTCTGCACGTGGTTTCGAGACTGTCCAGCGAAGGGCCGCTCTCGATCGCGCAACTGACGGAAGGCTCCGGGGTGGCGCGGCGGGCGGTGACGAAACATGTGGGGTGCTCTCCTCCGCGGGACCGGTTTACGACTTCCGGCAGGGCCGCGAGCGGGTCTGTGAGCTGAAGACGCGATAACTCGAGGAGGCGCGGCATGCCCTCGACTCCATCTCGAAACGGGGGGACGAGGCGCTGGAGCGATTGACGGTGATGGTCGAAGAGTGAGCCGGCGCGGTCATCGTTTGACGGAGCGCTTATGTGAATCGCGACAAAAAGCCCATTTTCGGCTTGCTGGAGGAGCCCTATGGCCGCGACGTTTGCCAAGGAAACCATTGGGGAATGACCCTAGCCGCTCATCAGCGGAGGTCAACGAGATATCCGGCCACGTGAGCGCCACGTCCGGGTACGTGAGCGCCACGTCGGGGTACGTGAGCGCCACGTCCGGGTACGTGGGCGCCACGTCGGGGTACGTGGGCCTCACGTCCGGGCACGTGAGCGTCACGTCCGAGGACGTGAGCGTCATGTCCGGGGACGTGAGCGCCACGTCCGAGCACGTGAGCGCCACGTCCGGGTACGTGGGCGCCACGTCCGGGTACGTGAGCGCCACGTCCGGGTACGTGAACGCCACGTCCGGGTACGTGAGCGCCACGTCCGAGCACGTGAGCGCCACGTCCGGGTACGTGGGCGCCACGTCCGGGCACGTGGGCACCACGTCCGGTCACGTGGGCGTCACGTCCGGGGACGTGAGCGCCACGTCCGAGCACGTGAGCGCCACGTCCGGGTACGTGAGCGCCACGTCCGAGCACGTGAGCGCCACGTCCGGGTACGTGAGCGTCACGTCCGAGGATGTGAGCCTCAGTCGATCCCATCCCAGCGTCGTGCGGCCGTCACTTCTTCTTCTTGCTTGTTGGCTTCGGTTTCAGAGAGGAGACGTAGACGTAGCTGCGATCGAAGTACTTCTTCAGCTCCTTGGTCTTCGCCAGCAGGGAGTCGGGGACTTCGACGTACTCCTTCATGACCGCTCCGTATTGCACGGGTACTTTGCTCTGGTACTTGTCGAGGAACGCGCTCTGGTCGTCCGGGGCCAGGCGGAGGATGAGCGTTCCCTCCTTGGTCAGGAGGCTGAACATGTGGCCGTTCACCGAGGTGTAGGGCATCGTGTCGCCCTTCCGCTCGACGGCGGGGTTGGTGGCCACGAGTTTTTCGTACAGGGCGAGGTTCGCGGCGTATGCGGGGCTGGCGGGTTTCTTCGCTTTCTTCGTACTCATGACGGCTCCCTCCTCGGCACCTTGCGGTCGAGCTTGACCACGCGCTCCGGCATCTCTGCCTGAATCTCACGGAGATACTTCACCAGCCCTTCGAGCCCGCCGTGCTCCGCCAGCATCTCCTCTCGAATCTTGTGTAGTTCTTCGACGATCGGATCTTCGATCATGGTCATGGCTCAATTCGACCGTCAACAAGATAGCTGATCACGCTGTCTCAATGAAAACCGCGTCCACAGGGCAATTTGTCATCCTGAGACTGCCCCTTCGGCTACGCTCAGGGCAGGCTACGCAGCTGAGCGAGCGTAGCGAGCGAAAGGCGGCGGAGGACGGCGAAGGATCTCAAGATGCGCTGCTTGGGGCAGGAGCGCAGATGGGGTTTGTCGTTGACTTCCTCACAAAAACCACAGTTTCGCTCTTGCCCCAGGCGCTGCCACTGGAGATCCTTCGCCGTCCTCCGCCGCTCTTCGCTCGCTATACTCGCTCAGCTGCGTAGCCTGCCCTGAGCGTAGCCGAAGGGGCAGTCTCAGGATGACAAATTGTCTGTTGGGTGCCGGAGGGTTCATAGCCTTTCGGGTTAACAGGTTTGGTTCTCAGCGCGAGATCGCGATGCGAACGTACTCCACGCCCTCCTACCGGAAAGTTGGCTTCGGTGGCACTCCGTGCTCCTCACCATGCCTTCGCGCCAGCTCGATCTTCAGGCTCTCTTCGCCGCGGGCCATGGCCCAGCGGTGGTTGGCGCCGAAGATGGGTTTTAGGATGGGGGAGAAAAGCTTCAGCATTGGTTTCTCGGCGGTGATGCGCCAGTCGTAGACGATGTCGACGTCGTCGCCGTCCTGGGTCAGGAGCCATTCGCCGCGGCCGACGAAGTCGCCGAGGGCTTCGATGACGAAGCCGTCCGGGCGCGTTTCGGTCGTGCGGAAGCTCCAGCGCAGGGTGTAGGGGAGCCAGCCTTTGGTGAAGAGCTCGACGATGTCGCCGCGCTTCTTCACCTCGATGTAGACCGAGGGCCACCAGCGGGGGAGATCTTCGGCATCGCCGAGGATGTCCATCACTTCCTTGACCGTGCCGCGGACGCGCCAGCGGGTGACGAAGTGGTAGTCGTTGAGCATGTGTTCTTCTACGCGGGAGCATCGAGGGCGGATTTCACCACGGAGACACAGAGATCACGGAGGGAGCCTCTCCGTGTTCTTTGTGTCTCTGTGGTTCATTGATTTCCAGGCTCGGCCACGCTGCCCAGAGCATCAGCCCCACCGCGACGACGATCTCGGCAACCCCGTTTACCAGGAGATCAGCTCGATGGTTCTGCACCAGGTCGCCGGCATTGCCGAGGAGCACCGCCACGGCGATCGTCAACGGGTAGGCCAGAAGGTTCGCGCCGAGGACGTAGCGAATGATGACGAAGCCGAGCAGCGCGGTCACTGCGGCGGTCAGGAGCATCATCGGGGTCTGGTGCAGGTTGGCCGAGGAATCGAGCGAGGCCAGGAAGACCATCACCGTCCCGAGCACGGCTGGAAGCCAACTCTTCGACGTGAAGCTGCGCAGGGCCAGGATGAAGAGACCGAAGATGGCGGAGATCGTGAGAGTGAGAAGGATGGTCGAGAAGATGCCGAGCAGTCCTGGCAGCGGCAGCGCCACCCCCTCGGGGGCGCCGAGGCCGTGCTGAGAAGCCAGCGCCGGGAAGCGGAGGTCGATCATTCGCTCGGCTAACCGAAAGATAACCGCGAGGCCGATCGTGGTCAGCGCGGCGACGGCTGCCGAGCGGCCGAGGCGTGCGCGCGATTCGCGGCGGCCGAGATGGAACGCCTCCGGATAGGCAGCGGCGATCGCGGCCACGGCCAGGAAGATCATGCCGAGGTGCAGGCCGACGAAGCGGATGATGTTGATGGTCTGATTGCTGATGAAGGTGTCCCAGCGGATCGAGGTGTTGTATTCGAAGAGCGTGATCTCCCATCGCGCCGCGACGCCGATCAGCGGAATGATGGCCAGCCCCAGCGTCCAGCGCAGGGCGCGCTGCCAGGGGAATCGCTGCCGCCTCAGGGCGATGACGAAGCCGGCCACTATCAGCGAGATGATCGCCAGCGCACCCAAAGCTTTGAGAACGGTGAAGACCACATTGAGGAGCGTCGTCGGCTCGCGGTAGACGCTGTCCGGCACCTTGATCGTGGTGGTGAATTCGGTGACCTCCGCGCCGTCGACGCGCACGCTGATACGTCGCCAGGCGTCCGCGACGAGCGGCTTCTTCTCAGCAAAGTGAAAGAGCCAGTCTCGCCGGTTCGGCTGCTGGTAGTTCAGGGCTTCCTTCAGATCGAACGCGGTCGCATCCGCGCCATAGCGCGTGAAGGCGCCCTGCGCGATCGCCAGCGCCTGCGGCTGTTCGAGCCGCGGGCCGGGACGGCGCTCGTCCTGATACTTATGGTAGCCGTCCACGCGCGACGTGCGCGGATCGACCTCGATGAAGTATTCGTCCTTCACCTGCGGCGCGAAGGAGCGGACCATCCACGTGGCCGTGGGGATCTTCGTCTCCATCACGTTTACGAGCGACGGAGTGGGCATGCCGCTGCGGAGGAGATAGTCGACGGCCAGCCCGTCGAATCCGCCTGGTGTGCCGCCGTCTTCGCGCGTGGATTCGCGATCCCACGAGCGGAACCCTTCGACGGGAGTGGCGATCGTGCGCATGGTGTTGGCCGCCGGCGGTTTCACGGTTGCCGCAATCCGTTTGGCGTCTTCCTTCGTGATGCGGTAGTCGACGGCGTCGTCGATCAACGGCAGACGGAGCGCGATCGTGGCGATTGCGAGAACGATGACGACCCCGCACGCCAGGAGCTTGCCGCTCGTGACCGGCATCGACGGGAAGGTCCACGATGGCGGAGCGGTCTGCTCGCGGCGTTCCGGCGCGGGCTTGATCGGCAGCTTGTCGTTGGAGAGGTCCTCATCCGGCACGAAGCCTTTGTTGCGGATGTAGAACACGATCGAGAGCAGCATGGGGATGGCGAAGACGAGGCTGGCCAGCCCTCCGGAGATGACGTAGTAGCGGTTTCCGGAGCGCAGCAGCAGCATGGCCGTGTAGAGCGCATCGACCGTGTAGTGCCAAATGAGCAGCGGCAGGATGCCGAAGCGCATCATCAGGAATCCGATCAGCACGCCGGCGCAGCCGACCTCGACGCCGCGGATGTAGAAGGGTTGGTTGGGATAGGTGGCGTGGCCGAATCCCCAGATGAAGCCAGCGGCCACGATGGCGGCCACGCGCGAGCGGAGAATCTTCTCGAAGAACGGGATGGAGAAGGCGCGGGCCATGAACTCTTCGCTGAGCGCGGGGAAGAATCCGGCGAAGAGCACCGCGATCCAGGGGAAGGCGGTGTTGAGCATGTCGTCGTATGGCACCTCGGCCGGCGCCCAGGCTCCGAACTTGTCGGCGATGAGATAGAACGCGACTTGATACCCGAGGAAGAACGCCACCAGCGTGTAGCCGAGGATGAAGGCCAGGAAGACGCGCTTGGACGTCAGTGCGTGCCGGTTCCAGATGCGCGCGACGGAGAGCTGACCCGGCAGGCGCTCGCGAAACATCACTTCGCCGGCACCGGCGATGACGATGAGCATCATGGCCACGCCGATTCCCTGGAGGACCGAGCCGAAGGCGAAGCGGGCCATGAAGGCCGGATAGGAGTCGGTGGTGTTGTAGCCGGCCAGCGCGCTCGGGTAGGAGTTCAGGGCCGTGCCGGTGACCAGGACGACCGCGGCGATGCCGATGCCGAGGAGAAGGCGGAGCTGCAGATCGCCGCGGATGAGGCGGATCACGAACACGGCCACGATGCAGACCATGGTGATGATGAGGAAGATGGTGTCGACGTTTCCTGCCAGAAGGTTCTTCGAGCGCAGCTCGCGATAGGACCGCTTCCACTCCTCGGGGACTTTGACGTTGCGCGAGAAGCTGCTGACGCGATCGCCGTCGACGGTGACGATGGTGCGGTACGGCGCGCCGGCGGGATGGATCGTGTGCGCGTCCCAGGTAAAGATGCGCTGCATCCGCCGCGGCAGCCGCCGTTCGCTCTGGGCGACAAGCTGAAGGTCGGTCATGGCGTTGATGCTTCGGAGGAATCCCTCGGCGATCTGTCGTGCCGCGGCGACGTCGGGAGAGTTGATGGCGCGATCCTCGGGGATGCGATCGCTGAAGCTGATCACCTCACCGGTCGGCGCGATGTCGATCCGGAACTCTTCCTCCTGCAGCGGCTTGAACCAGCGATGCGACCAGGCCCAAAGGCGGACGTCGCGCTTGAGGATCTCGTTCGTCGCCTTCAGACCGACCGAACGCTCCAGGAAAATGCGCGCTTCTTCGTCGGAGTCGAAGGTGGCGCTGTGCTTCATCCCTCGGGTATCGATGTGCTGCGCGTCGAGCACGCGGTCGGCGATCTGCTGCGACGAGGCGCGGTCGTACCGGAACTCGATCGATGCCTCGGGGAACGCGGCGCCGAACCAGTTGACGACGACGAAGATCGAGGCCGCGGCGACGGCGATACAGGCGGCGATGAGGAGCCAGTCGCCGCGGGTGAGTTGTTCGCGGTTCATCGTTCGCTAGGCGTGCGTCGGCGGCGCCGCCTGGTTAGCCGGCGGGACGGCTGCGTTCCGCAGTGCGGAGCGCCGGCCGAAGTAGTAGCCGATCGCGAAGAAGAGGATGGGCCAGCCAGACATGATAAGGGCGATACATCCGAGGAGGATCAGTTCCGGCAAGCCGATACTACCGAACATCACGCCAGCTCCTGCAGCGCCTTCTCCATCCGCCTGATCCCCTCGGCTGCTTCCTCCATCGAGAGGTTCAGGGGCGGACGGAAGCGCGCCGAGCGGTGGCCAGAGGAGAGCACCATCACGTCGTTGGCCATGAAGGCCTTGAGCGCGGCGTCGCGGACGTCGCCGCTCGGGAGATCGAAGGCTGTCATCAGGCCGAGGCCGCGGACGTTGGAGACGAGGGTCGGGAACTCCTCGCCGAAGCGTTGCAGCTCGGTGAGGAAGTACGCACCGACGGTGGCGGCGTTGCCGACCAGATCCTCTTCCTCGATGACCTCGAAGTAGCGCTGCGAGCGGACCATGTCGGTGAGGTTGCCGCCCCAGGTGGAGTTGATGCGCGAGCTGACGGCGAAGACGTTGTCGTCGATGTCGAAGAGACGCTCGCCGGCGGCGAATCCGCAGACCTGGGTCTTCTTGCCGAAGCAGATGATGTCGGGCTCGACGCCGTAGTGCTGGAAGGCCCACATCTTTCCGGTCAGGCCGACGCCGGACTGGACCTCGTCGTAGATGAGGAGCATGTCGTTCTCATCGCAGAGCTGGCGCACGGCGCGGAAAAACTCGGGGCGGAAGTGGTTGTCGCCGCCCTCGCCCTGGATTGGCTCCATGATGAAGGCTGCCACGTCGTCTTTGCGCTCGGCGAGGAACTGTCTGGCTTGCGCGAGTGCCGCCTGCTCGCGCTGTTCGACATCCTCGTCGACAGGGAACCGCAGTTTCGGATTGTCGATGCGCGGCCAATCGAACTTGGGGAAGTACTGCGTCTTCCGCGGGTCGGCGGTATTCGTGAGCGAGAGCGTGTAGCCGGTGCGGCCGTGGAAGGCCTCGCGCAGGTGCATGATCTGCGTGCCGCGCTCGGATGTGAGGCCTTTGCGGAAGTTCTTGCGGACCTTCCAGTCGAAGGCGGTCTTCACCGCGTTCTCGATGCCGAGGGCGCCGCCTTCGACGAAGAACATATGACGGTTCAGCGAAGGGGGGATGGCCAGACGGGAGAACGTCTCGACGAACTCGGCCATGTAGGTGGTGTAGATGTCGGAGTTGGCGGGCTTGTTGATGGCCGCGGTGGCGATGCGGTCGCGGAACTCGGGGTTGTCGAGGCGGGGATGGTTGTAGCCGATCGGGCAGGAAGCGAAATTGGTGAAGAAGTCGAGGACGGCGCGGCCGCGCCGGGCGTCGAAAAGCCAGGAGCCTTTCGATTTGGCAAGATCCATGACGATGTCGTAGCCGTCGGCGAGCATGTGCCGTGAGAGCACGCTGTGAACTTCGCTGGGCTGGATGTGGACGCGCCGGTCCGTGATGGCGGAAATGGACATAGAGGGCTCCTGTCGGGCGTTGGGATCATATCAAGGTGGGTGTCGGGTGTCGGGTGTCGGGGGTCGGAGTGGATTAGTTGATTCGTGGATCAGGTTCAGAGCGAACCGGAGCCGCAGATCACTGACATCTGATCCACTAATCCACTAATCTACGAATTCACTGACCACGACAGCAATGGAGACACAATGAAAGACATCGTCATCCTCGGCGGCTCGCGTACGCCGATCGGTTCGTTCCAGGGAACTCTCGCCTCGATCGCCGCGCCGAAACTCGGCTCGATCGCGATACGGTGCGCGCTCGAGAACTCCGGCGTCTCCGCCGATCAGATCGAGCAGGTGATCATGGGCAACGTGCTGCAGGCGGGCATCGGTCAGGCGCCGGCGCGGCAGGCCGGTATCGGTGCCGGTATCCCGGTCAGCGCCGGCGCGGTGACGGTCAACAAGGTGTGCGGCTCGGGACTCAAGGCGGTGATGTACGCCGCGAACGACATTCGCTGCGATGAGTACGAGGTCGCCATCGCCGGCGGCATGGAGTCGATGTCGAACGCGCCGTACGCGCTTCCCGGTGCGCGGGGCGGCTACCGGATGGGCAACGGCAAACTGATCGACATCATGATCCACGACGGTCTCTGGGATCCGTACGGCGACAAGCACATGGGCAACTGCGCGGAGCTATGCGCGGCGAAGTACCACTTCACCCGTGAGGAGCAGGATGCCTTCTCACACGAGTCGTACCGGCGGGCTCAGGAGGCGGTGCAAAGCGGCAAGTTCAAGAAGGAGATCGCCGTCGTTGACGTGCCTTCGAAGAAGGGGACGTCGATGGTGGTCGACGACGAGGAGCCATTCGCGGCGCCGCTGGACAAGATGAAGACGCTGAAGCCGGCCTTTCAGAAGGACGGCGGCACGGTGACAGCGGCGAACGCGTCGAAGATCAACGATGGCGCGGCGGCCCTGGTGGTCACCTCCGCCGATTGGGCGGCCAAGAACGGCCGCAAGGCCATGGCCCGCATCGTCGCTCAGGCCACGGCGGCGCAGGAGCCGGAGTGGTTCACGACAGCGCCTGCGAAGGCGATCGCGATCGCCCTGAAGCGCGCGGGGATGACTGTCGACGACATCGACCTGTTCGAGGTCAACGAGGCCTTCGCGGTGGTGGCCATGGCGGCGATGAAGGACGCGAACATTCCGCACGAGAAGATGAACGTCTACGGCGGCGCGGTGGCCCTCGGGCATCCGATCGGGTCCAGCGGCGCGCGCATCCTGGTCACGCTGCTGCACGCGCTGGAGACACAGAACAAGAAGCGCGGCATGGTGGCCATCTGCATCGGCGGCGGTGAGGCGGCGGCGATGATCGTGGAGAGGGTGTGACGCGTCACGCATGCTTGTGCGTAACCGGCTGGCGCCTCCGGTCGTCCAGGGTGTATAGGTCTGGCGACTTGGAGGTCAACCATGCGGAAATCCATCATCGTGGCAGTTTCGCTGTTGTTCGTCGTGGCGACGGGGTTCGCGCAACAGCCCAATCGTTCGAATACCGTTTCGGTCTTCGTGTCGGACCTGTCGATCAGCAGTTCGAGCTCGACGGGCACAAATCTCGATACCAGCTACGGAGTAGCGTTCGGTCACATGTTCAACAGGCACTGGTTCGCCGAGGTGTCGGTGACAAGCCAACCGATTCAACGAAGCATCATCTACGTCTCCGTGGGCCAGCCGACGACCTACACCACGTCCCGAGACAGGCTCTATCCGATGGATGCCAACGTCTCCTATCACTTCCTTAGCGACAGCCGCTGGAAGCCATATGTTGGCGGGGGGCTGCGGTACCTGGACGATACCGTCCTTCTCGATCTTCCAGCCGGCGTCAGAGGTTATAGCCACAGCTTCGTCGATCCCGAGATCACCGGTGGCGTGACGTTCCAGTTTCGTCCGAATCTCGGGTTGCGCTTCGACGCGAAGAAGATCATAGGCACCAGCAATTCGGTCCTCGGGGACTCCGCTTTGAGCGGCTCGGTGGGATTGGCGTTCCGCTTCTGAGTCGCGTCAAGCGACCGCGTCTGCCAGCCCGGCGAGGTCATCGAAGGCAAAGGTCGGTGTCCCACCGGGCAGCTCTCGCTGCCCAAGACGATTGATCCAGGCGTTGTCGATCCCGAGGGCGTTGGTTGGGACGATGTCGTGGAAGTTGCTCTCCGCGGCGTGCAGCCAGCGCGCGTCACCGATGCGTTCCCGTGCGGAGAGGAAATGCGCGTGGCCGGGCTTGTATGAGCGCACCTGCTGCGCGGTGACGACGATGTCGAAATCGACGGTGAAGTGTTTGCGCGTGGCGGCCAGGAGGTCGTCGTCGATGTTCGAGAGGAGGCCAAGCCTGCAGCCGCTGGCCACGAGGCGTTCGAGGGCCGGATTGGTGTCGGGAAACGGTTGCCAGGACGGCAGGCTCTCGCCGAGAAAGCCGGCGTGTTCGGGCGCGAGCGGCCAGCCGAGAACCCGTGCCACCCGCTCGGCGGTTTCGCGCAAGACGTCGCGATAGCTGTGATAGCCCTCGGCCTCGACGTGCCGTTCGAGGGCGGCGTACATTTGGAGAACCTTGTCGCGCCGCGGAGTCACGCCCTCAGCGGCGGCCGCGCGGAGAAACGCTCCGGCGATCCCGGACTCCCAGTCGATGAGCGTCCCGTAACAGTCGAAGGTGACGATGTCGTAGCGTGCCATCGTGCGGCATTATGAGTGATCGGGCTCACACGGGCGGTACCGGGCGTGCTATACGTTCACCGTTCCAATGTTTGAAACGGCTCTCCATAATCTGCGCACAGCCGAGCGGTTTCTCATCGAGCCGCCACTGACAGGCCAGTTTGCCGGCGGCATCGCGCTCGTTTGCGACATCTCCGTGAAGGGAGCGCGATTCCGTCATACCCATCCGCTGGAGATGGGCCAGAAGTCGGTTCTTGTGCTGGCGGTCGAAGGCCGGCCACAATCGGTGCACCTCGAAGCCGTCGTGGTGTGGACGAAGAGCGATCCATCCGCGCCCGGCCGCTTCGTCTCGGGCCTGCGGACCTACGCTCCGGCGGAGCTGATCGATGAGGTTCTTGGACGCCTTCAGGCCGCGAAACGGACCACACGCATCGAAGAACTTCGCTCCACGGATCGCTTCGACGTGGTCCCGTCTCTTGAAGGGAAGTGGAACGGTGAGCCCGCCGGAATCGAGAATCTCTCGGCACGCGGTGCGCGGATCGAGACGTTTCGCGGCCTCGGAGCATCTGCCACCGGCATCCTGACGTTCTCGGTTCCCGACGCGTCGTTGATCGTCTCCGTCAATGCCTCGGTGGCATGGTCGTCGATGAAGTCGGTCGATCCCTCGACGTATCGCAGCGGCCTGTTCATCGATGAGAAGCCGGAGTTGCTTCGTCTGGCCATCGGTCATCTCTCCGAGATCGGCCGCGCGTCGATCGATACCATTTCGCTGGGCTTGAAATTGAAAGTGATTCGTGCCCGCGCGCGCCAGCTCGCACCGTCGTATCCGATGGCGGAGACGTCCGGCGTTCCCACCGAACAGTTCCTGCTCATCCAGTGCGTCCGCGAAGAGCTGCGTCTGAACCCAGACGAGGCCATGCACTGGTATCGCCGCGCGCGCCTGATGATCGCCGATCCCGCCACCCGCGGCACCGCTCCCGCCATCGCCGATCATCCTGATGCGCTGGCCGTGTGGGAGTACCTGGATCGGTCGATCGATCCGTCGATCATTGGGCGGACGTTTCAGTTGCCGTAGGCGAGGACGGGGAAGTTGAGTGCACGAGCTGCTCTTGCAAGTTGCGCGTCATGGGTAGCGAAAGCCAAGTCGCTGAGGCCCTGGTTGCGACAGGCAATCGCCGTTGCGAGATGAATTGCGTCCAACGTCTTCAGCGGCACAATGAGCGGTTCAGCGGCTCGTTGGAGTATCCGGTTAGTCACATCAAAAAGGTCGACCGCCAACATCAGATCCTCGACCGCTTGCTTGCGAATGGAAATCTCATTTGCCGGTTTGTGCTCTGCCAGCCGCATTCGTTCGAGAGTCCTCCAGCATTCGACACGCAGCAACGTGCTCGACATGTACTGTTCAATGTCTTCCCAATCAGCGAGCGCGTTGGGCGCCCGAAGGATGACGCGCAACACGACAGAAGTGTCGATGTAGGCGATCACCGCTCGCCGCGCTCTTCGATAAGGTATTCGACTATGTCGCGTTCGGTTTCGAGTGGCGGCGGGAGGACGACGTCACGCATCGATGTAACTGCGCGACGAACATGTAATTCGTCGGTTGGTGTTGTTGGCGGGTTCATCTCGGCGACGACTGTGCCGTCTTGCACCACACGGAGCGTAACGCCCTTTCGTACTTCCGACAGTTGCTCCGGGAGATGATCCTGTAGTTCCGCCACCGTCACATCTTTCGTCATCCGCATACTTTCCCTCGGCTTTCCTCCTCTGTCAACGCGGCTACGTTCCGCTGCATGCCTGCAAGCTTGGCGCGCTTGACCGCGCTCTTGCGGAACAGCCTGGAGAAATCGGATTGCTCGTAGCGCAGCAGGTCGCTGATCGGTGTGGCGCGGTACTCATCCCGAGGCGCGAAGGCCGGGTGGGCGGTGGCGGGGGCATTGTTCCAGGGGCACACTTCCTGGCAGATGTCGCAGCCGAAGGCGTTGCCGGCGAGGGGGATATTCGGCAACTCGCCGCGATGCTCGATCGTCGCGTAGCTGATGCAGAGCTCCGAGGCCACCGTGCGGTTAGGGAGGATCGCCATCGTCGGGCATGCGTCGAGGCAGCGGGTGCAGGTTCCGCAGCGGTCGGCGACGGCGTCCGGCGCGATGTCATTCTCGAGTGCCGTGAGGAGGGTACCGATGAACGTGTAGGAGCCGATCTCCTCGTTGATCAGCATGGCGTTTTTGGCGATCCAGCCGAGGCCGGCCTTCGTGGCGAGCGTGCGATCTGAGAGCGGGCCGGTGTCGACGTAGCGCCACGTCCGGCCGTGAGCCGCGACCTCAGCCTCGATCCTGCGCAGAATCTGATCGAGCACGTCGTGGTAGTCGTCGCCGAGGGCATAGCGTGCGATGTGATTGGAGAGCGCGCCGGTTGGGGCCTCGGGGCGCACTTCGGGGCGCAAGGACGAGTACGGGACGAGAATCACGATCGCCGACTTCGCCCACGGGAAGCGCGCCGCCGGATCGCGACGAATGGCAGCACTCCGGGATAGGTAGCGCATCGTGGCGTGGTGGCCATGTTCGATCCAGTCATCAAACAGCGCGCTGTGTTCGTTGGTGATATCGCTTGCGCCAATGCGCAGCACTCCTTCCGCGCGTGCGATTCGTTCGACGGCTGGCCAGACCTCCGACAATCGCTCGATCATGGCAGCCGTTCGAGAATCGGGCCGAGCCAGTCCTCCGGCACCTTGATCGTTCCAAGCGTCTTCTTCGACTTCACGCTGCCGTGATCGTCCGAACCGCCGGTCAGCATCTTGCCGCGAAAACGGGCGATGTTCGTGTAAGCCTCGCGTGAGGCCTCGTCGACGTCGGGATGGAGCACTTCGACGCCGTCGATGCCTGCGTCTAGCAGTTGCGGAACGATGCGTTCGTGATCGGGGTAGAGCGTCGGATGGGCGATCGATGTCACGCCGCCGGTGGCCCGCATCAGCGCCAGCGCCTCATCGATGGCGAAGCGATCCTTCTCAGCATACCCGGGTCTTCCAGGTCGAAGGAGCTTGTCGAAGGCTTCCGAGACGGAGGCGACATAGCCGGCCTCCACGAGCGCGCGGGCAACGTGCGGTCGTCCGACCGCGCCTCCGGCGGCGAGCTGCTCGACCCGTTCGGAGCTGATGTTGTAGCCGAGCGCCCGCAGCCGCTCGACGATGCGCCGTCCGCGCGTCTGGCGGGCATCGCGAAACTGCCGCAGCCTTGCCTCGATGCGCTCGTCGAGAGGGTCGAAAGCGTAGGCCAGGATGTGGACGTCGACCCCCTCGTACGCGCACGACAGCTCGGTCGCCGGAATGAGCGTGACGCCGCGTTCGTCGGCGTACGACTTGATCTCGAAGTACGCCGCGAGGTTGTCATGATCGCTGATAGCGACGATCTCGATACCGTGCGCCAGCGCCACATCGATCACCTCGGCGGGCGATCTCGTTCCGTCGGAGTGGTACGTGTGGGTGTGGAGGTCGGCGTAACGCACAGGGGAAGCGTAGCACTGCGGTTTGGGGTCGCGCGGTTGCGAGGTCTCGCGGTTTCGGTCCTGCTCTCCACCGCGAGACCCCGAAACCGCGCTACCGCGCGACCGCAACCCTACGCCGTCGGCGCTTCAGCGACGACCAGCCCGTCGACCACCTCATCGCAGCGTGCGCAAAGCCCGCCTTCTTCGACGACTTCCTCGCGATACTGCCAGCAACGTCCGCACTTTTTGCCGCGCGCGGGAGACATGGTGATGCCGATCGGTCCGACGCCTTCGATTTCGACCGAGTCGCTCGTTGCGGCAGCGCCGAAGTCGACGTGCGACACGATGAAGACTTTCGCCAGATCGACATCGAGCCCGCCGGTGATCGCTTCGCGCGTGACCCCGTGAAGCTGCACGTCGGCTTCCAGCGATTGTCCGATCGTCCCCGCGGCGCGTGCTCCTTCGAGCACTTTCGAGACTGCCTCGCGAACGCGGAAGATCCGCTCCCACGCCGCGGCGTCGATTGCCGGAGCGGTGATGGCCGGAAAATCGGTCAGATGGACCGACTGCGCCTTGGCTCCGGGCATCGCCTCATAAAGCTCCTCGGCGGTGAAGCTGAGGATCGGCGCCAGGTAGCTGACCATTCCTCGCAGGATCTCGTACATCGCGGTCTGCGCGGACCGGCGGCTCGGTGAGGCCGGCGCATCGCAGTAGAGCGTGTCTTTCGAGAGGTCGAGATAAAGCGAAGACAGCACGACCGTGCAGAGATCGAGCACGCGATGATAGACGACGTGAAACTCGTACTCAGCATAGGCCTTGAGACACCGCTCGAAGACTTCGGCGGCGCGGGCCAGCACCCATTTGTCGACGTCGAGTAGCTGCTCGTGCGGCACGGCATCGCGTTCCGGCTCGAAGCCACTCAGGTTCGACAGGAGGTAGCGCGCCGTGTTGCGGATTTTTTTGTAGGCCTCGGCGCTGCGGCCCATGATCTGCGGGCCGATGGTCATGTCGTTCTGGTAGTCGATCATGGCCACCCAGAGGCGGATGACATCGGCGCCATGCTGCTTGAGCACGTCCTGCGGCGACAAGGCATTGCCGCGCGACTTCGACATCTTGTCGCCTTCCTCGTTGATGAGAAAGCCGCAAGTGATGACCTCACGATACGGCGCGGCGCCTTCGATGCCGGTGCCGACCAGGAGCGACGACTGGAACCAGCCGCGATGCTGATCGTGCCCTTCGATGTAGACATCGCTCGGCCAGGTCAGCTCCGGGCGCGCCTTCAACACGGCGATGTGCGAGCAGCCGGAGTCGAACCAGACGTCGAGGATGTCCAGCTCTTTGCGGAAGGCGGTCCCGCTGCATTTCGCGCAGGCGTAGCCAGCCGGCAGGAAGTCGGTGGAGGGACGGTCATACCAGGAGTCGGCGCCTTCTCTTAGAAAGATTTCCTTCACCCGCTCGAACAGCTCCGGCGACGTGACCGGTTCGCCGCATTGTTCGCAGTACAAAACGGTGATGGGAACGCCCCACGTCCGCTGGCGCGAGATGCACCAGTCGGGGCGGTTCTCGACCATGCCGGCCATGCGGTCTTCGCCCCAGGCCGGGAACCACTTCACCTTACGGACTTCTTCGAGGGCGCGCCCGCGCAGGTCGTGATCATCCATCGAGATGAACCACTGCTCGGTGGCGCGGAAGATGACCGGGTGTTTGCAGCGCCAGCAGTGCGGATAGGAGTGCGTGATCGTTTCGACCAGGAGCAGCGCGCCGCGCTCCCGAAGGAGCTCGACGATCTGGGGGTTCGCTTTGAAGACGTGCAGGCCCACCCACATCGGTACGTCGGCCGTGAACTCGCCGCGATGATTGACCGGCGTGTAGGTCTCGAGGCCGTACCTCTGGCCGGTGTAGAAGTCGTCGGCACCGTGACCGGGCGCGGTGTGGACCAGGCCCGTGCCCGCCTCGAGCGTGACGTAATCGCCGAGGACGAAGATCCCTTCGCGCGGCAGGAAGGCGTGCTGGTAGCGAAGGTTCTCGAACGCCGAGCCCTTGAGCACTTTGACGACGCGGTAGTCGCTCCAGCCAAACTTCGCCGCGACGGTCTTCAAGAGCTCCGTGGCGATGATGAAGTTCTCGCCGTCGTGCTCGACGACGTCGTAGTCGAAGTCGGGCTTGAGGGCGATGGCGAGGTTCGCCGGCAGCGTCCAGGGCGTCGTCGTCCAGATGACGGCGTAGGTTGGCTTCTCGGCCGGAAGATCGAGACTCCGCACCGATTCATCGGTCAGGCGGAAGCGCACATAGACCGAGGGCGATGTGTGGTCGGCATACTCGACTTCGGCCTCGGCGAGCGCCGACTGATCGTACGTACACCAGTGCACCGGCTTGAGACCTTTGTAGACCATGCCGGTCCGAAAGAAGCGGCCGAGGGCGTAGGCGATGTCCGACTCGTACTGGTACGACATGGTCATGTACGGACGGAACCAGTCGCCGAACACGCCCAGGCGGATGAAGTCCTGGCGCTGGATGGAAACGAACTTGTCGGCGAATTCGCGGCATGCGCGCCGGAAGTCGGCGGGGGACATCTCCTTCCTCTTCGAGCTGCCGAGCTCTTTGTCGACGGCGTGCTCGATTGGCAAGCCGTGGCAATCCCAACCAGGCACGTAGGGCGAGTCGAAGCCCATCATCGTTTTCGACTTGACGACGATGTCTTTGAGGATCTTATTGAGCGCGTGGCCCATGTGGATATGGCCGTTCGCGTACGGCGGGCCGTCGTGCAGGACCGACTTCGGACGCCCTTCCGACTTCTCGCGAATCAGCCTGTAAAGATCGATGAGTCGCCACTGTTCGAGCCGCTTGGGCTCGTTCTGCGGCAGGTTGCCCTTCATCGAGAAGGAGGTTTGCGGAAGGTTCAGCGTCTTCTTGTAGTCACTGCTCTCGGCCATGGTGGGGGGCGAAACTAACAGCCGAGGCGCGGCATTTCAAGCGCGGTTGCGGGGTCGCGCAGTTTCGCGGTCGCGCGGGCTTCGAGACTCCGGAACCGCGAAACCGCGCTACTGCAGTTTCGCCAGCTCGCCATCGAGATGGGCGAGCGCGGCGCGCAGCGATTCGCGTCGGCGTTCGTTCGTGGCCGACTCGATCTCGTTGACGATGCGCCGTCGCGAGAGCTCCAGCCCTTCGCGTTTCTGTTGGCGCTCGATCTCATGGATGTCGAGGCGTTTCCCGCGGCCACGTGACGCGCGCTCGTCCTCGGCATCCTGCCGATTCGACTCCACTGACTTGCTTTCGAATCCTCTTGCCATACTAACAATCGGCGTGCATGTCGCGCGCCTGCTACTTCGTTGCCTGGTCCCACTCCTCGCCACCGCGCTGAATGATGGCCGGCAGATCATCGACGACGAGAAAGCGGTCGTGGACTCGCTCGAGCGCGGCGCGGGCGAAGCGGCCGAGGTACTCGTCACGATTGTGGTAGCGCTCGATCAGTTCGGCCTTCGGCCAGGGGATGTAGGAACCGACGAAGCTGGCGCGCGAATCGGGGAAGCCGATCTTTGGATCGCGGAGGTTCCAGCCGGTGTAGGTCGCCAGCGGGACGTCGATCTCGGGGAGGTGGACTCCGGCGATGTCGAGACCGTCGCTGTTGATCTGCGGCACGAGAGAGGGATAAACGCCGTCGACGTGCGGCGGTTCGGTGACGATGCCATGGCTCCAATCCGGGCCCAGGTCGGTGCGATAGACCTCGTAGTTGAAGCGGGGGAGATCGACGCCATGAACGGTCTTGATCGACAGACCGCTGACCGGAACGAGAGCGCCGAGGGAGAGGCGCGGGTAGCGGCTATCCGGCGGCGCGACGCCCTCGTGAGCCCATGCATCGAGCGCGGCGGCGAAGCCATGCCGTAACTGTTCGATCCGGAGCGGGTTGTTGAGCTGCTGCCCGAGGAGGGAGGGGTCGGTCGTGTGCGACGGCGGAAACGTTCCTCCGATGTGCGCGACGCCTGCGACGAAGTAGATGCGCACCTCGGGCGGGATCTCCGCGTCGAACATGCCGTCGGGCGTGGTGTGGATGAGCGAAGCTCCGCGGGACCAGTACTCGTACTCGGTGTTGACGTAGAAGATCTTCGGCACGACGTGCTCGGTACGCGCGCGGTCGAGAAGGCCCGCGGTGACGCCGGTGCGGGGATCGGTTTCAGGGTTGTCGGTGAAGGGGAAGACGTCGGTCGGGTAGAAGAGAGGTGAGAGCGGTTGGGCGTCGCGCGACGGTTGGGCGAAGCGGTGATTGAACGATCCGCGCCCGGCGCCGGCGACGTAGACGAGCAGAGCATCGAACACCTGCCGCCCCTCTTCGTCCGCATTGAAGCCTTGCCACACGAGGTGGCGGAGGAAGCGGCCCGTCTGTGAGATGCCCATGGCGTAGGCGCGCTCGGCGTGAACGATGGCTTGCGGGTCGTGCTTCGCGTAGGCGGCAACGTCGCGTACGGCGGCCAGGCCGCAGCCGACCACGGCCGGATCCTTGGCGGTATAGATGACCTCGTAGATGCGGCCGGGTACAAAGCCGTCGTCGAAATGGATGGTGTGATCGTCCGAGAAGCGCCAATGCGTCGCGGGGATCGTCTTTCGCTGTGCCAGCGGTGCGTCGCGCTCGGTGAAGACGGCATCCTTCGCGGTGACGTCGGCGACCGGATAGCCGGTGCCACCGATGCTGCCGGTGATGAGGTGTCCGAGCGGATGGTCGAGCGTCTTGCCGGCCACGACGAAATCCGCGCGGACGCGGCCGGTGATCCCGCGCACGACCGGGGCGTAGAGCCGCAGCAGTTTCGGGTCGGGACGGACGTCGAACTGCCATCCCACCTCGGCTAGCGTATAGCCCTGCCGGAGGTAGTACTCGTCGACGTTCTGGTCGCGGATGAAGAATCGTCCGCCGCGGTTCGGGACGTTGATGAAGATCGCTCCGTTGCCACGCGCGGGGTTCTTCGGCACGAGGATGTCGACGTCCGCCGAGAACTCGACCTCACCTTTCGCGTTGCGCGACGCCTTGTCGAGGTCGACGATGACCCGATCGTGAGCATTGGCCGGGTCGAGCACGAAGTAGGCCCGCCCCTGAATCCGCTCGTAGGCACCTGCGAGGCCGAAGGACTTCCCGCCGAGGTAGTCAGTTCGGGAGGTTACCTCGACGTGATCGACGCGTGCGATGAGGGTGGTGGCGAAGAAGAGCGTGAGGAAGGCGAGGCGGTGCATGAGTGGAATTGTAGTTCTGTCACCTCTGACAGAGGCTCATCCGCAGATGACGCAGATGTACGCAGAAGAACCGTCTTCATCTGCGTTTTATCTGCGTCATCTGCGGATAAGCCTTACGTTACAATTCGGCGTGCGGGTCCGCGTGGCTGAAACCGGTCCGTTAGCCGTCTCCGGATATGCACACATTCCGATCCGCCGCCAAGCTCCTCCTGCTGTCGCTCTGTTGTTGTGGCCATGCAGGATGGTTCGACTCCTGCAATCGTGTGCGCGTATTCAAAGAATTTAACTATCCCTCGAGGGCATACTTTGCACTGCCCCAAGTTCCCCGGGCCGCCCTGCCGCCGCACGTCTATCAGTCACTCGCGGCCGCTTGCAGGAACGATGACCGCAGATGCCTCATCGATGAAGTGAGGGTTAAAGGCGAGTACCTACTCATCACTACTCACGGCGGATCGACCGACCATAACTGGCTTGTGTATTCGACGCGTCGGAACTGCATGGTCGGCCTTTTCGTGCTCGCCCCGCAGGAGTAGCCATAGCTGGGCCGAGCTCACATAATGCGACCCCTTCGCTATTCCATCAACGTCACGTTGGACGGGTGCTGCGATCATCGTGCGATGTCCGCGGACGAAGACTTGCATCGTCACGCGGTCGAGAACCTCGCTCAGGCCGATGCCCTCCTCTTTGGCCGGGTGACGTACGAAATGATGGAGGCGGCGTGGCGGCCGCCGGCGCGGACGGGAGCGAGGCCTGATTGGATGGAGCCCTTCGCCCGGACGATCGATGCGGCAAAGAAGTACGTCGTGTCGAGCACCCTGGAGCGGGTCGATTGGAACGCGGAGCTCGTGCGCGGGGATCTGGGGAAGGCCGTTCAGCAGCTCAAGCGGGAATCGGGTAACGGACTGTTCGTGGGAGGCGTGAAGCTCCCGCAGGCGTTGGCGGAGCTGGGATTGATCGATGAGTACGAGTTCGTGGTGCAGCCCAGGCTGGCGGGCCACGGGCCAACGTTGTTCGCCGGGCTAACGAAGCGTATCGACTTGAAGCTCGTGAGCCGGCTGGAGTTCGGCTCGGGGGCGGTGGCGATGCGGTATGAGCCGAGAAGGTAGCTATCGGGTTTGTGAGCCCGAGTCCCGTGGGTCCCGGCTGACCCGGAGCGCCGGCTTCCCGGCCCTCGGGAGACCGATGTGGCAAAGACACTTTTGTCTGTGCTCCGGCCGGAACCGGGCCGCTGGGGACTTGCAATCTCCAGTCGGGCGAGATCCGGCACAGACAAAAGTGTCTGTGCCACATCGGCCCTGGCTCGCGGTGGGAGGCCGGGAGACTGCACACGGTGTCTATCCGCAGATCACGCAGAGAAAACGCAGATAAAACGCAGATCAAACCGTCCTCCATCTGCGTTCATCTGCGTCATCTGCGGATCAGCCTTTCGACCCCGAGGATGGAGCGGCGCATCGACCGGCTGTCGTTGCAGGTCACGATGGTCTGTCGTGTGTACCGCCGAGGTATTTCCGTTTCACCATGTGGTCTGTCGTGTGTACCGCCGAGGTATTTCCGTTTCACCATGTGGTCTGTCGTGTGTACCGCCGAGGTATTTCCGTTTCACCAAGTGGTCTGTCGTGCGTACCGCCGAGGTATTTCCGTTTCACCAT
>Ga0307470_10000334_pt1 | contig 26805 bp, 21 predicted proteins | sample atmos_gasesAM3C__FD_204565 | JGI IMG/M metagenome (GOLD analysis project Ga0307470, IMG submission 204565) | Hardwood forest soil microbial communities from Morgan-Monroe State Forest, Indiana, United States - atmos_gasesAM3C_05 | ecosystem: Environmental > Terrestrial > Soil > Temperate forest... | reverse complement strand
CCGCTCAATGACGAGCAGGTCGCAATGCTCGGTCGCGCGGAGCTGGCGCGTTATCGGGCGCTCGAATCGCTGCTCCCCGATCCATCGCTAGCCGATCCGAATCCGGCGCGGAGCAAAAATATTCCGCCGGACCAGGCGTCGTTCCTGACCGCGTATGAAAGCCGCGAGCAGGAAATGATCAACTTCATGAAAGAGCACAAGCTGGTTACGATTCCCGATTACCTGGGGCGTTTCGAGATCCGGCAACTGCCGGAAGCGTTCAAGCCGACCAGTCCCGGCGGCTTCATGAATCCGCCTGGCGTTTACGACAAAGATCCGGTCGGTTTCTTTTTCATCCCGACTTACAATCCGCAGTCGAAGAATTTTTACATCCGCGCGGCGATCGAAGATCCACGGCCGATTCTTGGCCACGAAGGAATCCCCGGGCATTTCATGCAGCTCTCGATCGCGAACCATTTGCCGAATGAAATCCGGCGCCAGCACGGCGACGGCGTGTTCGTGGAAGGCTGGGCGCTTTATGGCGAGGAAATGCTGATGCGCACTGGGCTTTATCCCGACAACTCGGCGGCGCAGGGACAGATCCTGCGCTTGTCGCGGTATCGCTCCGCGCGAATTGGCGTCGACGTGAATCTGCACACAGGCAGATGGACGTTCGAACAAGCTGTCCAGTATTTCATGGAGGCCGGCGGGCTCGATCGTGAGGCGGCGGAGGGCGAAGCGGCGGGAGCGGCGTCGAGTCCGACGCAAAAGATCAGCTACATCGTCGGCAAATGGCAGATCATGAATTTGCTCGGCCGTTATCGGGACAAAGCCGGCGCGAATTTCCGGCTCGGACAATTCCACGATGACTTGATCAAGAACGGCAGCCTGCCGCTGTCGATCGTCGAATGGATGCTATTGGACGATCCGACTTCGATCGATCAGGTGATGCGATAACAAGCGCGCTGCGAACCAGTTCCAAAAACGCCGCGAAAAACTTCCGAACTTCGCGCCGCAAAGACCGTAAGTAGCGGCGATGGCGCAATACAAATATTCTCATTATCTAACCAACTTTCCCGACAAGAAATTCGACCCGACTCATTCGCCCGGCGCGACGACGCCGCATACCGGGCTTTACAAATGTCAGGGTTGCGGGGTCGAAGTAATTTCCCACGCCGGCGATCCATTGCCGCCAACCAGCCATCACCAGCACTCGCTCGCCCAGGGCGGCGTCGCGTGGCGATTAATCGTGGCGACGGCGTAACTGATTCGTTGTAGCGACGCCGCTCCGGATGACAGCGGCCCCATGGGGATTATCTTGCCGACGATGAAGCGCGTCTTCGGCCTGGAAACTGAGTACGGCATCACGATTCGCGGCGCGGACTCCGTGGATGTGGTCGCGGAATCGATCGAACTGGTACGCTCCTACACCGAACACGGCGCGCACATGAAATGGGATTACCGGCTCGAAGATCCGCATCGGGACGCGCGCGGCTTCCGCGCCCCGGCCTTGCTTCAGGACACCGACGAATCGGCCTACTACGAGATCGATCGGAAACGGCCGCTGAGTTTTGAAGAAATCAAAAGCGATCTCGTGCTTTCGAACGGCGCGCGCTTTTACAACGATCACGCGCATCCGGAATATTCCACGCCGGAATGCACCACCCTGCGCCAGATCGTGGCCCACGAAAAAGCGGGCGAACGCATCATGGCGGAATGCGCGCGCCGGCGAAACCTGAAGCTCACCGACGGCACCGAGGTGCGGCTTTTCAAAAACAACACCGATTTCGCGGGACACAGTTACGGGTGCCACGACAATTATTTGATTCGCCGCGACCTTCCGTGGGACGAACTGGTGGCCGGAGTGTTGCCGTTCCTGATCACCCGGCAAATTTTCGCGGGCGCGGGTAAGATCGGGATCGAAGCGGAAAGCGCCGGAGCGCAGCCGGGCGCGTTCCAGATTTCGCAGCGGGCTGATTTTTTCCAGACGCTGGTAAGCATCGACACCATGAACAAGCGGCCGCTCGTCAACACGCGCGATGAGCCGCACGCCGATCCGAGCCGGTACCGTCGGTTCCACGTTATCATCGGCGATTCGAACATGAGCGAATGGGCGACGGCTTTGAAGATCGGGACGACCGCGCTGGTGCTCGAATTGATCGGGCGCGGAAAAGCGCCGCAGCTTGAGATCGCGCAGCCGGTGAACGCGACGAAATCGATCAGCCGCGATCAGGATTACGACTGGGTCATCGAGCTGGGCGACGGCCGCAAGATTTCCGCGATCGACATTCAGCGGCTCTACCTGAAAGCCGCGGAACGCGAGCACGCGGGCGACTCGGAAAATTCGTGGTTGCTTCGCGAATGGGAGAACGTGCTCAACGATCTCGAACGCGATGTCGCCGCAACGGCCAATCGGGTGGATTGGGCCGCTAAGAAATTTCTGCTCTCGTCATTTCGCGAGGAAGAAAAATTGGCGTGGAGCGATCCGTGGCTGCAAGCGATCGATCTGGAGTATCACAACATCCAGCCGGACCAGGGACTGTTTTACGAACTGCAACGCCAGGGTTCGATGCAAAGTCTCGTCAGCGAAAAGGAAATCAAAGACGCGATTTTTTCGCCGCCGGAAACGACCCGCGCCTGGTTCCGCGGCCGCTCCGTCGCGCGTTTCAATCACGCGATCAGTTCCATTCAATGGGACGAGATCGCGTTTACTGATGGAAGGAAGTCACGCGTAGTTGCTTTACCCGAACCGGCGAGTGACGAACGGCTGGAGAAATTAAATGATCTCGTGAACGCCGAAAACGAATTCGACGAATTCTTTCGCGCGATTGCAGGTAGGGGCGATTGAGGTCAATCGCCCCTACCTACGACCACGTGATCAAACGCAGCTCGTGCGTTTGCATGAGATGCGGATGCACCGGAACGACGCGGACGCTGAAACCGTAGGTGCCGCTGTCGGATGTGGGCACCTGGCCTTGATAGGTATAGTTTCCCTCGCCTTCCGCGGGCGTGCTGCCGTCGAGAACTGTCACCGTCGGATTTTTGATCCCGCCGTTGTCCGCTTCGCCGTAATACGCTTCGACTCGAACGTGATCGGGACTGACCGCGCCGAGATGAACGCGCGCGGAAATTTGGAGCGCTTCGCCGACTTGAATATTCTGGCGATCCGCGTTGCCGACCTGAACATCGAGGATGCTGACCTGCGGCCAGTCCTTGCGCATTTTCGCTTTCCATTGGCTGAGCGTCGTCGCGGCGGCGCAACCATCGCGGCCAAATTCCTGGTGCGCTTTCGCGGCGGGAATGTAGAGCCGCTCGGTGTATTCCTGCACCATCCGGTGCGTATTGAAAACCGGCGTGACGGTGCGGATTGACTCGCGCATCAACTGTAACCAGGCGAGCGGCAACTTCCCATCGGGTTTCGCGTAATAGAGCGGAATGATTTGGTTTTCGAGAAGCTGATACAGACTGCTCGCGTCCACTTCACTTTGGAAATCTACGGTGCCGCCTTTGATCTCGGAGCCGATCGCCCAGCCGTTGTTGCCGTTGAAACTTTCGCACCACCAGCCGTCGAGCACGCTTAAATTCAGTCCGCCGTTCGGCGGCAATTTCATTCCGCTCGTGCCGCTGGCTTCGAGCGGGCGCAACGGATTGTTCAGCCAAAGATCGACGCCCTGCACGAGACGCCGCGCGATGTAGGTGTCGTAATCTTCGACGAACACCATCCGATTTTCGAAGCCGTGTTGCCGGCTGAATTTGTAAACCTGCTGGATCAGCGCCTTGCCGCCTTCGTCCTGCGGATGCGATTTGCCGGCAAAGATGAATTGCACCGGGCGGGTCTCGTCGTTCAACAAACGCTTGAGCCGCTCCTGATCGCTGAACAAAAGCGCGCCGCGCTTGTAAGTCGCGAACCGGCGCGCGAAACCGATCGTGAGAATTTCGGGATCGAGAATGCGATTCACGCTGCGGATCGATTCCGGCGATTCGCCCGCGCGCTCCCGCGCGGCGCGCACACGATCGCGGACGAATTCGATCAGGCGCAGTTTCAGTTTCTGATGTGTTTCCCAGAGCTGCGCGCCAGGGATGTCGGTCACCCGGCGCCAGAAATCGGCGTTGGTAAGATTTTCTTCCCAATCACCAAGATACTTTTCGTAGAGCGCGGAGAACTCCGGCGCCATCCACGTTTTTGTGTGAACGCCGTTGGTGATGCTCGTGATCGGAACTTCGTGGCCGGGGACTCCGGCCCAAACGTCTTTCCAAAGCGAGCGACTGACTTCGCCATGCAATTTACTGACGCCATTGGAATGCCGGCTGGCGCGCAACGCGAGCACCGTCATGCTGAAAGCGTCCAGCGGATTCATACTCGCCTGGCCGAACCGGAACAATTCGTCGAAGGAAAGCCCGAGCTCGCCGGCGAAGTCACCGAAGTAGCGTTTCATCATCTCGCGCGGAAACGCGTCGTTGCCGGCCGGCACCGGCGTGTGCGTCGTGAAAACATTGGCGGACGCGACAAGCTGGAGCGCGGAATAAAAATCGAGGCCCTTCTCGGCGACGTGAAGGCGAATGCGCTCGAGCGCGAGGAAGGCGGAGTGGCCTTCGTTCATGTGGAAAACTTCGGCGTCGATCCCGAGCGCCGTCAGCACTTTCACGCCACCGATCCCGAGCACGATTTCCTGCCGCATCCGCATTTCGAGATCGCCGCCATAAAGCTCGGCGGTGATGCGGCGATCTTCCGCATTGTTCTCGGCGATGTCGGTATCGAGCAGGTATAGATTCACGCGGCCGACGTTGAGCTGCCAGACTTTTGCCCCCACTTCGCGGTCGAGAATGCGGACCGCGATGAGCAGGTTCTTATCGCCCTGCCGCACTTCGCGGATCGGGAGGTGATGAAAATTCTGGTTCAGGCTGATCGCGTGCTGGACGCCATCCTTGTCGATCTCCTGTTTGAAATAGCCGTGGCGATAGAGCAATCCGATCGCGACAAAATTCAGATCGAGATCGCTGGCGGACTTGCAATGGTCGCCCGCGAGAATGCCGAGGCCGCCGGAATAATTCGGGATCGATTCGTGGAAACCAAACTCGGCGGAAAAATACGCGACCGGTTTTTCGATGGCGCGCCCGTTCCCGGTTTTTCCGTAGGTGTCTCTGCGCGCCAGATAATCTCGATAGGCGTCGTGCACTTCTTTCAGCTCGCGCAGGAAATTTTTATCCTGCGCGACTTCGACAAGCCGCGCCTGGCGGGAAAGCTGGAGCATCCGCACCGGATTATGGTTGGTGCGATTCCACAGTTCGGGATCGAGGTGGCGAAATAGACGACGGGCCGAAGGCTCCCATGTCCACCAGAGATTAAAGACCATTTCCCGGAGCGGCTCGAGCGCCGCCGGCAAAGTCGGGATCACGTTATACGTGTGATAGGTCGGCATTGGAGAAGCCCGAATCTGGCAGCAAAAATTTTAGCATCAAGCATTCCATAGGTTCGCCCCCGGCGAACCATCGTGCTAAACGCGCGCGCGCTTCGCTTGTGGACTCATCAACAAACCAAGCGCGACGCCAGTCGCCAGCCCGCTAAGATGCGCCGCCATGCTGATCTGCGGCGTCGAAAGATCAAACGCAGTTTGGATCGCGACGATGAGCACAATGTTTTTCAAGCGCCGGCCGGCGAAGGCCTCATGGCGATGGCGCACGAGGTAGCCAGCCCAAACGCCGACGATTCCCATCACGCAACCGGACGCGCCAACCATTTGTTCCGGACGAGACGACCACTTCAAAAGTAGAACGCCCGCGCTCGATCCAAGGCCGGCGAGCAAATAATAAAGCGCGAAGCGCAGCGAACCGATGATCCGTTCCAGGCCGGGTCCGATGACAAAGAGCGCGTAAAGATTGAAGAGCAGGTGGAGCGGTCCGAAATGAAGAAAGAGCGCCGTCAGCATCCGCCAATATTCGCCGCGCAAGCGGACGGCCCAGGGCTCGAGCGCGCCTAGCCGGTCCAGAGTAAACGCGTTCGTCGAACCACCGAGTTTCACCTCAGCGACGAACATCGCAACGTTCAGCGCGATGAAAACGAAAACAGCGGGCGTCGGCCGCCAGCTCTCGGAACCGAACGCTGTCGCGGGCGGACGCTCGCTCTGCTCGATCCGGTAAAGCAACGCCCCGCCGGCCGCGGACAATTGCGAATTCGCGATGATGTCGGCGTTATCGAGCCGTTGCACGATTTCGGATTGAAGCAGTCGATCGGTAGTGGTGCTTTGCAACTGTTGCAGTCGCGTGCGCGCAGCGGAGATTTTTCCTGCGGCGATTTCGTCCGTTTCGATCAAAAATTCCCGCCACTCATGCGGAAGCCGCAAAGCAGGGCCGTCGGCGCGCGTGCTGAGCCGGCCGCAAAAAGCGAGGACCGTTCGCAAACTGGCGTAGTAACTCCAGGCGGGTTGTTGTGAAGGCGACGCCACGGCGAGCATCGTTCCGAATTCCAGGACGAGTTCATCGCGCATCCCGCATTCGCCGAGGGCGCGCAGATACAGCGGCATCAACGCGAAATCGCTGCGGCGGATCGCGGCCGGCACTTCGCTCCGAATCCAACCAACGAGATTCCCCCATTCCCCACGCAAGCGAAACGATTGCGCGATCGCCTGGCGGCCGACGTTCGTTTGATTATCGCAGAGCGGTTCGAGCGCCGTCAGGGCCGCGGAAAAATTGCCGGCCTGGGCAACCTCAAGCGCGCGGAATAATTCCGTCTGGAGTCGCAACGCTGAAGAGGGATGAAGAAAGCGAAGCGGGCGACTCAGCCTCCGCGCGGCCGCGTAACGCTGTTGGCTCGCCAGCTCTGAAACTTTCCGGATGCCGACCGCGGGCACAAGCAAGAGCACGAGCCAGGCGCCGCCGCCAACGAAACCCGCGGTGTCCGGATTCAAAAACCACGCGCCCGCCGTCACGAACAAAACTGCAAACGAGGCGATCCGCCACGACCGGTACAATCCGCCACGGCGAAGCGTTTGCGCCAGCATGAACAGCGGCGAAACGCACGCGATGAAAAGCAGAATGTGATTGAGATCGATCACGTCAGTGTGAAGGCGTGAATAGCAGAGCATTCACCGATCACCAGTCACTATTCACTTTTCGCAATCCTGCCGACGCGTTACTGAAAGGGGCGATGAAGCTGAAAGTGACGATCTATCTCGACGTGATTTCTTCCTGGTGTTTCTGGGCGCAGCCGGCGTGGGAGGAATTGAAGAAGCGTTACAGCGACCGCGTCGATTTCGAATGGAAGATCGCGCTCATGGACGCGTCGGGGTTTCCGAAATCGGTCGAGCAAGCGAACTGGTTTTATCAGCGCAGCGGAATGATGATGCGTTCGCCGTTCATGCTCAAGCCGGGCTGGTTCGAGCCGAATCTTCAAGAATGTCTGGCGCCGAATTTGATCGCGGAAGCGGCGCGCGATCTCGGCGTGACCGACGATCGCGTTCGAATGGCGCTCGCCAGTGCGACCGAACGCGAAGGCCAGCACACGAACGATTGGAATCTCGCGGCGGAAATCGGCGCGCAAGCGAGTGGTCTGGACAAGGCGAAATTATTGGAGCGCGCGCGTTCTCCCGAGATCGAAGCGCGCGCCCGAAAAAGCACCGCGGAATTTCACGCGCTTCAGGTCACGCAACGGCCAACCTTCGTCGTCGACAGCGAAATCGGCGACCGCGCGATTTTCTCCGGCTTCGCCAAACTGGAACCAATCGCCGCGACGATCGATGCGATGCTGGACGATCTGGCGGCTTACGCGTCGCATGCCGCCCATTTCGGCGGGCCGCCGCCCGCGTAATTGTCGTAGATTCACCTTGCTCCGGCGCGATTGTTGCCTACTACTTCCACTCGGCTCGCGAAAAAAAAGCGGGCCGCTCGGCGCGCGACCGCAGGCGCGATGAGGCAGAAGTGTCCGGAGTCAGCGATGGCCCCAGAAAGATGCGGAAAACAAATACAGCGCCACGGTTCACTTCCCGCGGCGCCGGCCAGGAGCTTTGACTTAATCTGCAACAACAAATTCGTGTAAACGGTCGAATTCGCGCCCGCGAAGTGCGGGTCATCCTTGGATCGACCGGCGAGCAACTGGGCGTCATGAAATTGTCTGACGCGTTGCGCAAAGCTCAAACTCTCGGCCTGGACCTGGTGGAAGTCGCGCCGACGGCGAACCCGCCTGTCTGCAAAATCGTCGACTTCGGGAAATTCCGGTACGACATCTCCAAACAGGAGAAAGACAAGAAGACAACCGGGACGAAACTGAAAGAGATCAAGTTCCGGGTAAACATCGACGATCACGATTACTTCACCAAGATCCGGCACGGCGAAGAATTTCTCGACCGCGGCAACAAGGTGCGGGTGCAACTGCAATTTCGCGGCCGCGAAATGGCGCACCAGGAATTCGGGATGCAATTGATGGAGAAAGTGCGGGACGATTTGGCTGGCATGTCGCAGGTGGAAATGGAACCGAAGATCGCCGGTCGCAACGTGACGATGACTTTGTCGCCCTTGCCCGCCGCGCGGCGGAAACGGCGTTTCTCAGTTCCGGCAGATGACAGGCCGGAAAGCGAGCCGGAGAACGGCACGCAGGAGGATCAATAATTTTCGCTAGCTCGCAGCCAGCGGCGATGGCGGCGGTTCCGCGATCAGTTCGTTGATCCGATTGATGCTCCGCGCGCGGCCGGTTGTTTCATCGATCGAAACCACCGCTCCACATAAGCGCACCTCTCCTCTCGCGACCGGAAAAAGCGCGGGCAGATTGGAAATGAATCGGTTCACGATCGGCTCGACGGCGCGGCCCAGGATCGAAGTCGCCGGCCCGCACATCCCGGCATCGCAGAGGAACGCCGTGCCGCCGCGGAAAATTTGTTCGTCGGCGGTCTGGACGTGAGTGTGCGTGCCGACGACGGCCGACGTTTTGCCGTCAAGAAAACGGCCGATGGCAATTTTTTCGCTGGTCGTTTCACCATGCGCATCAACGAAAATCACCGGCGTCTCCTGCCGCATCGCCGCGACCGCCGCCTCCATCGCCGGAAAAGGATTTTCCAGGATCGGCTGCATGAACGTCCGCATCTGGACATTGATTACGCCGACTTTCCCTTTCGCGGTCTCGAGAATAATCGACCCGTGTCCCGGCGCGCCGGCTGGATAATTTATCGGTCGCAACAATCGCGGCTCCGTATCGATGAATGAAAAAATCTCCTTCTGATCCCAGATGTGGTCGCCCGTCGTGATCACGGAAACTCCGGCCCGGAGCAGGTCGATCGTGATCTTGGGCGTAATCCCGCGGCCGCCCGCGGCATTCTCGCCATTCACCACCACGAAATCGACGGCGTGCGATTCTTTCAGGCGCGGCAAATTCGCAATTACGGCGCTGCGGCCCGGCTCGCCCACGATGTCGCCTAGAAAAAGGATCGTCAGCATCGCGCGAGCATCGTATTGAAAAGCCCGAAAACCAAGGCCGTGATCTTTCGCCCGTTAATCTTCCTTTTCCTGTTCGCCTGCTCGTCCGCGTTCGCCGCCGATCATCTCAGCCATCCGCTGGCCGATCCACCGAAGTGGAAGGAGCTCGGAAAATTCCAGAGGACGATCACGCACGATGAATTCGACCGCTTGCTGCGCGGAGTTTACTGCACGCACGGAGTCAGCGACGACTTGATCCGAGTCGACGACAAAGTCGCCTGCATTTTGATGGACCGCGATGCGCAGAGCTGGTTCACCCTGCGATTCGCAACGTCCAACGCAAAAGCCGCGGCCATTCCGCGCTGGTGGCGTCCGGCGCGCGCCCCGCCGAAATCAAAGAAAAGCGGCCCGCTCTCCGGACTCAAGATCGCGCTCGATCCGGGCCACCTCGGCGGCGCCTGGGCGAAAATGGAAGAGCGCTGGTTCAAGTCGGGCGATGCGGCGCCGGTGGAGGAGGGCGAGATGACGTTGTTTGTTGCGAAACTGCTCGCCGAAAAACTGCAAGCGCTCGGTGCTCGCGTTTCGTTCGTCCGCGAGACGACGGAGCCAGTCACGCCGTATCGGCCGAATGATTTCAAGGAAACCGCGCGCGCCATCCTCAAGGCGGAAGGAATTGAAAATCCGCCGCAAGATTTCGAGCGGCCTGACGATCCGCAGCGGGAGCAGAGCGTGCGCTGGCAGAGCGAGATTCTGTTTTATCGGACGAGTGAGATTCGCGAGCGAGCGCGGCGCGTAAACACAAAGCTGCGGCCCGATGTTGTGCTGTGTTTGCATTTCAATGCGGAAGCCTGGGGCGACGAGCACAACCCGACATTGACCGATAAGAACCATTTCCATCTCCTCGTGAACGGATCCTATTTACCGCCAGAACTGGAATCCGATGACGTCCGTTTCGAAATGCTGCGACGGTTGCTCAGCCGAGATTTCGACGAAGAAATCAAGATCGCCGACGTCGCCGCCCTCGCGCTGGCGAAGAAGAGCGGCTTGCCAGCCTACGAATACACGAAGGACATCGTCACGAAGGTCGGCACGAGCGGATACGTTTACGCGCGCAATCTCGCCGCCACCCGCCTTTACGAATGCCCGGTGGTTTATTTCGAGCCCTACGTCATGAACAGCGTGGATGTATTCGCGCGGGTTCAGGCCGGCGATTACGAAGGAACGCGAGTCGTCAACGGCATCGAACGCCCGAGCATTTTCCGCGAATATGTCGACGGCGTCGTGGACGGGTTGGTGGAATATTATCGAGCAGCGCGGCCCTAAAGTTTTTCCACCGCCGCTTCGATATCCTCCATCGTTACGTCCGTAGCCAACCGGGCGGAACCGATTTTCGGAGCGACGACGAAGCGCACTTCTCCCTGCGAGAATTTTTTGTCGAATCGGATCGCTCTCAAAATTTTCTCTTTCGGAAAATTAGCGGGCAAGCGCGTGGGCAGCTCCAAGTTTTCGAGCGTGCTCACGATGCGATCGCGCTCCGCTTCGGGCAGCCCCGCCTTCTTCACGGAAATTTCGCAGGCCGCCACCATGCCGAGGCTGACCGCTTCGCCGTGAAGGAAAGCGCGATATTCGCCAGCGTTCTCGATCGCATGTCCGATCGTGTGTCCAAAATTCAAGAGCGCGCGTTCACCGGTGGTCTCGCGTTCGTCAGCGGCCACAATCGTAGCCTTGATTTCAACATTCCGGCGAATTAGCGCGGCCAGATCTTTGCGATCGAAGCGTTGCAGCATTTCGAACATCTCCCTGTCGCGGATTATCGCGTGCTTGATGATTTCGGCGAAGCCTTGGCGGAATTCGCGCGGCAGCAACGTCGCCAGCGTGTCGACGTCGGAAATGACGAGCGTGGGCTGGTGCCAGGCGCCGATCAAATTCTTTCCGGCGGCTGTGTTGACCGCGGTCTTTCCACCGATGGAGCTGTCGACCTGTGCGAGCAAAGTCGTCGGAACCTGCACACACGGAATCCCGCGATGATAGATCGCCGCCACGAACCCGGCGAGATCGCCAATCATTCCGCCGCCGAGCGCGATGACGAACGACGAGCGATCCAGAGCTGCTTCGCTCATTTTCTCGCAGATCATCGCGGCGCGCTCCATGGTTTTCGATTCTTCCCCGGCCGGCACCGTGATCAACGTCGGCTGGCGCCCACTCACTTTCAGACTCGCCAGAACCGCGTCGGCAAAACGCGGCGCGACATTGTCGTCTGAAATTACCGCGCACGCACGGCCAGCAAGCTTTTCACCGATCAGCGCGCCGATCTCGCCGAGAAGCTTGGAGCCAACGACAACGTCGTAGGTTTTTTCGCCAGCCTGAACGCAGATGGGTTTCACGACGACTCGATCGTACCGGTGCGCTTCCCTGCGCGAAAGCGAAAAGGCGCCGGAGTTGCCTTGACAAAACGCGCCGCCGTTCCTCTAAATGAATCATGCCAGATCCAGTCAATCCGACTCCGGGTGCGAATCCTCCTCCGGCTTCCGGCGCCAATACCACTACCACGACGGGATTGCCCTCGAATGTCGCCGCCGCGCTTGCTTGCATCCCGCTCATCGGCGGGCTCGTCTTTTACATCCTCGAAAAGCACGATCAATTCGTCCGCTTCTACGCGATGCAATCGATCATCTTTGGCGGCGTCTGGTTTCTCTTCAACCTCGCATCCTGGATTCTGCACGTGATCTTTGCCGCGATTCCGTTCGCGGGCTGGGCGCTCTCCGGCCTTTGGCTGTTCGTCTCGGCGCTCGTCCACCTCGGGTTCTTCGTGATCATGATCATCGCGATGATCAAGGCATTCAGCGGGGTCCGCTGGGACATTCCGTACATCGGACCGATGGCGCGCAAGCAGGTCGGCGAAGCGTGATTCGTTAGGCGATCAGCACGCCAGCAACTTCACGACGATCTCAGTCAGAATCAGTTCGTGATCGAGCTGGCTGCTGACGAGGCGGACGTTCGCTTCCAGGCACGCTTCGAGACCGGTAATGAGTTTCTTGGTTTCGAACCGGTGCGCCTGCTGGGCGGCGAGGCCGAGCGCGTAGCCATTGATCGTGCCGTCTTTTTTTCTCGGCAAATGCTCCGTTGCTTCGGCGGGTAATCGATTCAAGGCAGAGATGAAACTGAAAGGCGCGTGCGGCCGCGGAACGCGATGGCGTTCCATCAAATCTTTCGCGAGGAGAAGATTTCGAACGGTCGGCAGGATCGCCACCAACAGGATGCCGATCGCCGTTTCGCCCTGATCGAGCAGCCGCTTCACCAGCATGAGCGCGCGCTCCAGATCGCACGCTGCCATCGCGTTTCCCAATTCAAAGATAACGCCGGCCCGAGAGAGCGGCACCAGCTCGCGTACTTGCTCGACGGAGACACCGCGGTCATGGCCACAATACAGATCGATTTTTTCCAGCTCGTTCTCGATCTGGCGAGTGTCACCGCCGGTGAGCAGCACAAACAGATCGAGAGCGTCGTCGTCGAACTGCAATTTTCTCGTCTTCGCTTTTTTCCGGACGATCTCGGTCGCTTCCTCTTCCCAGCCGGCGCGCGAAGAATCGAGCCGATCGATGACCTGCACGTCGGCGCGTTTCGTGAGCGTCTTGTAGAATGACCGCCGCCTGTCGGTCTCGGTCGCGCTGATCAAAAAAGTCACGTCCTGACCGAGGCCGGCTTCGAAAACTTCCGCGAGTTCCTCGAGCGCGCCCTGCACTGCCGCCGAACGGCCGATCACGCTATCTGCCAGACAATTTGCGTTCTTGAACCAGACCAGTTTCGCGCCGCCAAAAAACGGGAGCGTTTGCAACGCTTCGATCGCTAAACGGATTTTCGTGACCGCCTGGTCGACATTGTCCGCGCAGGCATCGATCACCTCGATGCCGAATTCGCCTGCGCCCGGCGGGGTTAATTTCGCCGCGAGCTCCGCCGCGATGCGTTTCACCTCGCTCTCGTCGGAACCAACGATCGCGTGGATATTGGATTCCGATTCAACGGTCTTGGTCTTGGTCTCGGCCTTGGGCACGACGCCAAGTTTCGCGGTCTCAGCGTTGTAGGGCAAGCGCATCGCTTACCGTTATTTTCAAGCCGGCAGGCAGAGCGCCTGCCCCCAATTACTCAATTGTTCTTTGCCTGCTGCTCAGGACTTCCAAGCTCGTTCGTCGCGTATTCGCGAAATTTTTCCTCGAGTGCTACGACCGTCAGGAACTTCGTTGCATAAGTTTGGAACAGCGCGGTCTCGAAGGGTTGATGCCGCGCGAGGGCATCGAGCAGAAGAAGAAAGCTTGGCTTGTCGGTCGCGGCGAGAAATCGCACCAGCCGTTCCGCTTCATCGTAAAACGTCTCGACCCGATCGGACGGCGGGTAAGTCAGCGCCATTAAATCGGCGAGCGGGATGAGCTTCGCCTCGTCGATCGCGCGCGAATGCGGACGGGCGTCGTAATTCCGTGCGCGCATATAACTCGCCCGGGCGCCTTTCGAAACGAACTGGGCAAACCCTTCGTTCAGCCAGCACGGAATGCCATCCGGATAATAGCGGTGCAGGACCAGGTGCGCGATCTCGTGCCCGAGCAGATTGCCGCCCGCTTTGAATCCTGGATTGCGTTGAATGAAGAGGCTGCCCTGCGATTGGATTCCACCGGTCCACGGCTCGAGCTGGGCCGCGCCTTGGAATTGTTGCCAGTCCACCATCGTTTGGAAAATGTAGATGTGCGATTTCGTATCGCCTGCCGGCTGTTCGCGCTGCAGCTCTTTCGCGACGACGCGGTAATGGAACTCCGCCTCAATCGAAATCGGCGTCGCCATTAATGTGTCGGCGAAATGATAAATGAAATGTTCGGTCTCTGCGTGCTTCCATTGTTCCGGGCGAATGGCCAATGCTTTTTGCCCAAGCGGATTCGGGTCGCGCTGACTCAGGCGCGAGAATTCCACCTCAGGCAGCGCGTTGAGCCCGGGCGTCAGCGATTGCGCCTGCGCCACTGCATTCACAGTCAGCAACAATAAAAGGGAAACGCCTTTGGCAGGGAATCGCATGACTAGCCCGATAGAGCTAGTCGCGTGCGAGACGATTACACCCGGGAACGTCTCCGGCCGTTGTTGCGCGAATATTTTACCGGCCTGCGTTTCGGCTCGATTTTCGTCAGGCCGGTGCCGGTTTTCACTTCCATGATTTGGTCGCGCAACAAGGCCGCGCGCTCGAATTCCAAATTCGCCGAGGCGGTTTGCATTTCTTCCTCCAGCTCGCGCAACAGCTCGGTGAGATTGAAATCGCCGCCGCTCTCCTGGATCACGGACGCCGCAATCTCGCGGCCGCGCAAAATCGTGTGCAAACTTTCCTGGACGGCGCGCCGAACTGTTTGCGGCGTGATTCCGTGCTTCTCGTTGTATTCCATTTGTTTCGTTCGCCGATAATCGGAAATCGACATCAACGCCTGCATGCTTTGCGTCACTGTGTCCGCAAACAGCACCACCTCACCGTTAATGTGACGCGCGGCCCGGCCCGCGGTCTGGATCAATGAAGTCTGGCTGCGAAGAAATCCCTCCTTGTCCGCATCGAGGATGCAGACGAGCGAGACTTCCGGCAGATCGAGTCCTTCCCGCAGCAGGTTAATGCCGACCAAAATATCGAAATCCGCTGCGCGCAAACCGCGCAAAATCTCGACGCGCTCGATGGTGTCGATGTCGCTATGCAGGTAGCGCACCTTCAATCCGACATCGCGCAGGTAATCCGACAAATCTTCCGCCGTTCGTTTCGTCAACGTCGTGACGAGGACGCGCTCCTGTTTCTCCACTCGTTGCCGGCAAAGCTCGATCGTCTCATCGATCTGGTTCTTCAGCGGCTTGAGCGTGATCTTCGGGTCGAGCAATCCCGTCGGTCGAATGATTTGCTCCACGACCAGCGGCGCGCCCGGCGTGTGCACATCGAATTCATCAACCGGTTGATCCGTTCTCGACAATTGTAGCCGGGATCGGTGATCCCGGCTCGACGCGGCGCCGTCCCGATGGCCGGGATCACCGATCCCGGCTACAGATTCGCCGGCGACGAGAAAGGGAACGGGTTCGTCTTCACCGATTCTCTCCCGCTTATGCGGGAAATATCCCTTGTTTCCGACCATGCTGTTCTTGATCTCAAACTCCGCCGGCGTCGCGCTCACGTACGCGATCTGATTTGTCATCCCCATGAATTCCTTGAAATTCAGCGGCCGATTATCGAGCGCGCTCGGCAACCGGAATCCGTATTCCACGAGCACGGTCTTCCGCGATTTATCGCCTTCGTACATGCCGCCGATCTGCGGGATCGTGGCGTGCGATTCATCCACGACGAGCAGGAAATCTTTCGGGAAAAAATCTAGAAGCGTAAACGGCTTCGATCCCGGCATTCGTCCGGAAAGATGGCGCGAATAATTTTCGATCCCGTTGCAGAATCCCATCTCCTGCAACATTTCGAGATCGTACTCGGTGCGCATCTTGAGCCGCTGCGCTTCCAATAATCTGCTCTGCGATTCCAACTCGACGATCCGATGATCCAATTCGTTCCGGATCGAAGCGAGAGCGCGATTCAGTTTATCCGCCGGCGTCACGAATTGTTTCGCCGGATAAAACGTGATCACGCTCAGCGATTGCCGCGCGTGTCCGGTCAGCGGATCGAAGCGCGTGATCGCGTCAATCTCGTCGCCGAAAAACTCCAGCCGGATCGCTTCTTCATCCGCCGTCGCGGGATAAACTTCGACCACGTCGCCGCGGACCCGGAATCGGCCGCGCGAAAAATTCATGTCGTTGCGCTCATAAAGCATGTCGACCAGCCGGCCGAGCACGGCCTCGCGGCTGATTTGCTGGCCTTTCTTCACCGTCAGCAACATGCGCAGATAATCTTCTGGCGAGGTCACGCCATAAATGCATGAAACGCTCGCGACCACGATCGTGTCCCGCCGCGAAAGCAACGCGCTCGTCGCCGAAAGCCGGAGCCGCTCGATCTCTTCGTTAATCGACGAATCTTTCTCGATGTAAGTGTCGGACCGCGGGATGTAAGCCTCCGGCTGGTAGTAATCGAAATAGCTGACGAAATACTCGACGGCATTCCGCGGAAAGAACTGCTTGAACTCCGAGTAAAGCTGCGCGGCGAGCGTTTTGTTGTGCGAGATGATCAGCGCCGGCCGGTCGAGATCGCGAATCACGTTCGCCATCGTGAACGTTTTGCCCGATCCGGTTACGCCGAGCAGCGTCTGGTGCCGGTTGCCGGCCTCGATCGACTTCAGCAATTTCGCGATCGCCTGCGCCTGGTCGCCGCGCGGTTTGTAGTTGGATTCCAGCTCAAAGGCCATCGGGCAAGATAGCACGCTTTTGACTCGCTATGAGTGGGCACGCCGGTACACATTCCCGCGTCAATCGGATGAACTTCCAAAATTTTGTCGGCGAACTACGCCGCCGCAATATCTACCGGGTGGCCGTGGCATACGCGGTCGTCGCCTGGTTAATCATCCAGGTCGCGACCCAGGTTTTTCCGGTCCTGGAAATTCCGAACTGGTGCGTGCGGCTCGTCATCATTCTGCTCCTTCTCGGTTTTCCGATCGCGATGATCCTGGCCTGGGCCTACGAGCTGACGCCTGAAGGAATCAAACGCACCGAAGATGTCGCGCCCACCGAAGCCGCGCGCCGGCCAGTCACGCAGCGGCTGAATCTCACCATCATCGCTGTCCTGGGATGCGCGGTCGCGTTCCTGATTTACCAGCGTTACTATTCCAGCCCAAGTGCGTCCGATATTCCGGAAAAAAGCATCGCGGTCTTGCCGTTCGATAATTTCAGCGACGACAAAGACAACGCATTCTTCGCGGACGGCATCCAGGACGACATCCTTACCAGCCTCGCGAAAATCCATGATCTCAAAGTCATCAGCCGCACCTCGGTGATGCCTTATCGGGGCGCGACGCAAAACAATCTGCCGCAGATCGCGCGGGTGCTTGGGGTGGTAAACGTGCTCGAGGGGAGCGTGCGTCGCAGCGGGAACCGCGTCGTGGTCAGCGTCCAACTCATTGACGCGCGGAACGACCGGCATCTTTGGGCAAAACGCTACGACCGTCCGCTGGCTGACTCGTTAGGCCTGCAGGGCGAGCTGGCGTCGGAAATTGCGGCGGAGCTGCGCGCGACGCTCAGCCCGGAGGAGAAAGGCCGCGTCGAAACGAAGCCGACGGAAAATCCGGACGCCTATGTTCTGTACCTCAAAGCGCGCGCTTATGAGTCGAATCCGGATCGCCTTTACGAGGATTTCAAGCTGGCCGAGAACCTCTACAGCGAAGCGATTCAGCACGATCCTTCGTTTGCGCTGGCCCGCGCTCGACTCGCAGCCACGCTCGCGCGCATCTATCATTGGTTCGCTCCGTCGGAAGAGCTCAAGATGCAGATCAAACAAACCGCCGACAAAGCGCTCCAGTTGAAACCGGACCTGGGCGAAGGCCGTCTCGCGCTCGGCCTTTACTATTATTGGGTCGAAGCGAACTACGACGAAGCGCTGGAACAATTACGCTTCGCGGCTGCGGCCCTGCCTAACGACAGCGAGATCGGTTACGTCTCGGCCGCGATTCGTCGCCGCCAGGGAAACGCCAAGGCGAACCTGGAACTGCTCAAGCGAAGCCAGGCCGTCGATCCGGGGAATGCGAACGTCGGGTCCGAGATCGCGTTCACCCATGCGTTCATCCACGATTGGGCGCAGGCGCGGCCGATGTACGATCGCGTCGTCGCGCTCGCGCCGGACTCAGCCAATTTCAAAATCACCCGCGCCTACATCGATTTCTACGCGGACGGAAAAACGGATACACTGAAAGCCACGCTGGCTGCTCTTCCGGCAGGCGTCGATCCGTCGGGACTCGTGACGCGCGCCCGCTGGGACCTCGCGATGCTCGAACGCGATTACGCCGCGGCCGATAACGCGATGGCCTCGTACGCTCTCGATGTTTTTCAATCCGATGGAATGCCGACGCCGAAAAGTTTCTTCCGCGGTTGCACAGCGCTCGCGCGCGGTGATGCCGCGACGGCCCAGACGTATTTCGCAGCCGCACTCCCCGCGTTCGAGTTGGCGACGAAAGAAGCGCCGACGACGGGCCTGCGTCATGCGAACCTCGGGCTCATCTATTCTTTCATGGGCCGGAAAGAGGATGCGATTCGCGAAGGCCGCCGCGCGGTCGAGCTCGAACCGGAGACGAAGGACGCCGTCGTGGCGCCGTGGATGAACGGGTTTCTCGCGATGATTTTCGTGCGCGTCGGCGACCTGGATTCTGCTCTGCCACTTCTCGAACGCGGGCTCACCTCACCGTTTCCAGTCGACAACACGAACTGCTGCATCACCTACAACGACGTTCGCAAGCGCTGGCAATGGGATCCCGCGCGAAACGATCCGCGCTTTCAGAAACTGCTCACGGAACGGTGAACCTTGTTGTAGCGACGGCGCTACAAAGATAGTTCCGTAAACGCAGCGCCTAGATTCTGTAGGACATCCCGCGGCAATACTGATTGTTCGCTTTGGTTTTTCTCGAAGATCGCGATCTCGGCCGCGCGACCGCAGGCCCACGCGCCAACTCGCGCGGCATCATAAAGCGACAAACCCTGCCCAATCAAAGCGGCGCAGACACCGGTGAGCACGTCTCCCATTCCGCCGGTCGCCATTCCGGGATTGCCAGTGGAATTGTAACTGAGAGGCAGCTCGCGCTCGGCCACGATCGTCCGCGCGCCTTTATAGAGAAGCGTCACTGGAAATGTTTCGGTAAAATTCTTCGCGGTCCCGGCTCGCGACATTTTGCCCGAATCAAAGAGCCGCCGGAGTTCGCCAGGATGCGGCGTGAGAAGACGCGGACCAGCACAACGTTTCAAAATCTCCACTTCGCCGGCCACAATGTTCAAGCCGTCCGCGTCCACGACCATCGGCGCACTCGCGCGCTCGATAATTCTCAGCAGATCTTTCGCGTCCGCCTTTCCCAAACCGGGTCCGAGCGCCCAGACATCGATTTTTTCATCGAGCAGATCGCGATAAGACCGGATCGATTTGACCATCGCTTCCGCCGGCGCCGCCGCGGCGACGACGGGATAAATTTCTTTTGGCACGAAAAGCTCGACGAGTCCCGCGCCGCCGCGCAAAGCGCCTTCCGTTGTCATCAATCCCGCCCCGATAAATCCCGGCGATCCCGCGACAATCCCAATCCGGCCGAATTCGTTTTTGTAGGCATTGAATTTCCGGCGCGGCAAGAGCGCGCGAAGTGAACGCGCGCACGCCATGAGGTCGTTGGCCGGCGACGGTGCGATGGCGAGCTCGCCAAGCGGGACGATTTCGATCCGGCCCACGAAATCAATCGCGTCGTCAATGACGAGGCCGTGCTTCGCGTTGGCGATGGTGATCGTGCAATTGGCAACGACGCAATCGGGATCGTGCTCGCCGGTATCCCCGTCGAGCCCGGTCGGCAGATCGACGGCAAACACAAACGCATGTTCTTCGCGCCGCAGCCGATTAATTTCCTGGGCGGCAGTTCGAATCGGCTCGCGCAACAAATGTTTCACACCGAGCCCGAGCAAACCATCGAGCACGACCAGATGACGGACGGGGATTCTTGGTCCGACTGAGGCCGACTGAGCTTCCAAGGCCGCCCTCATTTTTTTCCGCGTCAGCTCGGCAAGATCCGTTTCCGGAAAAATCAATCGCAGATCGATTTCCCAACCGGCTTCCTTCAATCGCGCTGCCGCAACCAGCGCGTCACCGCCGTTATGTCCTTTGCCGACGAAAACAATTGCGCGCCCCGGATGCGGAAAAAATTTCCGGACTGCCGTGGCAACTCCCGCGCCGGCGCGATCCATGAGCGCTTCCACGTCGACGCCACTCGCGAATGCGGTCTCTTCCGCAGCCCGCATCGCCGCCGCGCTCACGATCGGCGAATCCAAATCAATCCTCCGAACTTTTCTTATGCTTCTTTTTCGTGCTGCTCTTGCTGCTCTTACTGCTACTATGGGAGCGCGCCGATCTCGACGATCGTTTCCGGCCGCGACTGAAACTTTCCGCAGGCACGCGCACAAAATCCCCGCCGAGCGACACGCTGCGCAGACTTGCGGTCAGCGGGCGAGACGACGCTGGTTGCCGCTGAATACCGCGAGCGATCTGCTGCGCGAGCGTCTGCCGATAACCCGCGCTCAGCGCAAGACTCCCCTCGGTGGGGTTGGTTAGGAATCCGCATTCGACCAATACTGATGGAATTGAGGTTTTCCGCAGCACATAGAAACCGCGTCGCCGAATTCCTCGATTCTCGCTCGGCGCACCTGAGACGACATTGCGATGAATGCTTTGGGCGAGATTCGCGCTGTCACTCCGATAGTAATAAGTTTCGATGCCGTTCGCGCCGGCGCGCGAGGCGCAATTGAAATGAATCGAGACGAAGCTCGCGCCGGGATGCGCGTTCGCGATCGCGACTCGTGTTGGCAACGGAATGAACACGTCGCTGTCGCGCGTCATGATCACGCGATAACCGCTTGCCGTCAGCAGGCTGCGCAAACGAAGCCCCACATCCAGGCACTTGTCCTTCTCGCTAATCCGTTGTCCCGGGACGCCACCGCGATCGAATCCGCCATGGCCCGGATCGATGATGATGGTGCGTGACTGGGCGAGAACGGATGCGCCGGTCGCGAGCAGACCAGCCAATGCGAAACAGCTAAGGCGGTAACGGTTCATCAGAAGGATTCCCGGAGAATTCTAGTCGTCCGCGCTTTGGGCCCGTGGCCGATCGGATAACTTCTGGGCCGGGCTCCGCTTCGCCTCGGCAGTTGGGACATCGAGCATTCCACCATTCACCGCGATAGAGCCGTCGGGCGTGTGTCGCAAACGCGGCCGGGTTTTTGTTTCCAGAAAAGTTGAGTGCGCGAGCAGTTCCCCGTTTAATCCCACGTGGGAATAAGCCCAACTTCGAGGCGAAGCGCAATGGAGAACATGAAGCTGATTCGCGCGGTCGATCTCAGCCTGCGGCTCCAGGTTCGAGATGATCCGGCCTAACGAGTAAGTGGTGAAGACCACGCCGGTGTCTCTGTTTTCCACCCGGACGTAGAGCGAGGTGTGATCGAGAAAACGGTTCGAGAGAAGCGAGTAGGTCCGCGCTTCGCCCGCGCCGGGCGATTCTTCCGGCACTCCGACTGTCTTTTGCCAGATGGGGCGGGCGTCGGCGACCTGGACGACCTTCGTTGTCGAATAAAAAAACTTGTTGAGATCGGCGAAGAAAACGTTCGCGCGAATGTGATACGTCCCGAAGTCCTGCACTGGAAACAGCGAAGTGAGATTGACTTTTCGCGTCACCGTCTGGCCGGCTTCGACGTGGAGCGCGGGCTCGCCGGCATTCGATTTCAGCGGCGCGAGAAGCCGGCTTTCGCCCGCGTTGACTTCAAAACCAAACCAATGCTGGCCGCTGTCGTCCCGCAAATCGATGTCGCGCCCGGAATTGTTCGCGATCCTGACCGTGGCGAGGATCGGTTCGTACGAAATGTACTGAACGCGTTTGAAACTAAGTTCCACCTGGATCTGGGCGCGCGCGGAAACAGCGACGAGAAAAAGCGCGGCGAAGAAAATCCGGAACGTCATCGGCGCGAAGAATAACGCATTTAAACAAGCGAGGGAAGGTGGACGTGCGGCGTCGTCAGCCGCGCCGCAGCGCAGCAAAAAAACCGCGCTTCTTCGGTGTCTCCTCGATCGTTTTTTCCTCGACAGGGGAAGGCGCGCTTTCCCCTGCCTTTTCTTTCTGATGTTGCATGACTACCTGGATGAGCGCTTCGTCCCAAGGCGTGAGAATTGTCTCGGCCGCCCGAACGGATGAATCGTAGGCGAATTCGATGTCGCCCCAGCCCGCGATTTCGAGAAGCGCTTCCGTTCCACGCGTGACCGCGCCTTCGGCGTGAACGATTTTGCCGTCGCGCAAATAGACAATTCCGCTGTGCCCTTCCTTAACAACCTGGATCGCGCCGCTCCGTTTGCTCAGGCAGCACATCTGCAAAACATCGAGGACGTGAAACAAATCCGGCGCGCCGCGTTCCGTGCCGGCCGCCGTCTCAATCGCCTCCAGCAGTCGCTCGCCATCGATTGGCTCGGGAAAAACTTTCGTGCGCGCGATCTCGAGCCGTTGCTCGCTCGCCGGATAGCCGGGAAGAAACAGAACCTGAAGGCCGGGAAAAATTTCGCTGAGCGTGCCGCCGAGAGTCAGCCCGTCCACGCTCGCGCTGCCGAGTTGCGCGAGGAGTAGATCGCAACGCGCAAGTTTTTGCGCCCAGTTCTGCGCGGCCGCATCGCTGGCCACAAGTTCGCAAGGGTGTTCGGTGTAGTCGGCCACCATTCCTACCAATTGTTCCCCTACTTCCGCATCGTCATGGACGATGAGCAGTTGCATTACTGCGGCGCGGTGAGTGGCGGCGGGAACAAATTCAACAGCTTGGTGGGATCCGCGCGGACGGCTTGCAATTGCTCGTTGTAATAGATCCGAACGATGTAGCCGAGATACTTCCGGTGGCCAGCATCGCTCGCCGTCGCGGGCGCTTTCGGAGTCGGTTTTTTCTTCGACGATCCCGGCGGCGTTACGGACGCCGCGGCCGCCGCGAGATCCGCGTCAGACGACGTTTTGTTTTTCGCGCGCAAATAAGTCACCGCCAGAATCTCCGGGTTCGTGTCCTTCCAATCATGATGCGGCGTAAGCCATTCGTAACTCACGTCCGCGTCAGTCAACACCACCTCTTTGTTGTCGACCGTGTCGTAAAAGAAAACCTGGATCTTGACCTTCGTATGATCGATCGGCGTATTCGGCCGCGCTTTCACGCTGATCTTCAATTTCATGTTCGTGTCCGCATCCGGATCGGGCGTATCGGTTGCAGCCACTTCGGTAATTCCAAACGTCGAGCCGTCCGGAATTCCGTCCGCATCGTTCCGCGTCGTGCCGGCATCGAGGGGTGAAGTGCCAGCGAGCCCGGGACCGGTAGTGGTGGTCGCTGGCGCCGGCGGGGTGGCGCCGGTCTTCAATTTCATGTCGGCCAATTCGTAGAGCGGTCCGGCGGACGGCCCGATTTCCATGATCTTTTTCCAAGTGTCGTTCGAGCGATCGTAGAGCTGGATCGATTCGTAAATCATCGCCATCTCGGCGAGCACGTTGGCATTCTTGGGATCGCGCTGAGCTGCGTCCTGTAAGCGGGCGAGCGCATTCGTCGTGTCGCCTTTGTCGCGGAGCTCTGTCGCTTCCTTCAACAATTTCTCCGCGACAGAAAGAGCAGCGGCGCTGGGCGTCGTTTGCGCCGTGGTCGTAGTCGCAGTGGTCGTCGTCGGAGGAGCCGTTGCGGCTGGAGCGACCGGAGCGGGCGTTGTCTTTTCCACAACCGTCGGAGCGCTCGGCGCCGGAGTAGCCGCGGGCGCGACCGGTTTCGGATGAGCGGCGACATATTCCGCCCGCCATTTACCGGCGTAAAAAACGCCGAGACCGCCCAGCTCGGCGATACCGAATATGGCCACGAGCCAGACCGCGATCCGGAACATTTTGTCCGGCGGCGGTCCTGGCGAAATTAGGTCTTCTCCATCCATAACGTGCGTTGGAATTAAGCTTGGATTGACCTTAGCGCAAAAGCGTTCAAATAAAGCTTCCCCTCATGCTCCTGATCAGTTGTAACGACGGCGCTCTGTCGCCGTCAAACGCATGTATACGGCGACACAGCGCCGTCGCTACAACTGAATGAGCCTTTACCGCGAAATATCGCTCTGGCTAAGGAGCTGGAAACCTTCGCCGAGAAGAACGGACGACGCACACTCGGTATCGTCGACGTGCAGCGCGAGCGCGGCGAAACCGCGTGGATGGGTCAGCAACGGATAGGTGAAATGGACGTTCACCTCCGCCATCAGGAGCGCGGCCAGAAGTTTGGCAAGTTGCGTCGCCACCTCTCGCAGCTCGACCACGACCATCGAGCAAACGCCGTAAGCCACATTGTGTTCCTTGAACAATTGCTCCACTGATTCGGGATCGCTCACCATGATCCGCGCGATCGCGGAATCGGTCGATTCCGAAATGCTCATCGCGATGACGTGCGCGTTGTGGGCGTGAATCAGTTTCACTACTTCCATCATGGCGCCGACCTTGTTGGGCAAAAAGATCGAGAACTGTTTGACGAGGGGGCCGTCAATTTTCGTGCTGGTTTGCGGCAGGTCGACATCCATATGGAGAGGCTGCGCCGCACCCTTTCTTGCCGGGTTGAGACGCGTGAGAGTATGGCATCGGGCGGGAATTCTTTGCAAACGAATTAGTCGAAGGCTAAACAGACGCTGCCCAACATGGAGGACGAAAATCAACTCATCGCGCTGCGGCGCGAAAAAATGGAGACGCTAAAGGCAAGCGGGGCGAATCCTTTCGGCCACGCCTTCGAGACTTCCGGAACGATCGGAGAGGTCCGCGAAAAATTTGTCGAAGGCACGACGCTGCGAGCGGCCGGCCGCATCACCGCCCATCGCGATATGGGGAAGAGCCACTTCGTCGATCTGCGCGATTCGACGGGGCGGATTCAGGTTTACATTCACGCAAAGGAAGTTGGGCCGGAGAAGATCGAGTTATTCAAGCTCGTCGATCTCGGCGATTTCATCGGCGTCGAAGGCGAATGCTTTTTGACGAAGACCGGTGAGCCCACGCTGAAAGTCCACAAGCTGGAGCTGCTCGCGAAAGCGCTCCGGCCGTTGCCGGAAAAATGGCACGGGCTCCAGGACGTCGAGGCGCGTTACCGGCAACGCTATCTCGACCTCGTCACGAACGAGCGTTCGCGTACCGTGTTTGAGCAGCGAATCGCGATCGTCCGCGAGATTCGGCATTTCTTCGAGGCGAAAGGTTTTCTCGAAGTCGAAACGCCGATGTTGCAGGCCGTGCCGGGCGGCGCCGCTGCCGAACCTTTCCGCACTCATCACAAGGCGCTCGGGCTCGATCTCTATCTGCGCATTGCGCCCGAGCTTTACCTCAAGCGCCTCCTCGTTGGCGGATTCAATAAAGTTTTCGAGCTGAACCGAAATTTCCGGAACGAAGGCATTTCGCGAAAGCACAATCCCGAGTTCACCATGCTCGAAGCTTATTGGGCCTACGCGAACTTCGAGAAGATCGCCGATCTCGTGGAAGAGATGATTTGTCACCTGGCGACGACAATTTCGCCAAACGGTACGCAGATCGACCACCGGGACGCGGAGGGAAACATTACGCGCACTTTGAACCTCAGTCGTCCGTGGCGGCGCGCGCGGTATCGCGATCTGATTCGCGAGGTCGACCCGGAGTGGTTCAATTACACGACCGAAAAGCGGCGGGAACGCTGCGGCGAGCTCGGCGTCGAGATCAATCCGCGGATGGCGGATTACGAAGTCACGCAACAGGTCTTCGAAAAGCTGGTGGAAGAAAAAACGTTCGACCCGCTTTTCGTGACCCATTGCCCGAAGGAACTCGTTCCGCTCGCGAAACAGAACGTGGAAGACGATTCCCTGGTCGACGTTTACGAGCTGATCATTAACGGCCAGGAAATTTCGCCCGGATACACGGAGCTGAACGATCCTATCGTGCAACGGCAACGCTTGCTGGAACAGGCCGGCGAAGAAACGCAGAAACTCGATGAAGAATTTCTGCTCGCGCTCGAGCACGGGATGCCACCGGCCGGCGGATTCGGCGTGGGCATCGATCGGTTGGTGATGCTGCTGACCGGCGCGGAATCGATTCGCGACGTGATTTTGTTTCCGCTGCTCAAACCTAAACGATGACCCTTTTCTGTAGCCGTCGCCCTGTGGGCGACGCGTCGCATTGTTAGCGACGTCGCTCTCGCGCTTCGCATAGCGAAGCGGCTACAGAAGATTACACGCTTCGCTCCGCGACCCACTGGACGGCGAAGCGCGCGACCTGCCGCGCATTCTGCAAATTCAGCTTCTCTTTAATATGAGTGCGGTGCGTTTCGACGGTCTTCGGACTGAGGTTCAACGATTTCGCGATCGCCTTGATTTCTTTCCCGGCGCCGATCATCTCCAGGACTTCCAGCTCGCGGTCGCTCAATCGATCCGTAATTTCTTCGTCCGGCGCGACGCGATTCACGACGACTTTCGAAATCACCTGGCTCGCCATCTTCGGGCTCAAGTAAGTCCGGCCGTCCATGACTTCGCGCACGGCTTCGAGGACGCTGCCGAGCGCCTCCTGTTTCGTGACGTAGCCGCGCGCGCCGGCGCGCAGCGAGCGGACGGCATAAATCGACTCGTCGTGCATCGAGAGAATTATCACAGGCAGGTGCGGAAACTCGGCCACAATCATTTTCGTGAACTCGATCCCGTTGGTTCCCTTCAAACCAAGATCCGCGATCACAAGATGCGGTTTCACTTTGCGGATCACGTCCATCCCCTCACCCGCG
>Ga0307470_10000333_pt1 | contig 26872 bp, 17 predicted proteins | sample atmos_gasesAM3C__FD_204565 | JGI IMG/M metagenome (GOLD analysis project Ga0307470, IMG submission 204565) | Hardwood forest soil microbial communities from Morgan-Monroe State Forest, Indiana, United States - atmos_gasesAM3C_05 | ecosystem: Environmental > Terrestrial > Soil > Temperate forest... | reverse complement strand
CGATGTGCGCAAGGGTCAAAACGATGCGCGCGCAGATCAAAACGACGTGCGCGAGGGTCAAAACGATGCGCGCGCAGATCAAAACGATGTGCGCGAGGGTCAAAACGATGTGCGCGCAGATCAAAATGATGTGCGCGAGGGTCAAAACGATGTGCGCGCAGATCAAAACGATGCGCGCGAGGGTCAAAACGATGCGCGCGAGGGTCAAAACGATGTGCGCGCAGATCAAAATGATGCGCGTGAGGGTCAAAACGATGTGCGCGCAGATCAAAACGATGCGCGCGGAGATCAAGATGAATCAGGCATAAACCGAAACGACGCGTGCGAACATCAAAATGCAGCCCACGACCAGGCAGAAGTGTTAGCCCACAAGTGTTAGCCCCGATTTCTCACGCGACGAGTGGAATTGCCCGCACGCTGTCAGCGCAATTGGCCGGAGAGGTGCCGATGAGCAGGATTCCGATGTGGCACAGACACTTTTGTCTGTGCCGGATCTCGCCAAGACTCAAGATTGCAAGCTCTCAGGAGCGATCGGCTTCGGCCGGGGCACAGACAAAAGTGTCTGTGCCACATTGATCCTTGGCTTGCGGCAGCAGGCATGGAGGTTCTATGAGATTGTGAGAAAGCGGGTTAGTTAGGGCTACGACTGCTGGAAGGCCCGCTACCCCCCACCGCTACCCCCGCAGCCGCTGCAACAGGAACGTCTCGATCCCGAGATCGGCCGGAATCCCGCCCGACTTCCTCTTGATCTCGAGATCCGCGAGCGATGCCAGGGCGCGGAAGAGGCTGGCCTCGGTCTGGTTGCGGGCCGCTTCCCACTTTTTGTGCAGCGGGAAGGGATGCGGCTTCTGGCGCACCAGGCCGTTTGCCTTGAGCGACTCGCCGAGCCGGTCTGCCAGCGTGTCTTTGAAACGGTTGTAATTCATCGGCGCCTTGAGGTCGATGCGCTGGGTGCGCGCGAAAGAGACGATGCCGATCATCTGCCGTACTTCATCGGCCAGCGGGAAGAGGAACTTGCCGTACTGGATGTCCAGCGGCGCCTTCGGGTCTTCGCGGCGGGCCTGGGCGACCAGGTCGCGCAGCTTGGCGATCGCTTCGACGATCTTCCCCTCGGTGAAGAGCGAGCCGAATTCGTAGCGCGCGCCTCCTTCGACGGTGGCCACTTCGCGCTCGACCATTTCGGCGGTGACGCGACCGCCCGCGCCGGCGAGCGTGGCCAGACGCTCAGCCTCGGAGACGGCGATGCGGAGGTCGGGGACATCCTTCGAGAACTTGTCCGCCAGCAGCCGCTCGATGCCGAGTCGTTGGCGCAGCGCGGCCAGCGCCCGGGCGTCGAAGCGGACCTGCGCCTCTTCGGCGATGCTGGCGATGGCCCGGTCGAGCGCTGCGGCGTACGTCTCGCGCGTCAGGTCCATCACCACGACGGCTCCATTGCGGTCGATGAGCTCAACGGTGGCGGACTCGCGCGGCACCTCGCCGCTGCGCATGAGGAGATATGTGTTCGGCGCGCCGCCGCGGGCGACGGCCTCGGTGAGCAGTGCCGCGTCATCCTCGCCGCGGGACGCCTTCTTCCCCGTCGTGCGGCAGAAGGCGAGCATGTCGGCCAGCAGCGGGCCGAGCTCCGTGCCGAGGGCGGTGGCGATCTGCCTGTCCGTCATCTCGAAGTCTGCGCCGACCAGGCCGAGGACGTGGAGCAGCTTCGCGGCCGAGGAGGAGCGCTTCTTGTCCGTCTTGGCCGACTTCCAGTCCGCGACCGCTTTGTCGTACAGCGACGTCAGCTCTTTCGCGGAGACGAAGGCGTTGACCTCGGAGATGAGGATCAGCCGGCCGGAGCCGAAGAGCGACATGGTCCGGTACGAGTCGAGGATGGCGGCCAGCTCGCTGCCTGCCTCGTAACCCTCGACCGCCAATCCGGGTTTGGCCGCGACGATGGCGTCGCGCAGATCGCGAAAAGCGTCCTCGGCGAGATAGTCGCTCGATCCGCCGACGAGGATCACCGGCGGGATGCGGCCTTCAGCGATTTGGGCGAGAACGGCAGTTAGTGGTTTGGGCATTGGAAAGGCTTATCCGCAGATGACGCAGATGCGTTGTCGGTTGTCAGAAACACGGAGCTTCGACAACCATAACTGACAACTGATAACCGACAACGACTGTGCATCTGCGTCATCCGCGGATAAAAAAAGGGAGCGCACACTCGCGCTCCCTCCGAGGATACCAGCCAGGAACGGCACCTACGTGAGCATCCCCTTCTCCTGCAGCTCCTGGCAGTCGATGCAGTACGGCGTCCAGGGGACGGCGGAGAGGCGCTTCTCGCCGATGATGGCGTTGCAGTTTGTGCAGGCGCCGTAGGAGGCGTTGTCGAGACGCCGGAAGGCTTCGTCGATCTGCACGAGAAGGTTGCGCTCGCCGTCGGAGAGCGAGAAGTTCAGTTCTTTGGAATAGGCGCTGGCAGCCTTGTCGGCGAGGTCCTGGATGCCGTCGTCGGTCTGGGTGCCGGCCTGCTTGTCGCGCTTGAAGGCGTCGAGAATCTCGTTCTGCTTCTTTCGCAGCGAGTCGATGTGGCCTTGAAAGGGGTGCGTTTTTTCTTTTGTCTTTGACATTGGGTTTGCCGTGTTCGAGCCTGGCTCTCCTTACTTGTGGTACGGAATGTTCCGCATCAACGTGCAGGCGCGGTAGATCTGTTCCAACAGCACGACCCTGGCCAGTTGGTGCGGAAGCGTCATGGCCGAAAGGCTGAGGACGTCATCGGCTCGTTGCCGCACGGATTGGTCGAGGCCGACGTCCCCTCCCATCACGAATATGACGCCGTGTGGCTGGTCGATCGTCAATCGTTCGAGCCACTTAGCGAACTTCAAAGAATCGATCGATCGTCCCCGTTCGTCGAGAGCGACCACATGCCCCTGTACAGGAAGCGCGGCCAGCAGCCGCGCTGAATCGGCGCGCATGATAGCCACATCGTTCTCGCCCTGTCTACCGCGCTTTGACGTCACCTCGACGAGCTCGATCGGAAAGAAGTGCCTGATGCGATTGAAGTAACGCTCCGCAACCGAGGCAAGCTCGGCGTCAGCGGTGGAGCGGGGCCAGAGGATGTGGATCTTCATGGGGTTTCGGGGTCTCGCGGTTTCGGGGTCTCGCGGTGAGTGGTTGCTGGGTTGCTTGGTTGCAGGGTGCCTGGCGTACAGACCGCGAGACCTCGCAACCGCGAGACCCCGTAACCGCGTCTATTCGATCCCATACCTCCTCCTCTTCTCCAGCAGCGTCTTCCGATTGATGCCGAGGATCTTCGCGGCGCGGCTGTAATTCGACTTCGTCTGGAGCAGGATCTCGCGGATGTAGCGCGATTCGAGATCGTCGAGCGTCCATTGCTGACGGATGGCGGTCTCGACGATGTCTGTGGTCAGAGGAGAGAGCGAGGACGGGGTGATGAGGTCGCTCTCCTCGATGAGCGCGGCTCGTTCGATCACGTTGCGCAGCTCGCGGATATTGCCGGGCCACTGGTGCTCGACGAGCATGCGCATGGCCTCGGCATCGATGCCGCGCTTGCGGCGGGCCAGGAACGACTTGGCGAGCCGTGGGACGTCCTCGCGCCGCTCGTGCAATGGTGGAATGGTCAGCGTGACGACATTGATCCGGTAGAAGAGGTCGCGACGCAGTCCGGCGAAGAGCTCCTCGGCGGGAGTGTTCGACGACGAGATGACCCGCCCATCGAGCACGATGGTTTGATTGCCGCCGAGGCGCGTGAAGCGCTTCTCCTGAATGGCGCGGAGCAGCTTCGCCTGCAAGGCCGGGGCGAGGGAGGCGATGTCATCGAAGTAGACCGTTCCTCCCTGTACCGTCTCGAGCTTGCCAAGCTTGCGCGATTGGGCGTCTGTGAAGGTCCCTTTCTCGTAGCCGAAAAGTTCCGACTCGAATAGATCAGCGGGGATGCCCGCGCAGTCGATCTTGACGAACGGTTTGTCGCGGCGTTTGCCACAGGCGTGGATGGCCTCGGCGAAGAAATCCTTGCCGCTGCCCGACTCGCCGAGGATGAGCAGATTGACGTCGTGGTCGAGGACCTTCTCGACCGTCTGGAGGAGCGTTCGCATCGAGGCGCTCCTCGTGCGGACGAAGTCCTTCAGGACCGGATCACGATGTCTTCTTGCGGCGGACATGCGCCGGCGCTGCTTCCTCGCTGAACTCCGCCGTGACGTTCGGTGCATCGCCCCACAGACGTTCCAGGCCGTAGAAGCGGCGGGTGTCCTCTGTGAAGATGTGGAAGATGAAGTCGCCGTAGTCGAGCAGGATCCAGCGGCCGGGAGTGGTCCCTTCGACCAGACGGGGCTTGACGCGGTCGTCCTCACGGAGCTTGTCGACGACGCTGTCGGCGATGGCCTGGGCCTGACGTTCCGAGGTGGCCGAGCAGAGGAGGAAATAATCGGCGATCGACGTGAGCGCCGCCACCGCGAGGACATCGAGATCGAGTGCTTTCTTGTCGAGTGCAGCGGAGACCGCGGTGCGCACGCGGTGTTGAATGGGATCGTTCAAGATTGGCCCTCTTTGTACAAGCCGTAGTGGTGAATGTAACGCGAGACGAGTGGATCGACAAACGCGTCGATGGACAGGCCGTCGCGTACACGGCTCCGAATCTCGGTCGATGAAACGGGGACGGTGGCGTTGTGGGCGAAGACGATGTGGGGCTTCGCGGTTGTCGGTTGTCGGTTGTCGGTTGTCGGAGAGGCCGGTGTTGCTCCGGCTCCGGTTCTCGCGTTGTCGGTTGTCGGTTGTCGGTTGTCGAAAGCCTCTCCGACCCCCGACCGCGTCAACACCACAAAGCGCGCGAGTTGGAACAGTCGCTCCGGCTCTTTCCAGCGATCGAGATCGCGTAGGTTGTCGTCGCCGATGATCCAGTCGAACGATGCGCCGGGGTACTGGCGATGCAGCTCGTCGAGCGTGTCGACGCTGTACGAGACACCGCCGCGATCGAGCTCGATCGGGGAGACGTAAAGCGCGTCGTGGTCGCGGATGGCCAGCGCGGCCATGGCGAAGCGGTGCGCTCCCGGCGCGGCATCCAGATGGGTCTTGAAGGGTTGCCGCCAGGCCGGGATGTAGAGCACCCTGTCCCACTGCATGGTCTCGCGGGCGGCGAGCACGGGATCGAGGTGACCGCGGTGGAAGGGATCGAAGGTGCCGCCGCAGATGCCGATTCTCATATTGCGGGGTGCTGGAGGATCGCTGCCTCCTCCGCATCATGACGCTCCGGCACGACGCGATTCTCTCTCACGAAGCGCGCCAGCATGCGCACGAGGTCGCGGACGCCGTCTCCGACGACGGCGGAGATCTCGTAGTAGTCGTAGCCGTTCTTCGCCGCATAGCCGCGCAGCTTCTCGGAGTTGCCGGGCACCGCCGAGTCGAGCTTGGAGCCGCAGATGACGCGCGGTTTCCCGGCCAGAACCTCGGAGTAGCGCTCCAGCTCATGGGCGACGACCTCGGCATCGGCATCGGGGGTCTCGTTCGCGGCCAGGTCGACGAGGTGGACGAGCACGGAACAGCGCTCGACGTGGCGAAGGAAACGGTCGCCCAGGCCGTGGCCCTCGTGTGCTCCCTCGATGAGGCCGGGGATGTCGGCGACGACGAAGGTCTGGTTGTCATCCGCGCTGACCACGCCGAGGTTCGGGACCAGGGTGGTGAACGGATAGTCGGCGATCTTCGGTTTGGCCGCGCTGATGACGGAGATGAGCGTCGACTTGCCGGCGTTGGGGAGCCCGACCAGGCCGACGTCGGCGATGAGCTTCAGCTCGATGGACAGCTCGCGCTCGTCGCCGGCGTTGCCGTCCTGGGCGAAGCGGGGAGCCTGGCGGGTGGCGGTGGCGAAGTGCTGGTTGCCCCATCCGCCGCGGCCGCCTTTGGCGACGAGGATGCGCTCGCCGTCGTGGGCCAGGTCGGCGATCAGCTCGCCGGTCGCTTTGTCGCGAATGACCGAGCCGATCGGCAGCTCGATGGTGATGTCGTCGCCGTCATATCCGGAGCAGTTCGAGCCCATGCCGTGCTGTCCGCGGCCGGCTTTCCATTCGCGCTGAAACTGCAGGTGGTAGAGCGTGTTGTGGCCGCGCGAAGCCACGATCCAGACCGAGCCCCCCGCGCCGCCGTCGCCGCCGGATGGACCGCCCCTGGGGACGAACTTCTCGCGTCGAAAGGCGATGCAGCCTTTCCCGCCGTCTCCGGCTTTGACGCGAATCGTTGCCTGGTCGATGAACATTCAGTGGTGATCGGGTGCGAAGAGTGTTCCAGCAAAATCAAAACGCCGCTCGGAACGAGCGGCGTCGTCACAACGGCGATGCAGTGGCGAGTTACTCGGCGGGTGTGACGCTGATGAACCGTCCGCGTTCGCCCTTGTCGTGGAAGTTCACGATGCCGTCCACCTTGGCGAAGAGCGTGTGGTCGCGGCCGATGCCGACGTTCACGCCGGGATAAAACCGCGTTCCGCGCTGGCGGACGAGAATCGAGCCGCCGGTGACGAACTGGCCGGCGAAGCGCTTCACGCCGAGCATTTTCGGCTGCGAATCGCGGCCGTTGCGCGACGAGCCTTGTCCTTTTTTATGAGCCATGGCTGGTCTCCTTAGAGATTGATGCTGTCGATGCGAAGCTCGACGAGATCCTGGCGGTGCCCGTGCTTGCGCTTCGTGTGATTCTTGCGGCGCTTCTTCTTGAAGACGATGATCTTTTCGCCGCGCGACTCGCGCACGACCGTGGCTACCACGGAGGCGCCGCCGACCATCGGCCCGCCGACCTTGGGCTGATCGCCGCCGACCATCAGCACTTCGTTGAACGTGACTTTTTCCTGGTCAACGTTGCTGAGCACGTCGCGCTCGACGAGGAGGGTTTCCCCCTGCGCGACCCGATACTGCTTTCCACCGGAACGGATGATGGCGTACACGAAAGTGACCTCCAGGAAAAAGACCACGCTTTCTAGCACACGTCGACCACACGGTCAAACGGCGTGGACTGGGCTAAACGGCGGAGGAGAGAGCGCTTATTCCTAGAACTTCACCACCTGCGTGGCCATCCCGATGCTGTCGGTGACGGTGTCGCGGATGGCCACCACTACGCGGTTGCGCTCGCCTTTGGTCATCGTAATCTTGTTGTGCCAGACCAGCATGCCGTTCGGATCGGGCGCTCCGGTCTTGAAGCCGGGAGTCAGCGGGATCGAGGTGGCCGCGAGGTTCTTGCCGATGTCGTCAAAGACCGAAACGTAGACAACGAGGTTCGCTGCCACGCCTCTCTTCCCTGGAAGAAACTGCAGAGAGCGGAAGGGGACCTTCACTTCGATCGGCACCGTCACTTCGCTTTTGTCGGTCGAAGGCGTGCCCATGGCCAGGGTCACCGGAAGTCCGGTTTGCTGCATGGCCGCGGCTGTCGGCGACATCATGGCCCGCTCGAGTTGCGTGGCCGAGGGAGTGCTGCTGTAGCCTGTCCGGTACTCGAGCTTGTAGTTGCTTTTCTGCTTCAGGCGCACGCTGATGGCGTGGTAGGTGCCGTCGTCCGGATGCGCCGGCGAGTAGCCGAGCGAGTAGAAAGTCGACGAGGCGGTGTCGAACTCCTGGACGGCACGGGCCGGGTCGTTTCCGGTCACGAGCCGGCCGCCGGTCTGATTGGCGAGCCAGAAGATGGCGGAGGTGTTCGTTCCCGGGCTCGACGTCTGGCTCCCCGGATCGCCGGCGTCGCCCATCGGCTTCAGCCCTTCGACGTTCCAGATGTAGAAGCTGACATCGGAGGCGTTGGCCTCATGGATGATCGCTTTGCGAAGCTCCTCAATCGTTTTCTGATCGGCCCAGAGCTCGTTCGAGCGGTCGTTCGAGTTGCCGGTGGAGACGCCGCGCACGCCGAACCCGTTTCCCCCTCCCTGCGACACGAGCCCGATGTCGTTGAGGCCGGGATCGCCGGTCAGGAAAAAGACGATCTTGCGGCCCGAGGTGCTGGCGAAGCCGCGCGCGGCATCGAAGATCGCCGGAGCGGTGAACTTCGCGGCGATGACGCGCTCCGCGTCGTCGCTGGCACCGGCCTGCGCCAATCGCTCGGAATAGTCGCGATCGAACACGTTCATCCCGGTGATCCCGGTCTCCGTTTGCTTGAGGTTCAGCCCTCCGCGGTCGGTGACGCCGGCAAACGTCGAGGTTGCCTCGCCGCGCGTCCCGGCGCGGCGGATGATCTCCAGCGCTTCGTGGATGGCTGCCTTGTCGGACGACAACGGCAGCACCAGCGTGACGCCGCGGCCGATCACACCGATCGACCATTCGTAGTTTCCGTGAAAACGGTCGTTGATCATCGCTTCCAGCGCGCGCAGGGCCGTATCGCGGCCGTGTCGCGTTGTGTGGTTGTTGTCGACCAGGACGAGAACCTTGCGCCGGTAGCGCGGATCCGGCTCCGCGGGTGCCGCCGCCGCGGCCGCGGGTGTGCCCGGCCTGGCCGTAGCTGTAACAACCGTTCGCGCCTCGTCGGAGATATAGAAGTTCGTGATCGACTGTGGCTTGCCGTCTTCGAAGATCTCGAAGTCATCGCGCGTCAATCCGCGCACGGGTCCGCCCTTCGATGTGACAGTGACCTCGACGTTGACGATACGGACGTCGATGGTTTCCGAGACCTGGGCGGTCAGAGTCGCCGCGCAGAGCACTGCGATCAGGGATGCGATGACTTTCATAATTCTCCTAGGGAAGCGAAACCAGAAACCAGAAACCAGAAACCAGAAACGGCGTTGACCGTGACCGATCGCTTCTGGTTTCAGGTTTCTGGTTTTCCATTCAGAACCTGACCACCTGCGTAGCCATCCCGATGCTGTCGGTGACGGTATCGCGGATAGCCACCACGACCCGATTGCGCTCGCCTTTGGTCATTTTGATCGAGTTGTGCCAGACCAACATGCCGTTCGGATCGGGCGATCCCGCCTTGAACCCGGGCGTCAGCGGGATCGACGTGGCCACGAGGTTCTTGCCGACGTCGTTGAAGACCGAAACGTAGACCACGAGGTTCGCCGCCACGCCGTTCTTGCCGGGGAGGAACTGCAGGGCATGGAAGGGAACCTTCACTTCGATCGGAACGGTCACTTCCCCACGATCGGTCGAAGCGGTGCCCATGGCCAGCGTCACCGGAAGTCCGGTGGGCTGCATGGCCGCGGCTGTCGGTGACTTCATGGCCCGGGCCAGTTGCGTGGCTGTGGGATTGCTGCTGTAGCCGGTCCGGTACTCGAGCTTGTAGTCGCCTTTCTGCTTCAGGCGCACGCTGATCTCGTGGTACTTGCCGTCGTCCGGATGCGAGGGTGAGTAGCCGAGGGAGTAAAAAGCCGACGATGCGGTATCGAACTCCTGGACGGCCTTCGCGGGATCATTGCCCGCCACGAGCCGGCCACCGGTCTGGTTGGCGAGCCAGAACACTGCTGAGTTGTTGGTCATTGGGGCTCCGGTCATGTCACCAGGAGCCATCAGTCCTTCAACGTTCCAGATGTAAAAGCTGACATCGGAGGCGTTGGCCTCCTGGATGATCTTCTTCCGAAGGGCCCAGATCGTTTCCTGATCGAAGGGCGAAACATTGCGTACGCGGAACCCGTCTGCGCCCCCTTGCGACACCGGTTCGATATCGTTCAGACCCGGATCGCCGGTCAGAAAAAAGACGATTTTGCGGCCCGGCGCACTGGCAAAGCCTCGCGCGGCATCGACAATTGCCGGGACCGTGAACTGAGCGGCGATTACCCGTTCCGTATCGTCGCTGGCCTGGGCCATGTTTAACCGGTTGAAGTAATCGGCGTCGAACCTCATCGCCGTCGTCAGCTCGGTCTGTGTAGGGGGAAGGGTCTTGCCCTCGCGTTCGACTGCACCGGCGAAGGTGGTACTCCCGCTCCGCGTCCCGCTCGTGCGGATGACCTCCAGTGCTTCATGGATGGCGTTCTTGTCGGATGACAGCGGCAGCACGAGCTTGACACCTCGCCCGATCACGCCGATCGACCATTCGTAATCGCCGTGAAAGCGATCGTTGATCATGGTTTCCAACTCGCGCAGAGCGATGTCACGCGCATGACGAGTGGTGTGCTGGCTGTCGACGAGGACGAGGACTTTGCGCCGGAAACGTGGGTCAGGCTGTATGGGCACTTGCGTTGCCGCCTGGGTTGCGCCAGGCGTGACTGCCGCAACTGCTGCAACCGGACTTGTCTCTTCCGAGGTGTAGAAGTTCGTAATTGACTGACGCCTGCCGTCTTCGAAGACCTCGAAATTATCGCGCGTCAACCCGCGCACCGGTGCGCCCTTCGATGTGACGGTGACGTCGACATTGATGATACGGACGTCGATGGTTTCCGAGACCTGGGCGGTCAGCGTGGCCGCGCAGAGCACTGCCAGTGATGCGAGGACGGTTTTCATAACTCTCCTGTGTCGGGAGTCGGGAGTCGGGGATCGGAGCATGATCGCCGACCCGACCCCCGACACCCGACATCATTCAGAACCTGACCACCTGCGTAGCCATGCCGACGCTGTCGGTGACGGTATCGCGGATGGCCACCACCACGCGATTGCGGTCGCCTTTGTTCATCGTGATCTTGTTGTGCCAGACGAGCATGCCGTTCGGATCAGGCGCTCCCGTCTTGAACCCGGGCGTCAACGGGATGGATGTGGCCACCAGGTTCTTGCCGGTGTCGTTGAAGACCGAGACGTAGACCACGAGGTTCGCCGCCACGCCGTTCTTGCCGGGGAGGAACTGCAGGGCACTGAAGGGAACCTTCACTTCGATCGGAACGGTCACGTCGTTGCGATCGGAGGAAGCAGCGCCCATGGCCAGCGTCACCGGAAGTCCGGTAGGCTGCATCGCCGCGGCTGTTGGCGATTTCATGGCCCGCGCCAGTTGGGTCGCCGTGGGATTGCCGCTGTAGCCGGTGCGGTATTCGAGCTTGTAATCGCCTTTCTGTTTCAGGCGCACGCTGATCTCGTGATACTTGCCGTCGTCCGGATGCGTCGGCGAGTAGCCGAGAGAGTAGAAGGTCGATGAGGCGGTATTGAACTCCTGAACGGCGCGGGCCGGATCGTTGCCGGTCACGAGCCGGCCGCCGGTCTGATTGGCGATCCAGTAAACGGCGGAGGTGTTCGTTGCCGCACCTGACGAAATGCTGTTCGGGTCGGCGATATTGCCCAGCGGTGAGAGTCCTTCCACATTCCAGATATAGAAGCTGACGTCCGAGGCGTTGGCTTCCTTGATGATCGCTTTACGACTGTCTTCAACCGTTCTCTGATGCATCCAGAGCTCATTCGATTTGTCCGGCGGCGCATTGAGCATCGTCGACGAGTCCGAATTGCCGCTCGAGACACCACGCACGTTGAACCCGCTTCCCGACCCTTGCGACACGACCTCCATGTCGTTGAGGCCCAGATCGCCGGTCAGGAGAAAGACGATCTTGCGGCCTGAGGTACTGGCAAAGCCACGCGCCGCATCCATGATCGCCGGAGCGGTGAATTTCGCGGAGATGGCGCGTTCCTCGTCGTCGCTCGTAGCGGCAATGCCCAAGTCGGTATCGAACACGGCCATATGTGTCTGATTGTCCCCCGGTTGCGTGAGCACCAGCCCTCCGCGGTCGGCCACACCGGCAAACGTCGAGCTTGCCTCGCCGCGTGTTCCGGCGCGGCGGACGATCTCCAGCGCTTCGTGGATCGCTGCCTTGTCGGACGACAACGGCAGCACCAGCTTGACGCCGCGGCCGATCACGCCGATCGACCAATCGTAGTCGCCGTGAAAGCGGTCGTTGATCATCGCTTCCAGCTCGCGCAGCGCCAAGTCCCGGTTGTGGCGGGTGGTGTGGTTGTTGTCGACCAGGACCAGGACCTTGCGCCGGAAGCGGGGGTCGGGCTGCTCGGCCGCGGGCGCGGCGGCGGCACTGTCCGCTTTGTCAGCGAGGGCTCGCGTTTCCTCGGTGGCATAGAAGTTCGTGATCGATTGCCGGTGGCCGTCTTCGAAGACCTCGAAGTCGTTGCGCGTCAATCCGCGCACTGGCCCACCCTTCGATGTCACTGTGACGTCGACATTGATGACGCGGACGTCAATTGTTTCCGAGACCTGGGCGGTTAGTGTGGCCGCGCAGAGAACTACCAGAGATGCGATGACTGTTTTCATGATTTCTCTCTCCTGAAAGCTTTCTAGAAACGAACAACCTCGGACTTGATGCCGACGGCGTCACTGACCTGATCGTGAATGGCCACGACCAGCCGGTAGGGCGCGCCTTTGCGGAGCCGGAGGGCATGCGACGCGACGAAATTGCCGTCGCCTTCCGTGCCGGACTTCGCGTGCGCTTCCCGAACCGTGCGGAACGTCCGTATCAGGCGTCCGCTGTCGTTGAACACCGACACGAAGATATCGACCCGCGCTACCGAGCCCGTGTTGGTGGGAACGAATTGCAGCTCTTTCGCCTGGACGGTGGCGAAGAGGGGCACGAGAACGGCTCCCGGGACGTCAGCGGCGGTGGCCGTTCCCGTGGTCAGGTTCAGAGGGATCGCTGAGGGCTGCATGTCCGCGGCCATCGTCGAGCGCATGGCCCGCTCGATCTGCTCCTCGATCGGCAGGCTGCTGTATCCGTTCCGGTACGAAAGCGAATAGCGCCCGGGCGCTTTCAGGCTGACGGTGATGGAGTGGTACTTGTCGTCTTCCGGATGACTCGGCCGGTAGGCGAGCGAGTAAAAGTTCGACGAGGCCACGTCAAAATCACGCAGCGATTTGTCGACGAAGTTCCCCGTGAAGGACTGGCCGCCGGTCTGACGCGCCATCCAGTAGAAGGAGCCGGAGGAACTGCTGACGGAACTTCTCACACCTCCGTACGGCGAAGCGAACGCGGCGCCGTTGAAGTTGGGGCCTCTGCTGTCGGCTCCGATGTTGTTTGGTATGAGACCTTCGACGTTGATTACCGAGATGCTGACGTCGGACGCGTTCGCCTCGCGGACCAGCCAGGAGCGAAGCATGGCGATGGTGGCGTTGCGCTGCGTCGACAACGCCGGATCGGAGGAGAACAGGGCGTTCTCATCCTCGCTGAAACCGCCGGTCATCAGCAGGATGATCTTGCGTCCGGGCGCGTTGGCGAACGAGCGGGCGGCCTCGAGGACGCAGGTATACGTCGTGGCTGCATCGGTAGCCGTCTGAAGCAGGTTCGACTGCTCGATGAGGGCATTTACTCCGCTGTTGCTGATCGACCCGAGCTTGATCGATTCGATGATCGGATTGTCGAAAATTGGTGCGGTGCGGTTCTCGATCTGAAAGGCATCGCGCAGCGAGGGGCCGGCGGCGACTTTGCGGATCTCTGCGAGCGCACCGTGGATGCGCTCCTTGTCGGAGGTGAGCGGAAGGAGCAGGTGAACCCGCTCGCCGATCATGGCCACCGACCAGTCGTAGCTTCCCGAAACGAAGCGGTCGTTGATCAACTGCTCGAGCTTCGCCAGCGCGACGTCGCGGTTGTGGATCGACATGTGGCGGTTGTCGATGATCACCAGCACCTTGCGGCGGAAGCGCTCGTCTAACGCGGCAGGCGGCACTGATGCGGCCGCGGCAGTGGAAGGCGTCGCGACGATCGTTTTGCCTCGCGCGTTCTCGATCGCGTAGAAGTTCGTGATGCTCTGCGGCACTCCGTCTTCGAGGATTTCGAAATCGTCCCGCGTGAGCCCGCGTGCGGGCCCGCCGTGGGAGGTGACGGTGACGTCGACGTTCACGAGCGAGACATCGATCTTTTCGGTGAGCGATTGCGCGGATAAGGACGTTGTCGCGGCAAACAGGACGGCAACAGCAAGGGTCTTTCGCATTTTCTTCTCTCTTCCCTTCCGTCGCTGCGCTGCCGCACGCGTGCCATGGGGGAAAAGATATTCCAGCTGTCGTTTCAACGAGTTACGAGAACACAGGGCATTGTGATGATGTGACTGCATCCTCGTCTGAGGACAGTACGTCACAGAAACGCTACGGGGCGCCTCGCGGCGCCCCGTAGCAGACAGACGATGAATTGCGGATCAGAACGAGACGCGAAGGCCAAGCTGAGCCAGGCGCTGTTCGCCTTGTCCCGGATCTCCGGCGAAGGTGCTGGCCTGACCGAAGCCGCCGGTGAACGTGCACTGTCCGGCGGCGTTGACCGCGCAATTGCCGTTGAAGTTCGCGGGGTTCTTGGAGTTGAAGAGATTGAAGATCTCGCCGATCACTTCCACTCCGTAGTTGTGGTAGAACTTGAACTCCTTCGACAGACGGACGTCGAACTGGGAGAAGGAGCCGCCGCGCAGGCTGTTGACGTGAGTCACGCCCGGTGCGAGGTCAAAGGCGTACCCGTCTTTGCACTGACCCACGGTCCCGGTCGGTCCGCAACTGATGTCCGCGCCGGCCCATTCGGTGTACGGCGTACCGGAGTGATAGCGAAAGATGCCGGAGACGTTCAGACCGAGCGGCGCGCGATAGATGCCGCTGAGCGTGACGCGATGTTTCTGATCGGTGTCCAGCGGTCCCACGCAAGCTCCGCAAAGCGGATCGTACGGGTCGACGGACTGATCGCGCACGGCGCGCAAATCGCCCTGATGTCCGGCGTCGGTGATGCGGAACTCATCCGCGCCCGCGAGCACGTTGCCGGTGGTGTGCGAGTACGTGTAGAAGCCCTGCAGCTCGAACTTCGTTCCCAGGCGCGCGTGGCCGCCCACGTTCACGCCGTTGTACTTCGCGAAGCCGCTGCCGTCCCAGATGCGGAAACTGCCGAAAGCCGGGAAGCGCCGCTTGCCCGTCGTCGGATCAATCGGATTCCCGCGGAATCGGAACGGAATGTCCTTGTAGTTGATGTGCGATCCGTCGATGTTCAGCCCGAGCCACGGATTGACCTGCCACGAGTATCCGAGCGACACCTGATCGGAGTAGGGAGTGGCCAGCGTCGGTGAGGCCACCTCGTTGGGAGGATTGACCGCGGTTCCCCCTACCTGCTGATTCGGCGGCAGGGGCTGACCGGGCTGGAAAAAGCTGCCGTTGGAGTTCTTGATGCCGTTGCCGTCGTGGAACGAGTAGCTCTGTCCGTACGTCGATTGCACGGCCACGGCCGGGAAGAGGATCGTGGCGTTGGTATAGGGGAAGTCGTAGTAACGCCCGGCGCCGCCGCGGAGGATGTTCTTGGAATCCCCGCGAAGGTCGTAGGTGAAGCCGAGGCGCGGTGCGTAGTTGTTCGTGTCGTTCTTCAGCTTCCCGCCCTTGCCGCCCTGGAAGTCCTTCAGGTACGGGTCGTTGTATTTGGTCTGCGTCGACAGCGCCTGCCAGATCGGGTTCCCGGTCTGGTTGAGGTCGAATCCTTTCCAGAGGTCGTAGCGAAGACCGACGTTCACCGTCAGCTTCCTGTTGACGGAGATGTCGTCCTGCCCGTAATAGTTGTATTGCTTGATGGGCGTGTTATAGCCGGCGAATCCGCTGAAGATGGCGATGTCGACGACAGGCGAGCCCTTCACGTTGTCGCGTAGCGTGTAGATGCCCGACGTTCCCGTGGAGAAGTCGCCTCCGAGCAGGGGCTCGTCGATGTAGTTCACGCCGACCTTGAAATCGTTGCGCATCTGTCCCAGGGTCTGCGACCAGGCAAAGTCGTCTTTGTACTGCCTTTTGATTTGCGTGGTGGTCTGCGGCGTATTGACGCTCTGCCCGACGCTGACGCCGCTGGGATAAATGAGAGCAGCGTCGTTCGAGGTCGGCAGGATGGCGTTCTTGAAGTGAGTGTCCTGGAAGATGAAGTCGTTGACCTTGTTCGAGCCGAGCTGCCAGGTGTGGCCGAGAAGGAAAGAATGGTAGTCGTTTGTCAGAGTCCCCAGCGCGCTCGGTAAAACGATCGGGCTGGCGCCATAGATGTCGGAGTTGCGCTGGTAGCCGTAGCGCACCTGCAGGAACTGTGTGGCGCTCGGGTCGGCGCTCACCTTCGCCGTCAGCAGGTTGTCCTTGAACGGAGTGGGAACTGCCTGCCCCTGGAACTCCGGATAGATCGGCGCCTGCCCGGCGCCGGGAATGGTGTTGATGACGTAGTTCGTCGGACGTTCCAGACGTTCGGCGGTGGCGAAGAAGTGGATCATGTCGCGCACGATCGGGCCGCCGATCGAGGCGCCGTACTGATCGCGCTTATACGGCGACTTTCCGGCGCCGGAGAGTTTCTCGCTGTTCGTCTCTTCGTTGAGGCTCTTATCGCGATAGAACTCGTATGCGCTGCCTTCGAAGTTGTTCGTTCCGGTCTTGGTGACGACCGTGAGCACGCCTCCGGTGGTGCGCCCGTATTCGGCCTTGTACTGCTGCGTCTGGATGTTGAACTCCTGCACGGCCTCGATGTTGAAGTTCTGCAGGGCACCGCCGATGGTGTCGTCAGTGTTGTCGCCGCCGTCGACGAGGAAGTTGACGTTGCGTCCGCTGCCGCCGTTGAGTGCGATGGTGAGCTGGCCCGGCTTGGTCGGGTCGCTGTTGACGGAGAGCGTCGTTCCCGGAGCCAGCGAGCCGAGGTTGGCGAACTGACGGCCGTTCAGCGGAAGGTTTGCGATCTCGCGCTGACTGACTACGGTACCGACGGCCGGCGTCGTTTCGATCAGGGGCGCCGCCGCGGTGACGGTGATCTGCTCCTTGACGCTGGCCTGCTTCAATGTGACGTTCAGTACCCGGTCCGTCGAAACATTGACGTCGACGGTGCGCGTCGTGACTGAGCCGAAGCCAGCCAGATCGGCCGTGACGTCATACGTGCCGGCCGGCAACGATTGGAACCGGTAGCTGCCGTCCGTCTCCGTCACCACGGTTCGATTGAATCCGGTGCTGCTGTTTGTGGCCGTGAGGGTGACGCCCGGAAGTGCGCCACCGCTCGCGTCGCTGACGTGGCCGGAAAGCGATCCGGCGTTTGTCTGAGCGAAAACGAGTTGTGGAAGGAGAAGAACGAGAAGACCTGCCAGGATGAGGAAACGAGAGCGCACGGTGTACCTCCTGTTGGTGTGACCGGTTTATGTTTTGACGAATATAACGCAAAGCGCTTATCGGCGGAACTGCGGCTCGAACGCCATCTGAGTGGAATCGCGGACATTGTGTAACGTCGAGGTGCCCCGTTCTCGGTAGTTCCTCCAATCTCGACGGGTAACAGGGCGCCGACGATTTAAGTGTGGGTGTGAGAAATGCGGGCTAGAAGAGTCTGCGCGGCCGCGCGTTGCGCAGCGAACTCGCGCGAGGGAGGGAGGCGAGCGAGTAAACGCTGCAGTTCGGCGGCAGCGGCTCCGGGATCGCCTGCGACTTGAAGGGCGATGGCGCGGTTGAGCTGCGCTTCGTAGAAGTCGGGTGCGATCTGCAGAGCATTGTCGAAGTATGGGATCGCCTCCCGCGCCCGGCCGCCCGCGACGAGCAGCGCGCCCAGTCCGTTGAAGGGATCGGCGTAGCGCGGCGCGAGCTCGATCGCTTTGCGGTATTCCTCCGTCGCCTCGGCATCGCGGTTCGTGGCCCGCAGGACGTTGCCGAGGTTGTTGCATGCACGTGCATTACGCGGATCGGCGGCGATGGTTGCGCGGAACTCCTTCTCCGCCCCGGGCAGGTCGCCCGCCTCGGCCAGCGCCGTTCCGCGAATGTTGTGGATCTCCGGCCGTCCCGGATCGCGTTTGGCGGCCTCGCCGAGCGCAACCTCACCTTCGCGCGCGTTGCCGCTCTCCTCGAGCGCGGCGGCGAGGTTGTACCAGGCGTCGGCGTCGTTCGGCGCCAGCGCCACCGCCTGGCGATAGAGCACGATGGCCCGCCGGACCTCGCCGCTCTGCCGCAGCGCGCGAGCGAGCGTTTCGCGGAAGACGTGATTCGACGGATCGTCGCGCACGAGTTGATCGAGGGGGGCCACGGCATCGCGGGCCCGGCCGGCGTTGATCATCGCCGTCGCTTCTTCGAACGCTCGGAAAAGAGGAGCGACCGTTTTCGGATCGCGCTTCGCCCCGGCGACCGCGCCCGCCGGAGCGACATAGCCGAGGCTGATCAGCTTCGCGCGCGTCTCCGCGTCTACGGTCGATGGCGACGAAGCGACCGCCGTGGCGCGAATCTGGTCCAGGCGCGTAGCCAGATCGCGGTACGCGCGGCGCTCGTTCGCCAGCACGTTGGCGGTTTCGCCCGGGTCGCGGCGCAGATCGTAGAGCTCCGGAGACGGGGCGGAAATCAGCTTCGTCTCCGCGAGCCGCATCGACGCCAGATCGCTCCACCCGAATGTGGCCGGGTACTGCGTTTCCGCGTAGATCGGAGCCGGTTGCGGCTCGCGGCCTGCCCGGAGATCGGCGGCCAGGTCGCGGCCGTCGACCGGCTTCGGGAATGGAACGCCCGCGAGCGATGCGGCAGTGGGCGCGAGATCGATCGTGCTGACCGCCGCGTGAATGACGCGCGGCGCGAGCGACGGTGCGGCCACGATCATCGGCACGTGCAGCGTCGGTTCGTAAAGCAGCAGGCCGTGAGTCAGCTCGCCATGCTCGCCGAGCGATTCGCCGTGATCGCCGGCGACGACGACGATCGTGCTGGCGCGATCGACGGCGGAGAGAAGGCGCGACACCTGCGCGTCGACGTACGCCACTTCTCCGTCATACGTCTGCGGATACGGAGGCGGAGGGGCGTAGGGAGCGTGGGCATCGTAGAGATGGACCCACACGAAGAACGGCCGGGTATCGCTTTGCCGCAGCCAGGCCAGGGCGCGGTCGACGACCTCGCCTCCGCGACGCTCGGCGTCGAACGTCCCGCCGCTGTCGCTGCCATTGCGCACGATCTCGTCGTCGTAGCGTTCGAATCCGCGATCGAGTCCGAATCGATGGTCGAGGATGAACGAGCCGACGAAGGCGCCGGTGCGGTAGCCGGAGCGGGCGAGGAGCGTGGCCAGGGTGTCGGGGCCGGCGGGAAAGGCACCGATGCCGTTGTTACGCAGGCCGTGGTGCAGCGGCCACAGTCCGGACAGCAGTGACGCGTGCGCGGGGAGCGTGAGCGGCACGGGAGAATCGGCGGAGTCGAAGCGGATGCCCTCTTTGCCGAGGCGCGCCAACGCTGGGGTGGCGGGGCCGACGCGATCGGCGCGGAATGTGTCGAGAGTGATCAGGAGAACGTTGAGCGGCCGGCGGGGAGCCTCGCGGCACGTGGCGCTGAGGAGCGCGAGGAGGAGGATTGCTGCCGGGCGGCGGAACACGGCGTCATTCTGCACGAGTAGTCTTGGTAATTGCGTGGGACGCCAACGGTTCGGATCGAAAATCCGAATTATTGAAGCCCAGCCGATTTGCGGAGTCATCCGGACTTGCGCTAACCATCTAAAAATACTACCCTCGCGCCGCCTTGAGCTCGGTGGAGCTCAGCGGCAGCGTGCATGCACTCTCTGGCGGCAGCCAGCCGAGACGATGCGCACTCGGGGTCCAAAACAAGCGTCTCAAGATCAATCACACGGAGGTACGCAAGCCTCAAAGTGAAGAGTAGGGTTCGAACCGCAGTCAAACCGAAGTTCAGCAAATGGTTAGGAGAAAGAACGAAATGAATCTACAAAAGTTTCGAGTAGCCACGCTTTTAGCGATGGTCCTGCTGGTCGCGTTCGGCGCGTATGCGCAGAACTCCACCACGGGATCGATCGAAGGGAAGGCCACCCAGGGCGGCACCGCCCTTCCTGGAGTGACCGTGGAAGTGCGCTCGTCCAGCCTTGCGGGCGTTCGCACGGACGTCACCGACGCGACCGGTAGCTTCCGGTTCACGCTGTTGCCGTCGGGAACGTACACGCTGACGGCGACCCTGTCCGGTTTCAATACGGTCAAGCAGGCCGTCCCGGTCCAGCTCAACAAGACCGTCACCCTCGACCTGGTGATGAGCCCGGCGGCTGGGGAAACGATCACCGTCAACAGCAGCGCTCCTGTTGTCGACGTGACGTCAGCCCAGAGCGGCGCGAACCTCTCGTCGCAGACGCTGCAGTCACTGCCGCTGGCGCGTAACTTCACCGCCGCGGCGCAGATTGCACCCGGTGTGGCCAGCGACGCGACCGGTATCACGGTCTACGGCAGCTCAGGCGCGGAGAACGAGTACATCATCGACGGCCTGAACATCACCGGCATCGCCACCGGCACCAACCAGAAGACCATCAACATGGAGTTCATTCAGGAAGAGAACGTGATGACGGGCGGTCTTCCTGCCGAATACGGCCGCATGACCGGTGGCGCGATCGTCGCCGTCACCAAGAGCGGTTCGAACGAGTTCCACGGCGATGTGTTCGGGTACAAGGCCGGCGGAAGCCTGCTCTCCAACCCGACCTACGCGTCGCAGTTGCCGACGTCGTCCACCACCATCGGCGACATCGACACGCAGAACGATTACGGCGGGAACCTCGGCGGCTATCTCCTGAAGGACCGTCTGTGGTTCTTCGGCGGCATCGACGCCGTGAAGCAGACCAACGAGAGCATCCGGATCAACACCCCGCTCTCGGTTCCGGGATTCAGCCTCGCGGTCGGCGGCAAGATCCCGACCTCCCTCAAGCGCAACCTCTTTGACGCCAAGCTCTCGCTGGCGCTCACTCCCAGCCACCTGGTCAACGTTTCCGTGATCGGCGATCCGTCGAAGACCGACGGCGCGCAGTTCGCGATTTCGGGAGCCCCCAGCACATTCCTGGGAACGAACAAGACCGGCGGCAACGACTACAACGCCACCTACACGGGCGTCTTCGGCACCCGCTGGAACGTCAACGGTACCTATGGCAAGCACAAAGAGCAGAACGTCCTCAGCGGACCGGGTGTAACCACCTCACAGTCCACGGACGCGACGCAGGTTCCGAACGTCAACACCGGCGGATTCCGGGCGTTCGACAATTCCAATTACAACCGCGATGTGGCGAAGGTGGACATCAGCTCTTTCTTCGGCAACCACACGGTCAAGGTCGGCGGCGACAGTGAGAACGTGAAGACCATCGACAACCGCTTCTACGGCGGCGGCGACTGGGTTCGCAAGTTCTGCACCGTGGCCGTCGTGAACAACGCCTGCCCAGGACCAGTCTATTACCGGCACGAAGTCTTCCTGAATGACCAGGCCGCGGGATTCAGCCTGACGAATCCGGCCACTTGGCTTACCTCGATCGCCAACCCGCTCACGGTCGTTCCGAAGACGCAGAACCGGGGCGCCTTCCTGCAGGATTCGTGGAAAGCGATGAGCAATCTGACGATCAATGCCGGCATCCGGTATGAGACTCAGAAAGTCGGCGATCGCTTCGGCGCGTGGCAGATCAATCTGAAGGACAACTGGGCTCCTCGTATCGGCGCAATCTGGGATCCGGCGAACAACGGCCGCACCAAGGCCTATGCGAACTTCGGCCGCTTCTATGAGTCGATCCCGATGGACATCAACATCCGCGAGTTCGGCGGTGAGATCTCTCTCGATGTGAACAACTTCAATCCAACGGGCGGCGCACTCACTCCCGATACCAACGCACCGCATTTCTCGGCAACCAAGCTGCCCTACCGCATCCTCGGCGGCGGCACGGTGCCGGTCGACCCGAACCTCAAGGGTCAGTACGTCGATGAGTATCTGCTCGGCTACGACAACGAAATCGCTTCCAACCTCTCGGTCGGCATCAAGGGCACGTATCGCAACCTCGGCCGCGTGATCGAGGACATGCTCGTTCCCGCGCAGAGCGACTACTTCGTTGCCAACCCCGGACAGGGTCTGGGCGCCAACGGCGGACTTCTCGCCGATGGTTCAGAGGTGCCGGTTCCGAAGCCGACACGCAAATACACGGGCGTCGAGCTGCACGCGCAGAAGCGCCTCAGCAACAACTACCAGTTCTTCACCAGCTACGTGTGGTCGCGTCTGCAGGGCAACTACGACGGCACGTTCCAGGTCTCGACCGGTCAGCTCGACCCGAACATCAACTCGGCGTACGACTATGCCGACTTCGAGATCAACAACTCCAGCAGCAGCGCGTTGCTGAGCAACGACCGCACGCACATGTTCAAGTTCTACGGCAGCTACACCGTCCCGAACGGCATGGCGCACGGCCTCGAGCTCGGTTTCTCGACGCACTACTACTCCGGAACGCCGCTGACGGCGCAGGGATATGCCTCCAGCTATCGCAACTGGGAGTACTACCTGACCCCGCGCGGTGCCCTCGGCCGCGGACCTGCTGACTATGAGGCCGACCTGCACGGCGCGTATCCGATCGCGCTCGGCAGCGGACACGTGAACCTCATCCTCGACGTGTTCAACGTGCTCAACCGTCAGGGCAAGACTGCACTCGATCAGCGCTACAACCTCAACACCGATCCGGTGTGCGCTGGAATTCCGGCTGCTCTCTGCAACGGCGACGGTGGACTCGTGAATGTCCCGGGCACCGTGCTGCCTGCCGCACAGCTCCCGAATCCGAAGGCGACCGCCACGAACCCCAGCTTCCTGACGGCGGGTACGTCGTTCACACCGCCGCGCAGCATTCGTCTGGGCGCGCGGTACACGTTCTAAACACGCAGCAAATCGCGTTGTATCCTGAGGGCCCCGCAAGGGGCCCTCTTTTTATGCGCGCTAACCCTCATTTCTCACACACTCGCTGGAATCGTCGGCACCCTGTACCCCGTCGAGAGCCCTTCTCCCCCGCGGTTTCTTGCGGGGGAGAAGGTGCCGACAGGCGGATGAGGGGGCGTTTCACGCGTGTGTCAGTTGTGCGCGCGACTCGTGCCTCCAAGCGGGCGGTCGGCCGGTGGCGCAAGATCGTTCATGTCGCGTATACGCCCCCCTCATCCGCCGCAGCCTGCCCTGAGGAGCGACAGCGACGAAGGGGCACCTTCTCCCCCCGCAAAAAAACCGCGGGGGGAGAAGGACTCTCGACGAAAAGAAGTGGTAAGCGATTCAAGCAGATTGTGAGAAATGCGCGCTAAATCAGCCCTTGTCGTGACGGCCCTGGTCCTCGGCGGGCTCGTGGCCACGTTCGTCCGAACGCAGCCGTCCGATTGCGCCATGGTGTTTCGACGCGCCAACTCGGTCGCCGTCCGTGCTCAGCGCGTTTACGTACGGCCGCTCCTCGGCGGCGACCAATGCCGCGTAACGCTCATCGGCGGACGACTGGCCTTCGACGATTCCGTGACCGCGACCAGCGCCTCGGCCGACGAAGTGCCGCTGCACATCCGCTTCACCTATGACATCCCGGCGTCGATTCCTTCCGATTGGCCGCAGGGGGACTGGTGCGGCTCGCTGCGTGCGCGTGTGGAAGCGGGCGTCATCGATGCCTCGCGTTCCGAAACCGCCGATTCGTTCCTGGCCGATCGCCGCGCCGCCGGAGACCGCATCGCCGCGGGCGTCGAGCACGAGCTGCAGCGCGCCGGCATCCGCGCCGATGCCGTCTCCGCCCGGTTGGACCTCCCGCCTGGATTCGAGCGGCTGCGCATCGTTCCGGAAGTTGCAAGGCTGGCCCACGACGCAAGGCCCGTCATCTTCATCGGCCTCGACGGCGCCGATTGGCAGCTCCTCGACGAATACATGGCCAATGGCTCGATGCCCAATCTGAAGCGCCTCGTGGCCACCGGCGCTGGAGGCATTCTCGAAACCGACTATCCGCCGCTCTCCCCGCTGGTCTGGACGACGATGATGACCGGGGTGGGGCCTCTCGATCACGCCATACTCGATTTCACCCGCTTCAATCCGTACACCCACGACAAAGAGCCGATCACGAGCGACGAGCGGCGGGCGCCGGCCATCTGGAACATGCTGACGTACGCCGGCAAGCAGACGGCTGTCTACGGGCTGTGGGCCACCTACGCGGCCGAGCCAGTACACGGGCTCAACGTGTCGGACCGTCTTTTCACCTTTCTCTACTCCGATACGGACAAACCCGCGGGCGTGGTCTGGCCGCCGTCGAGACAGGCCTGGTCGGAGCGAACCCTGTCCGACGCCGAGGGGAGCGTCGATGTCGCAAGGATGCGCCAGTATCTGCCGTTGCTGACGGATGACGAGTTCGCGTCGCTGGCCAGGCGTGAGAATCCGTACGCTGACCCGCCCGCCGCCCTGCGCAGAATCCTGGTCGAGACGGAGGTCTACAGCCGGCTGTCGCAGTCGTACATGGGCAGCCGCGGCAACCTGCCTGATCTGTCGATCATCTATTTGCAGGGAACAGACACCGCCGGCCACGTTTTTGCGCCGTTCTCGCCGCCGAAACAGCCTCAGGTCTCGCAGGCCGACTACGACCGCTACAACGGCGTGCCGGCGCGTTACTTCCATGAGATCGACGATCTTCTTGGCCGCTACACGGAGATCGCCGATCAGAAGGGCGCAACCTTGATGATCGCCTCGGATCACGGATTCTTCTGGCGTGAAGGCCGGCCGACGCAGATCTCCAGCACCGCCACGGCAACCGCCGCCAAGTGGCATCGGAAGGAAGGGATTTATCTCCTACGCGGCCCCGGGATCGCCGCGGCCCCGGGTCACCCACTGCGCGGAAGTGTGCGTCAGGTGTTGTCGACGCTTCTCGCGCTCACGGGGATGCCGTCATTACCCGGTGCCGCGCCGCCGCTGCCCGGCGCGCCACGACCGTCCGCGCCATTCGAATACCGGCAAACCTTCGTCCGCGCCGCTCCACCGCCGCCGCCCCCGAGCGGACGTGCCGCGTCCGAGGAGATCGCCAAGCTGAAGGCACTCGGCTATATCGGATCGAACGAATCGACGCACTCCGCATCCGGCACAAACGATACGAAGACCGCTGGTGCGCTCAACAATGAGGGATTGATCCTGCGCAACGAACATCGGATCGACGATGCCATTGCCGCGTTCAACCGCGCCCTGGCCATCGATCCGAAGTACGCCTCGGCGATGTGGAATCTGAGCGAAACGCTGTTCGATGCCAACCGCGATCTCGATCGCGCCGACACGTTGCTGGTGGCCGCGCTGCAAAACGGGTTGACCGACGCCCCGCGGTTCGCCATCGTGCGATCTATTGCCTATGAGCGCTCCTCGCGCGGGGATCGCAGCCTTCGCCTGCTGGAGCAGGCCGTCGCCGCCTCACCGGATGACGGGGAGCTTCGCATGTTTCGCGGCCGCTACCGGATGGACCGCCACGACTGCCCCGGCGCTCTCGACGACTTCCTCGCCGCCGAGCGGCAACAGCCCGGCAATGCCCTCGCATTCGCCTCCGCCGGTCTTGCCCAGATGTGTACCGGCGATGCCGCCTCCGCGCGCGACAGCTTCGCCCAGGCGCGCCGCCTCGATCCGAACATGCCACTGCCGCAGTAACTTCGGTGAGCTCCTCCCTCTCCCATTCTCGGCACCTCCCTCCCATCGAGAGCCCTTCTCCCCCAGCGCTTTTCAGCTGGGGGAGAAGGTGCCGACAGGCGGATGAGGGGGCACCCTCCCTACAACTTCACTTTCTGCACCGCGGTGCCGATCTCATTCGACAGATCGTCGCGCATGGTGATGGCCACGGTGAAGGCGCCTTTGTCGAGGCGAACGGTCATCTGGTATCTGAATGCGTCCTTGACCGCTTTCTCATGCTCTGCCGGCGAGAGAGAAAGATCGCGCACCTGATGGTGGAAGCCGACGTTGTTGCCGTTGGCGTCGAAGATCGAGAGGTAGACATGGACGCGGCCGACGTAGCGGCCGTCCTTCGGCAACAAGGTGACTTGCGACATAGGCATCGCCGCGAGCATGGCCACCGTTGGTTTTCCGTCTGCCTTGAGGCCGCTGACGTTCAGAGTGACCGGAACGTCCAATGCCGGCTGCAGTGCGGAGACACGCAGCCGCAGCAGGCGCTCCAGCCGCTCGTCGGCGGGAAGATCGAGGTAACCCTGCCGGTGGATGACGCGCGTGCCGGGCCGCTTCACGTGAACGGTGATGTGGTGGTATTGCCGGTCTTCGTCATGACCCGGCTCGTAGCCGAGGAGATAGGAGGAACCGGCCGCGGCATTGATGGCGTTGTACGAATCCCGAACGGAGTTCGAGGTCAGATAGAGACCACCAGTGCCCTCGGAGATCGTGAACCCCGGCGACGTGTCACCGATATCGCTGCCGCTCGAAACGTCCATGCCTTCAACGCCCCGGCCTGACGAGTGATACGACACGTCGTGCTGTGGCGCGGCATTCTGGCGCGATGCTACGCGGATGACGTGGATGCTCATGCCGGCCGCGTTTGCCTCCCGGACGATCGTGGCGATCATCTTCGCGGTGGCGGTCTTCGTGTCCTGCAGTTCGCGGTCGGAATCGCTCGAAAACGCCCCGAAGCTCGTATTCAGATCCATCGAGCCGGTGAGGAGAACGACCAGCTTCTTCCCCTCGGTTGCGGCGAAAATGTGCGTGGCATCGACGAGGCCGCGCGCCGTGTTCTGCATCGAGCGGGAGTTGCGCGACGTCCTCTCGCGCGATTCGAATCCCGCGGAGATATCGAGCCCGTCCCTTCTCTGGTAAAGCGAATCGTCCAGCATCGACCGGTCCATGATGTCGCGGTAGCTCGTCGTCGCCGAGCCGCGGATCTTCGCGATCGAGGCGTGGATCGTCTTCTTGTCGGGCGTGAACGGCTGCAGGATCGCCAGTTGCTCACCGATCATGCCCAGCGCCCACTCGTAGGTGCCGTCGAAAGTGGTGTCGATGAACTCATCGAGTCTGCGGAGAGCGGCGTCGCGGTCCGCTTTGTCGATGTAGTTGTTGTCGACCAGCAGGACCACGCGCCGGCGAAACTGCATGTCGCTTCTGCTGTGGCCACCGCCGGCCTGGGCCGCCGTGGGCCGGTCGACGAGCGTGAAGTTCGTCACTTTCTCGGGCCGATTGTCCTCCAGGATCTCGAAGTCAGCAGGCTTCAGGCCGTTAACTGGTTTCCCACTGGCGTCGATGACCGACACATCGACATTCACCACGCGAACGTCGACTTTCGCCGATGTCTGCGCGAAGAGCGGAACAGCGATGGCCAGACAGAAAACCC
>Ga0307470_10000332_pt1 | contig 26998 bp, 45 predicted proteins | sample atmos_gasesAM3C__FD_204565 | JGI IMG/M metagenome (GOLD analysis project Ga0307470, IMG submission 204565) | Hardwood forest soil microbial communities from Morgan-Monroe State Forest, Indiana, United States - atmos_gasesAM3C_05 | ecosystem: Environmental > Terrestrial > Soil > Temperate forest... | reverse complement strand
TTACTTCTTGGGTTAAGTTTACCGCTAATCAGTGAAGGCACAATTGTGCCCACTATTTCTGTGCCAGATGCTAATGCTTCGGGACCACCTGCTTCTCTAACGCCTTGTCCGGCAATTCCAGCGCCTGCCATCGACAATAGAGATTTTGCGCCGCCACCCGTAGCCACACCTTCACCCAAGTATTCGGCACCACGACCCGCTATTCTTCCAGCAGGGGTTCTGCCTTGACCAATACCTGTAGTAGATTCAATACCTTTCTGGATATCTTCTGAAGTCGGTATGTTATGGAATGCAGGCAATTCTCCCTGTTCTGAAAGTTGGGTTAATTCACCAATCGACGGCACTTCGCCTTTTTGCAATTTTTCTAAAGTCTTTTGCTCTTCTTCATACCTCTTAACATTGCCAGGGAGCTCTTTTTTAGTCTGTAATCCTATGGCACTTATAATATTTCCATAAGAACCTAATGCCCCTGAAATGCCTTTAGATCCAATCTGTTCTGCGACATCTTTTGCTGTTTCCAAGAAGCCGAAATTATTCTGGGATTTTTCTTTTTGACGCGTCGATATTTGGTCAAAAATATCACCAGTCTGTTCCGCTGCTTTTTCAAATGCAGGGCTAAATTCGGTCTCAGATGTTATCTGAACCGATTTTTTCCCATTGCTTTTGGGTACAACAACCTCGGAAAAATCTGAATAATCATTATCTGAAGCTAATTTATCGAAGATATCTAGAGTAGTGCTCAAAATGTATACCCCAATTTTACTGCTTCTTCACGAGCCTTTTTAGGATCATTATCATGCTGTCTAAGCAAAGACTGAGCGACCAATTTTGAGATTGGCGTTCCCTCTTGTACTTTCATGAATTTTTGAGGCTTTTTTTCAGCAATTGACTTGATCGCTCTCAAGTCATTGAAAAGTTCGGTTTGCTTCTTGTCGGCATAAAACGCAAGCTCTTTATTCACACGATTTCCAAGATCTCTTGGTATATATCCCAATGAATTTTCTAGGTCGTTTGAAATTTCTTCTGTCAGTCTGACTCTTTCTTTCTTTAGGTCTAATTCGTTCCTGAGTGCTCTAGAAACCGATAAATTAGCTTCTGGCGATCGACCAATTTTAGTCATCATATCTGAGATTTGCTGCTCAATCCATTGATTGGGACGAGCGCCAGCACGTGCGATACTACCTAAGAAAAACTCTTTAGCAGCTGTCTTGAAAATTGCCCCCTCAGGCGATCTAAGGCCTTCTATTCCAGTTAATTCAGCAAGGTTGTCTTTAGACCAAAACGAAAGATCTTTGTTAGCAATCGCGTTTTCCATAAGCCCTAGAGCAGATTCGAGTTGTGGAAGCGTTTCAGCGATTTCATTAGAACTTTCCAAAACCTTCTGAGAAAGATCTGTGTGCCGCTTTATCTTTCCTTCTTCTTTTTTCTGAGAGACTTCTGTGGCTTTTTGTCTTCTGTTCAATTCTGCTTTCGCTGGCTCTGAGACTTCTTTATATGGTGCTCCAGTGCGATTCACAAGCTCTTCATCTGAGATTTCACTTAATGATACTGGTGCATTTTTAGGTGGCATGCCGGGCTGTCCTGGTTTTGCTGTACCCACGCCTGTATTAGGCTGTGGAACACCTACACCATATTGTGCAAGGCCTTCTTGTCGAGCCTTATTCTTCATTTGCTGGACCTGCAGGGCAGGCGCCAAGCCAGGAGTGACCCCAGCAGCCTGTTCAGCCGCCAATGTTCTCGCTTCTTGTTGCTTTTCTTTGATGCCTGCATGTAGGTGTTGCAGGTATTGCACAGCCATTCCTTGCCTTTCAGGAGATACCTGGGAAAGAATCTTGCCTATATTGTTCTGAAGCACCTTAGGATCATCTGATGACAATGATTCAGATAAAATATCCTCAATGGTGTTTTGCTCTCTTTTTTGAGCAAAGGCTTGACCTAAGTTTCCCTGAATCTGCTGAGCTGTTTGAAATGCTACCGGTACACCCATCTTAACCTCCCGTCCTGCTATTGATATTAAACGGTTTCACAGGTTCAGGTTTAAAGCCTGTTCGCGGAGGATAATAGTTTGGCATCGTAGGAGGAGCGGTTGAAGTGTTGCCTTGTTGCTTTGTATAGGCATCAAGGACATTCGAGATGTTTTTAGCAAACTCAGGACTAGAAATTGTTCCACCTACTGCTGATGAGAAGATATCTCCTCCTGTTGCGCCTTGATATGATGGCGTGTGTGGCGCTCCGGCTGGCAAGCCAAAGATATTGCTGATCGCGCTTCCTTGCCTGTTTAAAGCGCCTTCATAAGCATTCTGGCGACGATTCTTTGCGTTTTCCTGAAAACTATACATATATTGATTCAACATAGAATCTAGGTCGACACCAGCTCTAAGAAGTGTATCATTAAGACTGGAGCTGCCTTCTTGACCTGTTCCGACATATTGTTGTTGTATGGCGGGCGCTATTTGATTCTTAAATTTCGATAATGCAGGTTGCACAAATGACTTCTGGAATGCTTCTGAGCTAGGATCGAACAGGTCTGCATTGTCATAGTTTGGCTTAAAAAGTTCGGAATATTTACCTTCACCGCTAAGTGAGCGTAGAACTTCATCTACAAGATGTCTACGAGTACGCTGAAGCTTAGTTTCTTTAAGAGCTTCTCGCTGCATTTGATGCTGACGTTTTGCTACTTTTTCTGCAGAACGACCTTGCATATATCCGCCAGCAGTCGAGCCAAGAGCTTGTAATCCGCCTGAAATTAAGGCTGCTGTCGTTAGTGAAATAGGCTCAACCATATTTTCTCCTCAGCTCAAAGTTGTCCATTGAACCGTCGACTGCGTCGGGTGATTGGTCAGCATTTGAACTTTATTTGTGCTCAAGTTTATATTTATCGATCCATTCGCCAAAAATGTATCTGTTGGCTGTCCATCTGTTTCTCTCTGATATAGATTCGGCTTTGAATTGCAAGCTTCGGCTAAGTCAGTATACATACGCTGTAATTTGACAATCAGCTCTTCCATCGTTAAGTCTTTGGTTTCGCCAAAGTTAAATGTATTTGGAATCTCAGCCATTGATCATTGCTCCTGGGCTACAATAGAGCCGCATTGCCGTTAGACGTAACTGTACAGCAGAAGAGGTTTGTTTCAAAACAAATGTTAGAAATGTTGACTCCTGATTCACCGTCATTGAGATATAGGAGCTGTTTGTAGGAATAATGGACGGCTGAATCAAGACATTTTGCAAGAAGGGCGTTTCCGATTGATCAGCATACACATCGACCATAAGAGAGCCGCCATTATTTTCTATCAGAAAATCAACGTGAGAGACATAGCATTTTCTCCCTTGCTCGCGATAAGGATTAAATGGGATCGTCTCTGCCGAAAACTCAATAACTTTTGAGACAGTACCGCCTGAAATATAAGCCGAGTAAATAGTGGAATCGACATTGAGCGTGATCGTTGTTGGCGTTGAAGATAAGACAAGATATGGCAAGCTTATAAGGGTATTTGTCGTGGTGTCAAAGTTATTGATGCTATCACCATTTGCATCGACCATACCAACAACATTCGATACTGTTACCATATCGCCTGGTTGCATTGCATTTGCTGCAACAGTGAGTGTTACAGTAGCATTTGAGTCGGCACCGCTTATGGATGTTACATAATCATTATAGGTTTGATTAATGTCATAAACGAATCCTAGATCGTCACCTGCGAGTGTTTTTTGTACTGATTCACCAAGACCAATTAAATCCCAGATCTCTTCTGTTGTATCCATACGGGCCCATGACGGGTTACCTGACGCCACGCCATCAATATCATCCCACGTCAAATTTAACCCTATATCAGTTTGCCCTAATACACTGAATCTTTGATCGTATACAGACCAAGTATCCTCTTCATAGTTTGAAACTAAAACTGAATCTTGGGTCAATGATTCCTCTTCAGATGGATAAGTCCAAAGGAATTGATTATTAACTCGATCGAAACCACCATAAATAAGATTAAATGGAATTTGTCCAATATTATCAGCAGTAAAATTCGGAATCTTATTGTCTATTCTCAAATTGCTTCTACCATCAGCTGCTAATATTCCCGTTCTTCCAACTGATTTCACGGTTTCGCCATAAGAGACAGCTGAGAATTTAGCATCGGTACCTAGAACTCCTGGGACTTGTCTGCCATAATATGGATTGAATACATCACGGGTCTTTTCTAGAGTGAAGGCCATTCTGTTGAAGTTGAGGACCATGATTTCACCAAGAATAGTCGCACCTGTGATATAGTAAAATGTTCCTGCTGAGAAAAGACCAGAGCCTGAAACATTGAATTTGTCACCGTTTCCTAAAGAGTTTTTTATACCTGAATACAATACACTGTGGTTATAGGTAATAGTAGTTAATCCAGCAATGGTCGGGCATATGAAATTTATTCTACCATTAAACCATAATACATATGTTGCTGAGATGAGTGCGCCTTGTTGAGGTGGAGCATAGTTTGGATTATCTGCAACATTTGTGTAGCAATAAACATTAGAGCCATCGTAGAAAAATATTCCTGATGTAGCTCCAGAGATATTTATTCCAGAACTAGTGAAAACAAATCGAGGCGTATCAGTTGCTGTCGGATATGAAACGCCCGAGATATATTGATCTTTTCCTGTAATCCTGAAGCCTGGATATGCAGCCAATGAACCTGCAAAGTTTATTTTAACAAATAAACCGGAAGTTGTGTCGTATTTGTATAAATAATTTGTATCAGCAACTAAGAGTTCTTTATCTCCATTGGGCTTAGTAAATTCGAATATACCCATTACTCTAGAAGGCGGAAATGCACCTCCTGGCAAACGAGGAGCAAAGAAACCAACGCCTTTACGAGATTGGAGCACTTGACGATAGATAAAGCCATTCTCGATATTTTGGAAAGAATCAGCTGGCTGTAAATAGTTCACTCCTGCAAGAGAGAGACCTGTTTCATAGCCAGTGATTTCGAAAATATCCATTATGGGAATGTCCTAAATGTTATGAGATGTTTCCACGTGCTTCCCGTACCACCGTCAGCTAGAGCAACTTGGATTTTCTTGCCTGTTGCAGCGGTTCCATTTCCAAATGATAAAGCGAAGCGAGGCGTTATGTTTGATCCATTTCTTGAAAAAGGAATTGCCCAAGCATTTACCGTTGTACCATCGAACATAAAATATCCAGTTTGTACGGCAAAAGAATCAGCGGACGTTCCGGCAAATGGTAATGGACGGTACATTATAATTTCGCCGACGCATTGGCCGGGCAAATCTGGCATATTTATGGCGGAAAAGCTTGATGTAACTGTAGTGGTAGTACCCGTCCAATAAGAAGGGGTTAATTGATATATAGTATCATTTGTATTTATATTTCTATGAAACCATTGAGGTTCGTTATAAATTATCTTTGCATATAGAACCGTCTCCATATTGCTTTGCAAAGCTGCATCTGTTGGGTTTCCACCAACAGTAAATCCTCTTGACTGGATAAATCTATGGTGACCACTTAGAGCAGGCCCTAAATTCCAAAAATGATCGCCTACTAAAGTTGTAGCCGGATCTGTTGTGTTTGTTCCTACCGGTTGATTTCCAATATAATAACCAATGTAGGCAGAATTCTGTTGACCTGTAGGTGTATTTGCCTTAACTGAAACAGCTCCATTAGGCCATACTGGATTCCATGTCATAAAATACCTACTTTCTCATTTTTCGCAATGTCTCGGCCAAAACAGCCTGTTTTCTAAGCTTAGGATTCTTGGAGTGCTCTGCTTTCTTGAGCTTTTTCTCAGGAATCTTCTCGCCTTTCTTGACCCCAAGCTTTTTTCGGAGCTTGCCTTTATGAGTCGGCTTGATAGCATCTGCTATCCAATACTCTTTTTCCATAAATCACTTTTTGACTTTTTTCTTCTTTTTCTTGCTTAAAAGTTCTGATTTTAATTTTGCGTCATCTTTTAGTTGATCTCGGAACTCACGATCATCTTTGCGCATGTGTGAAAGGAGAACTTTCTTTTCCTTGCTGTCCATTAATAGACCTCACCCAGATTTAGCTTGAGTTTATTCATTTTTTTCTGAGGTTTTACTCGAGGCTTTTTTGAGTAACCAGTTTGTTTCTCTGATTTTCTTAATGCTTCGGCCATTCCAGCTGTTTTAGATGAGTCAGCGAGCTTTTTCTTCTTTTTCTTTTCATATTCGTCTAAGTCAGCGGCATAATCTTCTCCTCGAACGGCTTTGCCGCGAGCTTTCATTTTTTTTGCCATATTATGCATCCTTATGTTGTTGCAGCACTTCGCATATCGCGTCAATAGCGGCGTTCTTTGCATCTTTGTCCTTGAAATAGTCTGCCTCAAAATGTGCAACCAAAGTACCGAGATCGGTTAAAAGACTAGCCATATAAGGAAGACCATAACCATCTTTGAGTGCGTTCCAAACAGCATTAAACATATTTTTCACCTTTTTTCTTTGATTTCTTTTTCGCCATGCCTTTTTCGCATGCTCGATCACGGATTTTATCGGCCTTCAAGAGACCTTCCATGATCTTATGAATCTGCTTCCCAGCAGCGATAATTTTCTTATCCATAACTTGCCTTCTTCTTTTTCTTTTTTTTCTTCTCACCTGCCTGAGAATATGCGATGGCAACTGCTTGGGATTGTTTTTTGCCCGCTTCCATTTCTCGGCGAATATTCTCTGAAAAACCTGCTTTGGTCTTTGCTGCCTTACCTGATACTAAGGGCATACTGAAAGCTCCTTGTTTTTTCTATAAAGTTTAATGCTAGTTTTTTGTAAAGAACATATGCTGCTACAATATTTTGCAAGTTTTTCTCTATATTTCGGTATATAAAATTCTTTTTCGCAAACATCACATAATTTGTAAATCCCACTTTTCTTCCTGAGAAGCATCCCTTTAAATTCTGGATGCTCTTTTGCATGGCATTCTGCACATAGAACTTCGATATTCGCTGGATCTTTCGCCAAGTCTGGTCTTTCACTAACAGCAATTTTGTGATGCACATGCAAATTACGCTCATTGGAACATTTTTGACATTTTCGAATTTCTTTCTTAATTTGTTTGCATATTGCTGGCAATCCTGTCCGCTTGCTTCCACCTTTCCATCTTGGGTGATTCTGACCTCGCATATTTTGGCCACGAATTTTAGACATGCACTGTATAGAGCAAAACTTGACATCGCCTTTCCACCATTTTGGTTGACTAAATTCTTTGTCACAGTTTTTGCATTTTCCATATACATATGTTGTCTTCTTAAAATTCCTTCCTTTTCTTTGACAATCTGGGCTACAAAATTTACCCGGACTGTTTTTCCAATTTCTTGCCATGAATTCCTTCTGGCAATACTCACAGCTCTTTTTCACTTGGTTATTTTTCATAACCGTACTCTAACACACGACCAAATTAAAATCGAGGCATACTCCGGGACATTTTTGCCTGATTGTGCGCATGGGTCAGCTGTAGCTTTCTTTCGCTCTTAAACGTCGCCTCAATCAACGATCGCGATTCAGGACTGAATCTATAGTCTCTAGCATAGTTTACTGCCGCTCCGTAAGCTATATAGCGAAGCCAGTAGTCATAGGGAAGCTGAACATCACCGCCAGGAGTCAAGACATCTTCTGGAAAATCAGCGTTTTTCGTGTATCCGTAAAAAGTTACCTGATATTGCTGGTCGGGAATGGTGCGGAAAGTGAATTCATTGCCATAATAAAGAACGCCTGTAGGATATCCTGGGATAAGAATATCAATGTTATTGACGCCCCATATCATGAAGAATTCAGCAGGGTCTTGATATATCGGCAGCCAGTTCCATGAGACGCTACTATTTACTGGATTATAGAGCGATATAAAAGCCGTTGCAGATAAGTTCTCAAACTGAAATTGAGCACCCACTTCATTCATAGTATACACACCATCGGCATGTGTTTGATCAATGACAAATGTCATCGTTCCAAAGCTCTCGAACAATTTTGTGTCATTCGGCATCGAAAGTGAGTAAAAATCATTCAGATATGTAAGAAAAGTGCTAGGGCTTGCATTGGGATCATTGGCATTATTTCTTCCCAATGCAGTAGCCATGATTGCCAGTGCATCTGACACGAATCTTTCACCGAGAGGCTCTGGACTGCTCATATCATGTTTCCTGGTAAACAGTAGTTAGGGAGAACCGTGGGGTCTTCCCTGTCATCTGTGTTTCACGCGATCCATCTTTAAGCGTCACCCAATTCCAAATTGGATAGCCTTTTTCCGATAAGTACTCGACAACACAGTATGGAAGGTCATAGACCTGTCCTGGAGTCAGTTTTTCATCGAAATGGATGAGATGATTGCTCAAGAAAACAGGAATCGGGTTCATGCTCTTGTCATTGTTACCGAACTTCACACGCTGTTTTGGGTGCAGTTCGACAGGACATTGTTTGATAGGATAACGGCATACGCGAAGCTTCTTATTAAGCTTGCGCGCCTCTTCATTATAGAGACGATAGTCTCTGATACTGTTTAAGGGCATATCTTCGATAGCCACTTTTTCAGCTTCTGCATTTTGCAGAGAACCTTCCATTACATCGCCTTCAGTGCGATTTGCTACGTGTGGATGTTTAGCCAATGTTATCTCCATTATCTATGTATTCAAAATCAAAATTCACAAGGTTGCATGACCCTCCAGTTACGTATGGAGGGAAATTTGTGGAATCTACGTCCTGATTTGTTATCGGATCTCTCAGAGAAAAAGTAGTCGGAGATGTCAGGACAATTTTCCAACGATAATTATTGAGAGGATCTTCTCCTCGAGGGATTGGCATGGCTCCATTGAGGTCGGTCAGGCGCACAAAGTTGCCTGTAACATATCCTGGATTGACATCAATGGTCACTACACAAGGCAGTGCATTGGTGATCCCAAGAATATTTGACCTAAACGGTATCTGGCCCATATGCCTCTACGTTTATTAGGTAGGATTCATCCATACCATCTTCTTTGATCCAACTATTACATACCTGATTCGCCAATTTGAAATAAGCTTTTTTTGTCAAGTTTAAGGATTTTCTGTTCCTCTCAGCCATGACATCAACTCGGCATATATCAGGGCGAGTTTCATAGATTTTGCAACGGTTGTTCTCATCGAGATACAAACATGCGCCATCCTCTCTCTGCGGCATTAAACCTAATTGGCCTGCACGCCTACAGCATGCGCCGCAAGAAGAGCACTGAAACTTCATACACTCCATTCGCTAGACTCCTTTTTTTGGAGTCTAGCGGAACGGAAAGTTTAACAATAATCACTCTTGTTAAGTCAATTGACCAAGATTGGTAATTTGACCCCACTTATATACTTCAACCAAATATACGTCTCCGTTCGTACCCATGACAGAGGTTCCTGCTGTCAATTTATAGGTAATCGGATCGTATTGATATGGATTTGGATTATAAGGGCTTGTAGCTGAGTATGGAGCAACCTGTGGATTGTTCAATGTAATCACATTGGACTCAAGACAGATGCGTCCACCACTTACATAAGCCGAGAAGAGCGTGCTATCAATTGGCTCGCCAGTGATAGGATCTTGCAGCGAAAATGTAGTTGGGCTCAGAACAGTAATCGAGTAACGATTATTGTTTAATTGTTGCATGCCGTGATTCACAGCACCGCATTGTCCTAGATCAGTCAACCGTACAATCTGATTATTTTGGAAAGTATAGGTTGAGTGTGTGATGACGCAAGGATCAGCGGCAGTAATGCCAGTGATAGTTGCGAGATCACTTAATGGACCGCCAGCTGTATTAGCAACGGTAAAGCCGTTAGTGGAGGTATCCAGGAAGTTAAACGATTGCGCTGCCGCAGTATCGGTTACTTGCATCTGTGAAGCATGAGCAGTCACAGTTTGTCCTCGAAACCATACGGATACAGGCAATTTACCTGCAGTTCCAGTCCAAGCAGTAAGGTTGTTGAATACTACCTTATCTGGTGGAAAATCGAACGTGAATGTATGGGCGCTACCTGCTGAGACGAATTGAAACGCCTCAGTCATTGTTTCGCCTAGGTGAAGATCTGACATATTTTAGCCTTGGTTCCCTTTGGTTGATAAAAGAGTCACAATGTGGCTATCATCGAGGATCGCTGCGTTAAACCAAGCAGTGAAGCCCATCGATTGAAAGCGGTTCAAATAATCGTTGAAACCAAGGGGCTTCAGGATCATTTCAGTAGATACTTGGTCAAGGCCAACATATCCATAAGCATTAGCACCTACAAAAGTGTTATTGTACACTTGAGGGTTGCCAGTTGATACTTGAACGAGCGTGCTAGTTACCCAGCGAGCTTCATTCGTAGAGCCAAACTCGGCCTGAAGTACAGGTTCTTGTGAGCCGTATTGTGAAGTCGGAATAAACGAATCGATAGCACGAAGATCAGGCTTCAAGTTAACGTGTGCGGTTACCCAGAATCCAGCTTCGACAGGACCTGTTCCAAAGCGGAAAGTTCCTTCGATATTTGGAGTCATTTTTTCGGTATCATTATCATCTAGATATTGAATAGCTCTATTTATATCTATTTGAGTTAATTCCGTTATGGAGTTACCATTTATGCCATTTAAACAAGAAATTTGAGGAACCGATGCGTTCCATACATCTCTGGTGACCTTGTCAAGCATCGTATGCATGCACTGAGAAAGGTTATCGGCAGTTTCTGCTGCGGTATCATCTTCGACAACGAGCAGAACTTTACGGCCAAGTAAAACTACTTTACCGAATTCCTGAATGGTGACGTTGATGTCGAACTTTTGCACTTGTTCTGGTGCTGGATCTGCTTCTTGAGAAAGCACAACTGGATCAGAATTCAGGTTCTCCTGACGTCTGAAGGCCATTGTGTCTGTATTCTTCTGAGGCAATGTGAATGCACGACCAAATAGGTTGTGGACATGACGAGGCTTCGAACGTTGGAGCAGAGCACGATGAGCCCAGCGGTCCGCCATTGAGCCATAGCCACTTGTGGTGGTTATTGACATAGTTTATTCCTTTTGAACGCCTAACGCTGCTTCCGTTTCGAGTTCATCCAAGTACGAAACTCGGAATCATTCATCTGCATAACATCAACTGCCTCGTTTAATGCGCCAGCTTTAGGGACACCACCAGGTGCATTTGGTGCATCTTTTTTCTTAATAGTGGTTGGTGCTGCTCGCATCTCTTTTCGTTCACGTGGCGATAATGCTTCCATGAGATTGAATGCCTCCTCGTACCTGTTTGACGCCTGATTTATCGCAGAAGCCAAATTAGGACGTTGTTTTAAAAATTTCGGTAAATTTTCATTTACCTGTTCATATTTTTCAGGATTCTGCTTAATCCAGAGCTTTTCTTCGAATGCCCTGAACGCCTCTTCCTGAGACATTTTTACTTCTTCTCTTACATCAGCTTTCGTAGCAGTTTCATAACGAGAATTGTCCTCTTCGACAGGCTTTTGAGGTGCATTGCGCTCTGCAAGCAACCTCTGGCGCTCTTGTCGTTCGAACTGCAACTCAAGTTCAAGTTCCCTTTTCTTCTCGCGAAGCTTTTGCGCTACGCTGAGAGGGATCATTTTCCCTTGTGGTTGCTCAGTCTCGTTACCCTCTTGAGCATCTTCTTGAGGCATTGCCTCTTCTACGATCTGCTCAATTGGCTCTGCTTGAGGCTCTACGGCTTCCTCGTTCATATCCATCCGTCATTTATAGCGTAAGTAAGCCACTTACGAAGGCATTCCACCCTTTGCTTGCAGGTAGGCGACACCTGTTTTATTAAACTCTACTTTAAGCTTCCTATCTTTTCCACGTGTGACCATCCACAGTAGCTCACAGATCCCTTTTTCATTACTTACCCAAAAAACCAGCTGGTTGGCTGCAAAAGGAGGTAAGCGAAATGTGATAACGGGTTGGCTCACGTTGAATTGACTTGAGTCGTGCTTGTCAAACTTGGCATTGATGGTAAGATAATATGTCTCTCGAATGTGCTGGTTTTCAAATACTGCACGATCGATGACATCATCAATGACCTTTTTTAGGGCTACTTTCTCATCCACGAATTTGCGTGGGAGAATCAGGCCTGAAACAGGGTCACAGATCTCATCTTGCATCATTATTGCCATAATTACATGCCGCTCTTACCACGCTGGCTATCCCACTTCTCGTGAGCTTTCTGCAACAGCATGTTTGCTTTTCTTTGATCTTCATTAAGCCCAGGACCGCACTGACGGCTAGTTCTTAATGCTGGAGGCATTGGGTTGCCGTTATATGAACACATGCCTTTGCCGTTATTCATAAAGGGCTCGCCACCAAAACCTTTTCCGCTTGATTTTTTCATAGCTTCCTTCCTTTCTCCTTCTCTTAAATCATGACGAGGAGTCATATCACGACGCTCTTCACGTCTTTCCATACGCTCTTCTCGTCGAGCTTCTCGAAGATTATCTTTTCGTTCAATACCTGTGGTAGTGAACTCAGATTCTCTCCGTTCTTTGCTTTCCCTTCTTGCCATTTAAACCTCCATAGGTTGTGATTGCATAATTTGCTGTTCCGATTGCCGCATTTGCTGCAACGTCTGCTGTTCGAGAGCTTGATCGGTACCTTCGGTTTCAGCATTTATGGCATCAGCTTGTGCACCTACTTGTAGTTTTTGAGCTTCTCTTCCAGCAGATTCTTGTCTTTCAAGCTGATTTACAAATTCTAGCACTTTCAGAATGCGAGCTTCATTCATTGTTGCAATTTCAGTGATTGCTTTTGCCCTGTCAAGTGCTGCTTGAGCAATATTTTGCTGAGCTTCAGATTCTCTCTCATCTTTCAATGATAGATTCGAGATGACACGTGAGCGTCTTTCTTGAGCAAGACCAAGCTTCTCTTCTTTTGTTGCAAGGAGGACATCCATTTGGACTTTCTGCATCTCTTGGGCTTGAGCAGCAGCTTCGGACATCATTTGGTCTTGTTTTGCAATCGCTTCTTCGAGGTCGCTCAATCCAGCCATTGATAGAGAACGCACAATCTCGCTTTGAGGTACGTCAACAATACCGTCTTTCTTGAGATTGACAAGCTCGTAGTAGTAGGCATCTTTCTGAGTCTTAGATCGCACGCCTTCCTTAACCACTGCATCATATTGCTCATACTCTTTGTCATAAAATTGCTCTGTGGGCTCTTGAGCGATGATGCGTTTTACCTTTCCAGGAGAATAATTGTGCTGAATGCATTTTAAAATGATCTCTCCAAGCACTTCTTGAGCCGTTTCGACGTTATCAAAGATCTTTCTGTTGCCTCGAAGACCTTGTGCGATGCGCACTTGAGCGAGTCTTCCTGAGATCTGAGTATTACCACCCTGATCTATGCCAAGAGCACTTTCGGTAACGTTTGACAGGGTTAACGTGAGCTGGTCAAGGATCTGTTGGTATTGAATTAGAGCAGGGTTTGCACCCCCTCCAACTAGCTGTTGAACCGAATCCATGCCAGCAGGGGCGTTTTCTGGATCAATACCGATGATTTTGTTCTGGCCTGATTGCTGAAGGTCCGCTGGATCAGCTACAGAACCTATCATATACTTAAATCCAGTCGATATATCGCTGTCCATCATGTCCACAATCTTCATGTGGCGTTTGTTGAACTGTCTTTGTGCGCTCCAGTTGCATGCAGCTATGCCCTGGATACGTTGTGAAGGCATCCAGATTGATGGTTCGAAATAGCAAATTATGGGAACGAAGGGATATGTATGGGTCACGCCTGTTTTATCATCGCCTTGATAAAGAGGTTGCCCGTTAAGCATGATGTTAAGTTCAATAAAGCTTCGATCTACTTCATGAATTTCTAGGTCAGGAATCTCTTCACGGTCAATTTCTAGCTCACCAGCTCTATCATGAAGCTCATTGAACCTTCGAAGACCACGATTTAACGTGCGTAGCTCATCATTCTCCATGTCCGTGATGTCACGGTAGAAGTTAGAACGCATATCGACGAGGAACTTTCGCTTTTTAGTGATGCGACGATAATATTGGTCGTAGGCGATTAAATTACGATTACGGGAAAATGTGGTAAATTCGGGGTGATACTGGAGAAACTTATCATCTCTATAACCCATTGACAGTTGGTCGATCGTTTGTGGGTCGATGAAGGGCAAAAGTTGCTTAGCGTACTGTTTATCGATGAGATCTCGTGTGATTGCAAAGGAACAGTCGCGGAGGTTAATTTCGGTGAATGTCGGGTCCAGATAAAATGAATTATACGTGCGCTTAAAGAAACTGATATCACCATTGATAAAGTCCTTGGAATAGTCCATCTGGATTCCGCAAAGCGCTATTCCAGCCTTAAAGGCTTCATCAGCGGCATCGAGGAATGTCGGGAAGCCTAATCCTTTTTCCCAGATATAATAGCTAAGCTTGGTGAACTGGTCGGCTGTGCGTTGGTCCGAGCCTTCAACAGGGCTATAGACTATTTCGTTGATATTGTCTCGAAGATAACCTGAGAAAAATTGGAGTGGTCGCCGAATTATATTTAATTCTAACGGCTCTCGCCCTTCTTTGATTAAATTCTTACGCTCGTGATCACTCCACGTATAACCTGAGGCTGCCAGTGAATATATCTGAGCATCCTTGACGAAGGGTACCCAATAATCGTGAGCAAACCTGTAGTTTTCGAGAAACTGAGATCTGATGTCATTATAGGTATCCATGGTTGGAGATTACGGGATATGAAAATTTTGTGACAAGATTTTATCGTAAATTTTAAGTCTAACATGCATTTTATTATATAAGTATTTTCGCTCTAAGGCAATTACCAGATAAACTTGTTGCGCTCAGAAACGACTTTCTTGTGCTTATCCAAAGCGCCACGCATGCTTGATACTGTTTCGAGATGACCAACTGCCTGACAAGTATACTGAAAGGCATCCGCGTAGTTTGATGCATCGTTATGCAAAGGCTCCTCCATATATCTACCGAGTGCTTCATTCCACTTTTTTCGGTACTTCGAGACTTTGTCCAGGAATGGCTTAACACGATTTACGTTGAAGACACAGCGATCGAGAATCGTTTTTGCATGGGATATAGATAATTGTTTATCCATTCGCTTGAGGACGTGAAAGACAGTATTGGTCCCGGAAAAAAGACGCCGAAAGTCTCTCTCATATGTATTTGAGGTATCGAGCGCATCTCGTTTTGTCGAGTCGTGAGGTAGGAATATAGTGTGATAGAGAAATTTCTTTTCTTGGAGCAGAAACTTTGCGTAGAAATCCACTCCCTTGTTCTTATCCTCATAATAATCGATGACTCGCACCTCACCATGTGCTAACTGGAAAAACACCAGAACAGTAAGGTCATTAACACCAATATCCATAGCAACATAGACAGGAAGAAGAGCATCGTATAAAGGAGTATAGAGGCAACGATTTTCAGCATAGGCATTGGTGACTCCTTCAGCGAAGTAAAATGCATCTGAGGTGCTTAAGAACGCTTCTGCAATAGTGCTTGGGAACTCTTGCTTGATCTTATCTTTTAATGAGATTGTCTGCTTTGCATACCAATTGCGTTGAGGTTGAGTGATCTTTATGCTGAGCTCTTTCTCAAGGTTATTGAAATAGTCTGTCAGGCTCACATCATATTTAACTGGCTCTTCAATAGTATATGAAGGCTCTTGCAACCAATTATAGAAGAAAAGCTTGTAGTCGAGGTTTGTGATTCCTTCGTTGCCTCGTCGCGCAGCCTCCATGATCATTTCTGCAAAGAAGCCTTCATTGCCTTCCCCGGTGCTCTCTATGATTACTTTGCCATCTTTTGGCACTGCTTGTAAAGTACCTGTGATTACTTCCTCAGCCTTTTGAGGATTGCGTGAGCATGTTTTACCAAACTCCGATACCAAGACAAGAGGATATGAACCACCTCGTAGCGTAGTATCCACGCGAAGGCTGCTGCCGTTATTAAAATTGATCTCACGGGCTGACCTCTGTACTATACCTGCAAGGGCTTTGATCTCATGTGGGAGGGTATCTAGAGCGTGACCAATGATACGCTTAAAGATATGCTGAGCATGTTCAAGGCTATATGAGACGATTCCGGAAGCCAGATTTTCGTTAAAGAGTGTCTCATCTAATAGATAAAGTACCGCAAATGTGCTCATACCGAGCTGTCGGGCTTTAAGAATCAGATTTCGATTATGCATATTGTCCAAGACATGCTCTTGGACATGATTTAGCCTAAATGGAATCGAATTACTGTTACGGTCAACTATCCTGTAAAGATTATTGAGACGCCACTTTTTGGAGTTTATTGACATCCTTCATCTTTTTGACAGATTTGCCCTTCAGCTGCCATCTTAGCAAGTTCCACTAAGTTTGTGGCTGCTGCTGCTTCCTGCTCTTTCTTCCGCTGAGCTTCGAGATCTTTTTCTTTGGTTTCATGTTCATGCAAGAATGGGTCATAACATGCTTGATAACGATTGTAGGCATGCACGTGCATCTGCTCTCGATTCAGGTGTCGCTCCCGTCTTTCAGCCAGTTTCATCTTTACAAGCTCATAAGCATCCGCAAACTCTTCGGATTCATAGACCATTGTATTGATAGCATTTCTAGGTATTTTCTCTTGGAAGCAAAAATCAACAAATATGGTCGATGTCTCTTTCTCCGCCCACTTAAACATCTTCTCTACTACCTCTTTACGGTCGTATTTATATGGAGGAGCGGGGAGCCGACGTTTCATAATTTGAGCTTTATTTTGTCCTGGCATTACTTCTCTCAAAATTAAGTTTCATATAACTTGGTTATATAAGACAATGCTTTATGTGTCAACCGCATTCCATTTAACCAGTATTTTCACTCCATAAAGCTTATTCACAACCTGCTGATAGCTAATCTTTATATACTCACTGTCATCCGCTCTACCAGCAACCTTTTCCCCTGTAATGCTTTCACAGCATGCATCTACGATCCATTTAAGGCTCATAGGCAGATTATCATGCTTATCAAGCCTCCTAGGAGCATATCTCGTTATAACGAGCTCACAAGGGAAATGAACATTGTCCTTGATCTTTTCCAGGAAGCACCTGACAATGCCCTTTTGCTTAGTATGCCTTGTCGCCTTCTTAAACCAATGCTCGGTAGTATTCGACTCACTCACCGTCCTAATCGGAAGCATTATTTCAATTTGTCCAGCAATACAAGAAACGTATATTTCAGTATTTATTTCAGCTTGTTTTGTTTTTATAGGAGTCATATCATTCCTTTGAACGCTGGTACTACCAAGTATTTTTTATGGTGCATAAATGAAAACAGAAACATTGGAAGCCCCTCAATCACTTAATACAAATGCCCTCAAAAACATGTGCACCATATGCGGACAGTACCATTTTATGATGGAAAAGGGTAGCTTCTTTTACGATTACCATATCTGTGAAAATTGCCGTGAAGACCAGGAAAGAAAGAAAATCAAACCTCGACTTACACCGAGAAAATCGAGGTTCGCATAATCTAAATGAACTGTAGGACGCTCATATCAGAATAACCCGGAGTTATCCTGGTAGTATCACATTCCACTAACCGCTTATGAAACGTTCGTTAGTGCTTATATCACTCCTTCTTTTTTTCCTGCAATAGGTTTTCTTATTTCATCTACCGTGACCTGACCTTCCGTATGCCTTTGAATGTCTTCGGCTAACCTAAGGCTTGCTCGATGCCTTCCTTTCATGATATCTCGAAGATAGGTGTCGGTGATTCTCAGTACTTTAGCAAATTTACGCTGGGTCATTCGGGTACGGAACAAAAACTCTCTAAGATCCATAAATTTATCCTTTAAATGCACTCTCGGGCCATATTTTACATGACGCTCTTTTTTTAGTCGATGTATTTTTTTCGCTATCGCGCATATTTTCTGTTGCGTAAAAATAGCGCGGTATCGTAAGATAAAAGGAAATAGAGCAATAAAGCTCTTAAGATATAGCCAGGAGGCAAAAAATGTGTAAAGTCCACTACGATGAAACCTGCGGAATGGAGCATATCGAAGATTGCACCTACGCCAAGCATTTAGAAAAAGAGCTGGTAAAGACATCGCACCATTTTCGTGACGAGCTGAAAATGATCAAAGGTGAGCTAAGAATGCGATTAGATGACCTATATGTCACAGCTCTCAAAGAAATAGTAGTGCATTCCGATGATATTGCATCGAGATATGAAGCACGGCAAAAGGTTTTGCTCAAAATCATCGATGTCGAAGAATCAGTCGAGAAAATGTGTTTAGGAGGTGTGAAATGAATATCATGTCAGATAGTGTAAGCGAGCTTTTTACGGCTTTATCAAAAGCTCAGGGGGAGATGAGACTCGTCCCTGCTAATAGAAAGAATCCTTTCTTCAAGTCAGAATATACCGATATGGGCGGCTTAGTCAGCGCATCGAGAGAGATCTTGTCTAAACATGGCCTAGCAGTATGCCAAACTACCTACATAAATGAGGTTGGCACATTAATCCTCATTACCACATTGACGCATTCTAGTGGGCAATGGATCAAGGGGGAGTTGCCTATATTTGCCGAGAAGCAGACTCCTCAAGGGTTCGGTAGCGCTTTGACTTACTTTAGACGTTACGCATATTCAGCAATTACCGGATGCATTGCCGGCGATGAGGATGATGACGCTAATGAAGGAGAGGCTCAAGTGGTCAAGAATCAGGTATCGCAACAAGCGACATCAAAACCTCAAGGTTATTTTAAGACCGTTCTCACTGCTACACAAAAAGCAAAGGTGCTGGAAATACAAAAAGAATTTCCCAAGCTAGTACAGAACGCAATCAATTCACTTGGAAAAGACAAAACTGTAGACGATTTAGACGATAATCTTTATAGAGAAATTATACGTCGAGAAGCAATTTTGAGAGGTGATAAAATTGCTGGTATCAAAGAGCAAGAAGAGATTCAGAGGGAGTTTTTAGTATGACAAATTCAAGTTACATACTCCAGTTAGTGGAGGAGAAGTGGCGCGAGCATCTTGAGATGTTCCGCACTAATGAAGAGAAGTTGCGTGAATTAGCCCACATTCTCGCCAATATAATTATTAAAGAGAAGTTTGATAACGAATATTTACGGAGGCTCAATTGTCCTACAAAAAAATCAACTTAGAGCAGGACACGCCTGAATGGCATGAATATCGCGCCATGCGTATTGGTGCGAGCGATGCCCCTAAGATCATGGGAGTATCCCCGTGGGGCACTGCAAAGAGTGTATATGAGGAAAAAGTAGGCTTACGAATCAATCCAGTGACGCCAGCTATGCGAAATGGGAAAGAGTCCGAAAGCCTAGCTAGAGAATGCATGAGGCTAAAGTACGGTGTTATGCTAGCACCATGTGTAATTGAAAGCAATCAGTATCCGTGGATGATCGCTAGTCTAGATGGGATGACCGAAGGTGGGGAGATACACGAGATCAAGACGCCAGGAAGTACCGATCTAGATTTAGCTAGGCGGGGCATTATCCCTAAGCATTACTATCCACAGCTTCAGCACCAGATCAAGTGTGCCGAGGTGGAGTATGTGATGTATGACGTTTATGACAAGCTTTTCGATGAGATATACAGCATCAGGTGCGTCAGGAACGATGAGTACATTGCAGATATGGTTAAGAAGGAGCTCGAATTTTACGAGCGACTGCTTATTATGCAGCCTCCAGAACTATCTGAGGACGAGTTTGCAGAGGAGCCAAAGCTTGCTGATCTCAATGGAATTTACAAGCGCGAATGGGCGGCTGTGAAAGAGGCTCAGGCTATGCTCAAGACTCGAATGGAAGCTCTTGAGCGTACTCAGAATGTGATGATTGAGTTAGCTGGTAGCAGGAATGTCAGGTGGGATGGCGTGAGAGTCAAAATGTCAAAAAGAAAGGGGCTAGTTGACTACTCAAAAGTGCCTGAATTGATAGGTGTTGACTTAGAAAAATACCGTCGAGAGTCTAGTGTGAGCTGGAAAATTGAGATCGAAAAAGAAAGTAGTGGCTGAAAAATAAAGTCAAGTTTACAGTCGAAAAGTGAACGAGCTACCCTTTTGTTTTGTGGAAGGGGTAGCTCGAATATGCGTCATCAAGACGTTCACCATTGTAGCATAAAACTCAATTGCTGCAAGCAGAAAGAATGTCTTGATGATGCATGGTTTCTACACCATGTTGCCAAGGCATTTTATGTCTGAAGAAAACGCAGAGTTCGTACAAGAACATCCAGATCATCACTTCCGCACCGAGATTCCAAATATTATTGGAGAAATTTTAAATCCGATTCAGCTTGCTGTTTATTTTCATATCAAGCGAATCACAGGAGAAGCTGGTCGATGTTGGATGACCATGAAACATTTAGCTCATAGGATTGGTATTGGAATTACAACATTGAGGCAATGCTTACAGGAACTTAGTACAAAGGATTTATTTATTAAAGGATGTTTGATAGAAATTATTCATAGAAATAAACCCGATGGTAGTAAAGATTCAAATTTAATAAAAATAGTCGATATTTGGAGAATTAATGGAGATCATTACAGAACGAATAGGGGTACCTCGCCAAACGGGGGAGGGGTACCTCGCGTGGCGAGGGAGGGTACCTCGCCAAACGAGCATAAAGAAGAACCCATTAAGAATATAGAGAGAGAGACGCGCGAGGCGCTTCCTTCAATTAATCCTTCAGAACAAACAAAACCTTATGGCGAGTATGTCAAGCTCAAGGATCCAGAACATGCCGAAATGATCACAAAATGGGGCAAGCCCATGGTCAAACGGCTCATAGATGACGTAAATGCCTATTGCATGACCAGTCGCACCCAAGGCTATGCCAATTATCCCAAAGCCATGGAAACTTATTACAATCGAATGTCGGATTCCAAGAAGGCCAAAATTTCGAATCCTAATGGACCTGGGATTGGCCAAAAAAGTAAAGGTGGTGTATCCATACCGGAAATGATGAAAAATCAACTGGAGGCAAAACAATTAGAAAATGAAGTATTCGCAATGTCGCCTAAGGACCGAGGCCAAAAAAGCATTGCCGCCGAAAGCGACAAAGTCTACTTTTTCAGAGGAAGCAAAACTGAGTGCCTAGTCTATGATATGCCTTGCGAGCAATTTAGTGCAGTTTTAAATCAATGGAAAAAAAGTTTTAACAAATGAACAAAAAGAGGAATTTGGAAATGGAATTTATGAATGATTATTTTATGGAATTATCCGAAGAAGAACAAAATTTACTAGACGAGAGAGAGGACGATATGTTTCGTAATCTAAATTCGGTGCCTCCTAAATGGGTAAAAACTCAAGAAGATTGGGAAACCTATGCAAGACATCTCATGCATAGACTTGTGCAAGCAAAATCTCAATTAAATGCAGTTTTAGAGGTTTTATATAACGCACGAAAAATTGCCGATAAAGAAGCACACAAAGAATATAAAATAGCTGATATATTGAAAAATAATTACGAATCGTCAAAAAAAGAAGCCGAAGTTACAAGCAAAGAAGAAACTAATAGGCCATTTATTTATTTTAAACCGAATTAATTACGTAATCAAGGATTGTGAATGAAGCTAGAAATTATAGAGTTTTACCCCACTGTTTGGGATAAGCAGAGGGATTTTATGCATGGCACCATGAGAGTGAAACTCCCAGAGTATCGCATCGAGATTCTGGGAGTTTGTGTCACATACAAGAACGACATGTGGCACATCAAATTGCCCAATAAACCTGGATATGATAACATCAAAAACAAGCACACGCGATATCCATTAGTGAATTTTATTGATGAAGATGAGAAAAGACAATTCTTTGATATACTTCTCAAGACCGCTCCCGACTTTATTATGAATCGCATTCTATGCAAAAAAAATCCCGTTAAATTTCCAATTCTTATTGAAAAAGAGGTTAAAAGTGAAACCAAATAAATATGCACCTGCCTTAAAAAAGCTAGAATGCAATGAAAGTAACGTGCAGGATTCTGTTTTGAGAATTCTAAATGTTTTAGAAAAAGAGGCCGCTCGTTATAGCGATCCCGATGAGGTTCATATGAGACTTTTTCTCTGCACAACTTTGACAGTTTTGGCACACTCTTGTCCTGACCTCAAAATAGTCAAGGACAATGTTGATTATTTCCTTGAATTCGTGAAAACGGAAATGGAGAAAGCTATCAAAGAAAAGACAGAGGAGAAAAACAATGAGGAGCCTTCGACTTAAGCCATGTCCATTTTGCGGCAATAAGGAAGTGTATATGCAAAGCGAGCCCTATGGATATGCTGTTATGTGCTTTTGTGGCGCTTCAGGACCTGGTGTGGATGAGGACGAGGAGTATGATGAGGATCCTCAAGTGGTGAGCCAAAAGAAATGGAATAGGCGTTACCCAAAGGAGGAAAAATAATCTGCATTTTTCTCTTGTGCGAAATGCATCAATAGCACTATACTCACTAGCACTACATGGAGGTCATGAAATGGCTGAGGAAGATGAGTGGACGAGATTCGATGAGCTTCGAAACGAGCTAGTGGTCAAATTCATCGAAGCCGTCGATGGAATGGATGACCTCATATTGAAGAGCATGAGGCACAAGAAAGGGGAGGCTCTTTTCGTAAAATTTGACATATCAATTTTTAACAAGAGACGACTCCTTGTCAAGTCATATGGGCAAGAGATGCCATATCAAATGTTCCCCGAGGAACTGATTAACACAAAGGAACCTATTCATGACATGGGCAGCTGGTAAAAAGAGAATGGTGGTGTATGTCGAGCCTGAATTCAGCTATGAGCTTGGAGTTTTGGCAGCACAATCTAGAGTGAGTAAGGCGCAGTTTATACGCTCTGCATTGCATGATTATATGCAGAAAGCAAAAGAAAAACTCAGAGAAAAGGAAACTGAAAAATGAGAAAATTAATTATCGCAATCGCATTGACCATACCGATGATAGTGGGTGCCAATATTGACAAAAAGGAGCTGCACAAAAAACCTATCTGGAAGCAGAATGAGAAAAAGATCAAGCGCAAAGTAATGCGGCTCAATGATGACCTGATTAAGCTCGAGAGGATGCTCGATGAGCTTGAATTTAGGTTCGAAAAAGACAATGAAATTATATCCGAGATACGAGATATAATCAGCATGGAGCAATACATTCGGCATAGGCTTATGTGCGGCTCAGAATACACTTATCCTTGTGCATCAAGTGGGTGAGTATATGGAAATGAAGCTGATACACATTAAAGACCAGTTACCGCCAGATGAAAAAGTTTATCTGGCCTTTCACAAAATTTTGGGATGTTGTTTTTTATACAAAGTTAGTGACGATGAATTTCATATATGCTTTGGTAAATCATCAGACAAATTAGAGCCCAATGAGGATATTTATTGGTGGCCTGGTCCTGTTTTTAATTAAAGATCGGTCGGATTAGCTCAGTTGGTTAGAGCGCAAAACTGTTAATTTTGATGTCCTAGGTTCGAATCCTAGATCCGACGATATACATGGAGGTGCATTATGCGTTGTTTGATTTTATCTTTACTGACTCTTGGAGGGATCGCTCCCTGGGTCTTTTTATACTTGACTGACGGATTCGATGAGCGCTCTTCATATCATGTGAGGAGCTCTGAAGAGATCATAAATTACCCAAGTTGGTTCTGTGCTCGATGCGATACTGAGAATGTAGAGACCGACCATTGTGTACATTGCGGGAAAGCCTGCGAAAAAGTAGACTACATTTATAGCTCCTATAAAATATATGAGGAGCAGAAAAAAGCTCCTTAACAAAGGAGGTCAAATGACTGTAAATAACATGAGGTCTTATGTCGTAATCTTATTTGAAGGGGATTATGATCAAAGTGATTGTTTTTGCGAATGGGCATTTGGTAAGGGCTTTGATAAGATAGGAGTGGGATCTGGGCCTGCAAAATGGAATGCTCGACATATCGATAAACTTGAGATTCATTACAACGGTGAGGTTAGAGTTGATATGGAAAAGATGATAGCGCTTTGGAAACAAGCTATGACCAAAAAAAGCTCAAATGAATAGAGAGAGATATTATTTTGCTATATTCGTCTTCATCTGGCTACTCTTCGTTTGGGCGGTTTCTTCAGGTATCTCGAAGCTAATTGATTCATTTGGGAGGCGAATATCAACTACCTCAGCGCCGGTTGCTGTCTTCCTGAGATTTAATGAACATGATTGCGCAACCAATAAGAATGATAAAAAGAATAGACACTTCATTTCGACCCCACAAGTTTTGATACTACACTAGATACAGGAGATACCGCAGATGCTATTGCTTCGGGATCAGTTTGCACTTCGGTAGTTGGCTTTGTGTCACCTACATCCGTCGCACTGCCGTGTGTATCGGTTAGACTGATATTGATTGTACAGGAAGTAAAAAAAAAAGACAAGACGAAGATCATAATGAGTGCCAAAATGATCGCAAAAAACTTTCTTTGGTTCATTTCTTTAGCTCCTCTTTCACGATCTTTTTATCAGAGAGCACTTTGATGTTTTGAGCTATCTCCAGATTCTTGATTGGCAAGTTTGTGAAGTTTTTGTGTCTCTTCAGAGGAATTGGGATGGGATCGCTCCTTACGAATTCCTCTACTAAAACTACTTTTGTTGGTGGGTTTTGCTCTTCGAGCTTTTGTTTCGTTTTGATGAAAACTTCTTCAATATCATCATCTGAGGTCTCTTCTTCTGAAGAGACAAGCAGGTAATCCTTCAAAGTGAGTTTGCTTGTCATAACTACTCCATTTTTTTCTCCGGCTCATTAGTGAGGCAATTCATGAGCATGCCTCGTAACCCATCATGATCAAATTCTATTAAAGGATCAACCCAAATATCGAAGCCTGCTTCGCGAACTTTACGGCAGAAGACAAAGTCCTCACCCCAAAACTCACCATCTCGCACTTCTGTATTGAAAAGACAAAAGCCATCATCCTTTTCATATTTAGGATCTTTTGGCTTAAAATAGTCTTCTTTGAAATGCTCATGCATCTTCTCGAGCACACAGCGCTTCATGAGCAAAAACCCAGCTGGGATATAATTCATCTTAACCAGTTTTTTTTCGCTAACTACTACAGAACGATCAGGATTGTAGACTGGCCTGAAGAGAAAAATCTTTTCACCTCGGGCAGGATAGCAACCTCCGACAAAATCAAGGTCATAATTTAGCATAGCTAAAACAGCCCTTGGCGGCCAAGCTATGTCAGAATCAATGCATAGCATATGAGTGCAATCAGATTTCAGGAAAGCCTTGTTAAGCCTATTTCTTTCGGCTACAAGAAGGGATCCTGAGCTATGAATACATATTTCCACCTGAATATTGTGCTGCGCTAGAAGCAGCACGGTATCAGATAATGACAAAGCATAGGACACATTGACCTTCCCTGAAAAGGCAGGGGTGGCGATCATCAATTTCATCAATTCAAAGCCTTTATGAATAACGACCTAGGGAAGTTGCCTTGCGTAGGTCCTGTCAATTCTGTCACAATAGCCAAATTATTGTCATGAGGAACTTGGAATTGCGTTGCAGGATTGTATCCATATGTGTTACTTGCGGTGGTTACACCGCTACCAGTTATCACAAATAATCCGTTACCTGAGGTAATAGCACCGTTTGATGCGTTTCCTCCATTATTTTGTGATACAAAGGAGGTACCGTTGGTAGAGGTAAATATGCCGTTGGCGTTATTCACTGCCACATATATACCATTTCCATACGTAAGTTGTTGAAATTGGCTCAGCGTTCCTAAGCTTGCAGCAGTCGAAGTCCAAGTTGTGCCATCAGTAGATGTCGCGATGACATTTGTGCCATAAGCAACAAATTGTGTGCCATAAACCAAGTTAGTGAGTGCGGTTGTAGTCGCAGAAGTTCTCACGGTCCATGTAATGGCATCGGTTGAACTGGCAACCACACCACCTGCACCACAATAGCTATAAACTCCTGCACCATAGGCTAGACCATCAATGTTCGAAGAGGTATTTGATGTTCTTGAGGTCCAAGTAAGACCATCTGTAGAGCTTCCCAAAGCGCCACCAATCCCCGCCGCTACATACAAGCCATTACCATAAGTTACGGTATTTAAGTTGCTGGTTGTAAATGAACCTGCATATGGGGCCCAAGTCGTACCATCGGTAGATGTTATCGATAAGCCAAAGCCTCCAGCAACAAATACAGAACCATTATATGTTAACGATGAAACAGTCGTAGTTGTATTGCTTGTGCGCACTGTCCAGGTAATGGCATCAGTAGAGCTCGCGATTACTCCACCTACGCCTCCATACACATAGGTAGAATTACCAAATGTAAGAGACTGAATGGCAGATGTCGTATGGCTAGTTCTCGCTGTCCATGTGGTGCCGTCCGTAGATGTTGCTAGAACACCTCCTGCGCCGCCATATACATGCACAGTTCCATACGTCAATGCGTTAATTATTGACGAAGTGCCACTTGTACGTACTGTCCATGTGATAGCATCGGTCGAGCTTGTGATAACACCGCCAGCACCTCCTGCAACATATGATGTTCCATAAATCAGTCCGTTGAGTGCTGATGATGTATTACTTGTCCGTGCTGTCCAGGTTATACCATCGGTTGAGCTAGCAGCCACACCACCTGCACCGGCATACACATAGAGTGAATTACCAAATGTAAGAGCGTTTATGTTCGAGGCAGTGCCACTTGTCCGTGCTGTCCAGGTTATACCATCAGTAGAGGTTCCTAGTATTCCTGCGTTCCCTCCATATACATATACAGAGCCATAAGTCAAGGCAAGTATGTTGTTTGTGGCAGGTGATACGCTTGCAGAATAAGTCACACCATCAGTCGATGTGCAAAGATCTAAGCTTTGACCTGAGACGATTTTAGTACCATACACAAGAGCTGTAGCATTTGGGCATCGTGTAGTCCAATGAATTCCATCTGTAGAATTATTCACAGCGCCACTAGCACCTACCATGACAAAATTCGTTCCATATACCATGCTTGCAGGTGCATTCGAATTCAGAACGCCTGTAGCTGTCCAAGTGGTTCCATTTGATGAATATAT
>Ga0307470_10000331_pt1 | contig 27045 bp, 21 predicted proteins | sample atmos_gasesAM3C__FD_204565 | JGI IMG/M metagenome (GOLD analysis project Ga0307470, IMG submission 204565) | Hardwood forest soil microbial communities from Morgan-Monroe State Forest, Indiana, United States - atmos_gasesAM3C_05 | ecosystem: Environmental > Terrestrial > Soil > Temperate forest... | reverse complement strand
GTCGCACCAGGTCGATCATCTGCTGCCGAAACTCGTTCGAATACGCTGGATGCGTCCTTCCTTTTCTGCCTTTTCCCATCGTGGCCCTCCTTCATGTTGAGGTGTCCACGAAACCGGGTCAACTTCAGACCCCCGACCCCCGATAACCGACACCCGCCAACCACCGCGCGCCTCCCGCGCCCCACTCCCAACCCCCATCTGCTAACATGCACACCCTTTTGGTCACCTAAAGGAGTCCGTATGCCTCGCGCGTTTGCTTCTGGTCAGATTGCTTTCGGCCTCGTCTCGATCCCGGTGAAGCTCTTCTCGGCCACCGAGGCGAGCGAGAAGATCAGCTTCAACATGATTCACAAGGACTGCGGGAATCGCGTCCAGCAGCAGCTCTTCTGTCCCAAAGACGAGCGCACCATCTCGCGCGAAGAGGTCGTCAAAGGCTTCGAGTTCGCGAAAGGACAGTACGTCCTCTTCAACGAGGAAGAGCTGAAGACGCTGGAAGAGAAAGCGACGCAGGCGATCGAGATCAGCGAGTTTCTGCCGAAGGAAGCGATCGACCCGATCTACTTCGCGAAGGCGAATTACGTGGCGCCGGACAAAGGTGGCGAGCGGGCCTACTCTCTGCTCACCAAGGCGATGGAGCAGACCGGCCGATGGGCGCTGGCGAAGTACGCGGCGCGCGGCAAGCAGTACCTCGTCATTCTCCGCCCGCTCGGCAATGGCCTGGTGATGCAACAACTTTTCTATCCCAACGAGATCCGCTCGATGGACGAGCTCGACCTTGGCGACGCCATCGTCAAAGACAACGAGCTGAAGATGGCCGTGCAGCTCGCCGAGATGGGAGCCGCGGACGAGTTCCATCCGGAGAACTACCGCGATGAAGTGGCCGACCGGATCCGGGCCACCATTCAGCGCAAGATCGAGGGGGAGGAGATCACGTCGAACCTCGTCGAAGAACCGCGCGCGCAGGTCATCGATCTGATGGAAGCGCTCAAGGCCAGCCTGGCCAAACCGCGCGCGAAGTCCAGCGGCACGAAGAGCAGTGCCGCGCCGGTGAGGATGCAGGCGAAAGTGGAAGAGAAGCGCAAGCCGGCGCAGTCGTCGGCGCGAAAGGTTGCCGCCAAAGCCGGCTCGCGATCCCGATAGGACGGCGGAACGCTGCCGTCCCGGCGGCTGGCCTGGCGGCGTCTCGCCGCCAACCGGCCGCTCGTGCGCGTTCTCTCCGCTAGAATCGAGCTATGTCCTACTCCGTGCGGGAAGTCTCGGCCATGCTCGGGCTCTCCGCGGCGCAGATCCGCTCGTATGCTGCGAAGGGGTTTCTGACGCCGGAACGCGACGCGGGTGGCGATCTTCTCTTCGGATTTCAGGATCTCGTCATTCTTCGCACTGCCGCCGAGCTGACCGCGGCGCACATTCCGACGCGCAAAATCCGCCGCGTGCTGGCGAGCGTGCGCGAGCAGTTGCCGGAAGGACGATCGATCGCCGGCGTCCGCATCGCCGCGGACGGGGAGCGTGTCGTCGTCCGCGACGGCGAGGCGGTCTGGAATCCGGAGTCGGGCCAGTCGCTCTTCGATTTTTCCGTCGCAGAGATTGCAGACAAAACGAAGCCGGTCGCGCTCGCCGCTGTGCGCGATGCGAAGTCCCGCCGTGATGACGACCTCGGCGCCGATGCCTGGTACGAGCTCGGGTCCGACCTCGAAGTCAGCGCGCCCGAGGAAGCAAGGGATGCGTATGAGAAAGCGGTGGCTCTCGATCCCGCCCACATCGACGCCCACGTGAACCTCGGCAGGTTGCTGCATGAAAACGGCGAGCCCGCGGCAGCGGAAGTTCACTATCGCGCCGCGCTCAAAGCCGACGCGCAGCATCCCGTGGCGATGTTCAACCTCGGTGTCGCGCTCGATGACCTCGGCCGCCTGCCCGAGGCCGCGGACGCGTACCGGCGTGCCCTCGATCTTGATCCCGAGAATCCGGACGCGCACTACAACCTCGCCGGCATCCTCGAAAGGCAGGGCGACAAGGCTGGCGCGGTCCGGCATCTGACGCGGTATCGGGCCCTTACTCGTTAGCTTTGCCAAGAGAAGCATCACCACAAAGACACAAAGGTCACAAAGATGAAGGGTTTCTTTGAGACCTTTGTGTCTCTGTGGTTAAGGGTTTTTGTCCCGTCTGCTAACCTACTCTCATGTCCACCATCGCTCCCGAGCCTGCGCCCTCCGAACGGCTCCTGGCGCTCGACGTGTTTCGCGGCATCACCATCGCTGGAATGCTGCTCGTCAACAATCCTGGGAGTTGGAGCGCGATCTACCCGCCGCTCGAGCACGCGGATTGGAACGGATGGACGCCGACCGACCTCGTCTTCCCGTTCTTCCTCTTCATCGTCGGCGTGACGACGCATCTCTCGCTCAGCAAGCGCGATCCGTCGACGCTGACGATGAAGATCATCCGCCGCGGCCTGATGATCGTGCTGGCCGGTGTGCTGCTCAACGCCTTTCCATTCTTCTGGTGGGGCAAGATGGCGGGCATCCCTGATCCAACATTTCTTCAGCGCATCGTGTGGCGCGCGCAGCACCTGCGCTATATGGGCGTCCTGCAGCGGATCGGATTCGCGTACATCGGTGCGGCGCTCCTCACGTTGCGCACCTCGTGGCGGCAGCAGATCGCCATCGTCATCGCCATCCTCCTCGGCTACTGGATGATCATGACGCTCGTCCCCGTTCCCGGTACCGGCACGATCGGCTACTTCCTCCTCGATCAGCCGGATAAGACTCTGGCTGCCTACACCGACCGTCTCATCCTCGGCACGAATCACATCTGGGTGTCGACGAAAACGTGGGACCCCGAAGGTCCGCTCTCGACGCTGCCGGCGATCGCCACCGCCATGCTGGGTATCTTCGCCGGCCGTTGGCTGACGGACAAGAAACGCTCGCTGCTCGAGCGGATCGCGGGGCTTTTCGGCGTGGGATGTCTGGCCATGGTCGCCGGCGAGTTGTGGAGCTGGGTCTTTGCGATCAACAAGAATCTCTGGACGTCGAGCTATGTCGTCTTCACGGCTGGCTTCGCCTGCGTGATGCTGGCCACCTGTCTCTGGATCCTCGACGTCCATCAGATTCGCGGCTGGTCGCGGCCGTTCGCAATCTACGGTCTCAATCCTCTCGTCGCGTTCGTCGGATCGGGCGTGATGGCGCGCTGCACCGACTCGCTCATCAAGCTCGACGTCGGCGGGAAGAAAGTGTCGCTTCATCAGGCTGTGTACGACATAGTCTTCGCTCCCTGGTTCCCTGCTAAGTTCGCTTCTCTCCTCGGCGGACTCGCCTTCGTCGCATTCTGGCTGGCCATTCTTTGGCTGCTCGAACGGCGCAACATCATTGTGAAGTTGTAAACAGCGCGGTTGCGCGGCTGTCGAATGTGGGTATTCTTCAAGCTTGGACTTGAAAAACTCATGTTTCGGGAGACCTTGATGCGGAGAGCGATGGTTACAGCCGTTGTCACGATGCTCATGACGATCGGCGCGGCTGCACAAAATAACGTTGCACAACACGATCATTCGATGATGGTCATGTCTCCCGAGGCGGAGGCGGAGCATCTTGCGCGGCTGAAGGCGGTCCTCGAAGCGGGCTCGTCGCACGGACCAGTCATTCCGCAACCGGAGAACGTTCAGGGCCTGGCGGTTCAGAACATCGCCATGACGGCCAAGAGTTTTTCGTTTACGCCGAACTCAATCACGGTGAACCAGGGGGATCTGGTGAACATCACGTTCAGCGTCCCCTCCAGCGACCCCTCGCCCGTGGGTCACGGCTTACTGATGGAGACGTACGTCGAGAACGGAGTGAACGTTGCGCGCGGCTCTTCCAAGCTGATCTCGTTCACGGCCACGACCGCCGGCAACTTCCAGTTTGCGTGCAATGTCCCGGACTGCGGCACCGGCCACTCCAGCATGTTCGGCCTTCTGATCGTGAAAGCGGTGGCCAATCCGGCGCCGACGATCAGCAGCATCGCTCCCACCAGCGGGAGTCAGACCGGCGGCACCTCGGTCACGATCACCGGAACCGGATTCCTCTCCGGCGCGACCGTCAAGTTCGGCGGAACTTCGGCGACGAACGTAACCGTGACGTCGACTTCGATCACGGCCACGACTCCTGCGCATGCCGTCGGGAAAGTCGATGTCGTCGTGACCAACACCGACGCACAGTCGGCGACGCTTACGCAGGGCTTCACCTACGCTCTCCCGGCGCCGACGATCACCGATGTTTCTCCGGCCACCGGACCAACAACCGGAGGGACACAAATCACGATCACGGGGACGAGCTTCCAGAGCGGCGCGACCGTGAAAATCGGCGCGTCCGATGCGACGGACGTCAACGTGGTCAGCGCGACATCGATCACTGCGCGGACGCCGCTGGGTCCGGTGACGTCACAACTCGCTGTTGATGTCGTCGTCACGAATCCCGACAGCACGAAAGCGACAGCCAGCGGAGGGTTCACGTATTCGGTGCCGACGCTGACGGTGATCAGCGTGACCCCGAACATTGTCCTTCCCCTCGGCGCGCCTGGCGCCGGACCGGTAGTCGTCACGATCTTCGGCGCAGGCTTCACCACCACCGTCCCGACGACGGTGACCGTCGACGGCGTCGCGGCGACCGGCGTGCAGGTGGTCGATCCGGTCACACTGCATGCGACGTTTCCGGCGCGGCCCGCCGGCACGCGCGATGTCGTGGTGACGGTCGGCGGCACGAGCGCAACGCTGAAGAATGGGTTCTCCTGGCAGAATGCACCATCAAGACATCGCGCCTCGAAACCCTGAGCAGAAAGAACATCACCGCAGAGGCACCGAGAGCACAGCCCTGTTCGCTTCGACTTATTCGGCGGACGGAGAGATCTTTTTCATCTCGCACTACCACTCTTTTCGAGAGATCGAGCGACTACTCCGTGCTCCAGGGCGGCACGATGCCGTTCATGCGCGCGTAGGCGACGGATTGGCCGAGGTGCTCGTGGAGGTGGTTGAGGGCCAGCATGAACGCGGCGCGCTCAGTGCTGTCATTGCCGAACATGTGAATTGATTTGTCGAGATCGGCGTCCGAGGTGTTGATGATCGCGTCGCGCAGGTAGTCGAACGATTTGCGTAGCTCCTCGATGATGCGCGGCTTCTCCGTGATCCGTTCGAACGAACGTGTGTCGAGCATCGGATGGTCGCCGACGAAACTGACCAGCGTGTAGTTGCCGCCGGCCATGTGCATGTAGACCTCACTCACGGAACGGACTCCGTGCGCCGGACGCCAGTCGTACTTCGCGGCCGGAACTGCCGTTGCCAGCGAGAGGATCTTCTTCTGCATGTCATCGAGATCGTGGAGCAACTCGGCGCGGACGCCGCTCTTCGGAACCGCTGGTGGCGTCGTCTGCCGCGTCTCGTGCGGGGAGCGGGAGTTGCGCACGGCGGCGGTCAGCGGTGAGGCTGCCAGGATGGCCATTGCCACGATCGAAGTAAGCCGCATGTTTGAGGGTCTCTCCTGGGCGAGCAGTGGCAACAGATTACTCCCGCCGGATGTTCGCGAGCAACGAATGATCCGGCGCGAAGACGACATTCCGAGGGGTGGACGACAGTTCATGGGTCACGGTCTGCTCGTTCTTGTTGATGAGGATGTAGAACATGCCGGCGCGGTTGCCGTCGAATTCGATGCGCACCGGCGCCACCATTACGAAGTCGTCGCCTACGCCGCTCCGCTTCACGGTGACGCTGATCTTTGAACCACCGGTTGCAGTCGGCTCGAGCTTGTAACTCCAGCGGATTGTGGGAATGGCGGAGTCGTAGATCCAGGAATTGAAGAAGAAGCTCCAGTCGCCCGGCGCGATCTTCTCGACCTCTTTCTGAAAGTCGGCGGTGCTGGCGTCTTTGCCGCTGTAGTCCTTGATGAAGTCGCGCAGGATTTTGATGAAAGCGTCGTCGTGACCCGTCTTGAACCGCAGCATCGTGCGCAGCATGTGCAGGACCAGCGGCCCTTTGAAATACGCCTGGATCTCGTATCCTGCCGGCACCTCGGCTGTAGCAGCGCGATAGCCGACGCCGATCGGTCCGATGCGCGCGCGCGCACTGGGATTGAACTCGACCAGCCACGGCCGGTTGAACTTGCTGAATCCGCCGCCCATGTTGCCCTGCACGATGCTGTCGTACACGCTGACGATCTCGTCGTAGTACTTGTCGCCGCCCTTCACGGTTGCCTGCACGAACATCATCGCGGAGTATTCGGCGAACGACTCGCTGAGCCACTGATCGCGATACGTTTTCCAGCCCACCTTGTGACCCCACCACTCGTGAGCCACTTCATGCGTGCGGAAAAGCTCCGTCGCGCCGGGATGCTCTTCGTACGAAAACTCCGATAAATGGAGGAAGCCGTCGAACGCCTGTCCGTGTCCCGCGGCGATGGCGGTCGCATAGATCTGCGGCGTGTCGAGCTTGTCATCGAAGAGCAGTTGGTAGAAGCGAAGGGAGTTGATGACGTCCGCGCCTGCGTTGCGGATCCGGTTGCCCGGGTCCAGACCCGTGACCGTTCCGAACGAAATGACCCTCGGAGCTCCCGGGAGCTCGAGTGGAACTTCGACGAAACGCTCCGCGGTCGAGAACGTCACCATCTTCGCGGGCTTCTCGACGTGCCACACCGATGTCTTCGTTCCGTCCGGTGCTTCCGTCTCGCTGACTCGTTTGCCCATCGAGCGCACTTCATTGCGCTTGCCGACCTTCAACTCGATATGCGCGGTCGTGGCGTCGAAGGCGTCGGGAATTGTCGGATACCAGGCGTTTCCGGGTGCGTAGTTCGGTGTCTCGAGGTCGTATTGGAAGGTGATGACACGGGAAGCGTTCGCTCGCAGCGGCGCGGGGAAGATTAGTGTCATCGTGCTGTCGGACACGTCGTTGCTGATGCCCGAGCTGCGTGCGCCAATGTTGTCTCGAAGGATCGTCAGCGGCTGCCCCTTGTCGTCGATCGCCGTGACGTTCTTCGCGGTCGGATAGAGGTTCATCGCCAGCGCACCGATGCCGTCGATGTTTGGGGTGATCACTTCGGCGATCGTGTAGTGACCGTTGAGCATGGCTTGATCGGTCTCGCCGACGCGGCGCGAGTTCCATTTGCCTTTCGAGAGATCGGCTTTGATGTCGAGACTACTGAGGGTGGCCGGCCGGACGTCGGACTCGCCGTGACCGCCGTTCGCGTCCCGATCCTTGGCCCGATCGAGGCTGATCCACACCTCTTCGGTTTGGCGGTCGAAGCGGATCAACTGAATCTCTTCGCGGCGTGTCGAGTCGTAGTCGAACGTGAGCCAGTCATAGTCAGGCGTTTTGATCGCCGCCGTCATCTGCTGCGCTCCGGGGTTCAGCATCGCGGCGATGACTTTGGCGTCGATGTCGCGGCCGAGGTCGATCAGCCAGTGGTTTTCGCGGTTTTCGGCCAGGGCATTCTTTGCCCACGAAACCTGCGCCCCGGCTGGAAAGAGCTTGTCGATCGTGTCGTCCGAGACTCGCAGAACGAGTTGGGTGAAGCGGACGTCGACTGAGGAGATGTCATGCCTCGAAAAGCGGCGCAACTGCGCGCGTTCGATCGGGTCGGGCACGGCCATCGTGAAACGCCCTTCGCCTTCGAAGACCAGTCCGGTCGTTCGGCCCGATACCGGCTGCATGAGATGTACCTTGCCGGAGAGGAGCTTGATCATGGCCACGTCACGGCCGATGGTGAGCGGCTCGGTGATCGTGACCGGCTCGATCGTGAACTGCCACCTCTGCAACTGGTCGTAGTCAGCGCGAGCGTGCGCCGGATCGGCTCCCAGAAGGGGAAGTGCGAAAACCACGAGAAAGGCCGTCAACAACGATGCGCGAAGAGACAAAGGAGCCCCCTGGTTCCAGCCTGCGTAGAACACTGCCTGACTGATTTAGGATGAACGAGAACATCATAAAGGAACAACCGCGGAATCCTGCGGAAAGGAGGCACAGTGCTGAGTAGTAGCGGTCACTGCCGCAGCGCGGAAATGAACGTCCGAACCGCCGTTCTCGTCGCGCTGCTCGTGTTTCCTGCGTCCCTTCTCGGCGCTGACGATGCGAAGCAGGCAACCGTTGACGACGGCGGCGGTTGCCTGGCATACATACTCTCCGGCTTTCGTCCCGTTGCTTCCGACCGCGCCGAGCGCTTTCTCGGCAAAGTGCAGCCTGCCACTGCCCGCTGCCGCGGAGGGGAGAAGGCGGTTGCCGGGCGTTCGCTTCCGTGGGTTGACTGGCAAAACTACTACGCCACGGGCGACGCCGGCTCGCGCACCCTCGGCTTCTTCAGCCAAGTACCTTTTCTGAATGCGAACGATCGCGGCGTCAGGGGCGCGCTGCTCGATCTCGAGTACCAGCGGATGGAGCTGATCAAGTTCAATCTGTTCGACAACAGCGGCACGTACGAGACGTACGTCCAGCCCGACGGCACGGCGGTGAAGAAGTGGGCCGCCATGCGCCTTTCGAAGAGCGATCCAAACTATCAACTCGTCGGCGGCGACGGTGTCCAGCATTGCAGCGGGCCACTGATCCGGCATCGTAATATCACGGGCATCTGCAACGACATCGAGAACCCGGCCATGGGATCGACGGGGATGCTCTTCGCGCGCAACGTCGAGTTCGAATCCACCTTCCCGAACCTCGGCAAGAACGAGCTGGCCCGCAATCGCAACGGCGGCCGCCTCGCTGCACTCCGGCCCGATCCGCAAGTGATCAGCCGCGAGTTGTTCACGCGCCGGTCGACCGCCGATCGCAATTGCCAACCCGACTACAGCACGCTCTCGTATCCGAACGACGCTCTTCCGCCCGACACGAATTGTGATTACGCGAAGGCGCCGTTCTTCAACGTCCTGGCCGCGTTCTGGATTCAGTTCATGACGCACGACTGGTTCTCCCATCTCGTCGAAGGTCAGAACGATGTCGAGGTGCCGCCGGTGAAGATGGGGTGCGCGTCGAAGCTGGTGGATGGGAAAGAAGTGGCGCTCACACAGGCGGAGATCGACCAACTCGGCTGCCGGCCGAACGATGTCATCGATCCAACCCTGATGGCCGACCGCGGCGATCCTTCGACGTTTCAGGCCAACGGCCGTGACTACCTCGCGCGCGCCTATCGCACGACACGAAATACGAACACTGCCTGGTGGGACGCTTCGCAGATTTACGGCTATAACGAGCGCTCGCGCCAGCGCGTGAAGCGCGATCCGGCCGACCGGGCCAGGCTTCTCATGATTCCGATCGGCTCGCGCAGCGGCGGGGGCGAGGCTCTGGGCTACCTTCCGGTCTTCGCGGAAGGCGATCCGATCCTTCCGCAATGGCGCGGGCAGGAAGCCACCGCCTTTCCCGACAACTGGTCGATCGGCATGAGCTTCTATGCGAACGTCTTCGCGCGCGAGCACAACCTTTTCGTCGATGCGTTCCGGCAGCAGACGAAACGAACGCCCAACGCCGACTCCGGACTTCGCGATCCCGACAATCCCACAGCGGTCATTCCCTGTAAAGATGTCAGCGACGATGATCTGTTCGAGATCGGCCGGCTCGTCGTGGCCGCGGAGATCGCGAAGATCCACACGATCGAATGGACACCGCAGCTCCTTTATGACGAGCCGCTTTTCAAGGCGATGAATGCGAACTGGAGCGGGCTCTTCGCGGACAGCGAGCATCTCAAGGCGCTAACGAGCCAGATCGCCAAGAACTTCGGCGAATCGAAAGACCCGCGCGACCACAGCCAGTGGTTCTCGATCTTCGCCTCGGGCGCGGGCATCTTCGGCCTCGGCAATCACCGCTATACCGGCGCGCTCTGGTGGAAGCGCGACGCCTGGAGCATCGCCAACCCGAGCGACGTGAGCGGCGGCGTCAATCACTTCGGGTCTCCATTCAACTTCCCCGAGGAGTTCGTGACCGTTTATCGATTGCATCCGCTGGTGCCGGACCTGATCGACTATCGCGAGTGGTCCGACCCGAACGCCATCCGCAACAAGATTCCGGTAGCCTCGACGGTGCGCGGCAATGCCACGCCTGCAATGGAGAACCGCGGCCTCGCCAACTGGGCTCTTTCGATGGGCCGCCAGCGCCTCGGCGCCCTTACCCTGGGAAACCATCCGCGTTTTCTGCAGAACCTACCGATGCCGCGCCTTGGCGAAGGAAAGACGATCGACGTGCTCGCGCTCGATCTCATCCGCGACCGAGAGCACGGCGTGCCGCGCTTCAACGAGTTCCGCCGGCAGTACGGCCTGCGGACGCTGACGAGCTTCGACGATTTCATCGACCCCGCTCTCGCTGCCAAGATCGCCGCCGGCGATACGCAAGCGAAGAGCGATCTTGCGACGCAACAGGCCTTCGTGGCGAAGATGCGCAACATCTACGGCCAGCATCAGTGTGATGCCTCGAAAGTCATCACCGACGCGCAGGTCGATACCAAGCACAAGGCGATCACCGACTGCCTCGGCCATCCCGATCATTCCGTCGTCGACAACATTGAGGATGTCGACACGGTCGTCGGCTGGTTGGCCGAGTCAGCGCACCCGCACGGGTTCGCCATCTCGGAGACGCAGTTTCAGGTGTTCATCCTCAACGCGTCGCGGCGCCTCTTCAGCGACCGCTTCTTTACGTCGAGCTTCCGCCCCGAGTTCTATTCGAAGATGGGAGTGGATTGGGTCGATAACAGCGGTCCCGGCCCGAAGATCTACGAAAAGGGATTGCCGAACGGACATCACGTCGAGGTTTCGCCGCTGAAGAGAGTCCTCGGCCGCACGATGCCGGAACTTCAGCCCGAGCTCGACCACGTCATCAACGCCTTCGACCCCTGGGCCCGCGATCGCGGCGAGTACTACTCACTCGCATGGAAGCCGCGGCCAGGCGCGGAATCGGATCCGGCGTTCAATCACTAGGTTGGCTCGCGTGGCACAGACACTCTTGTCTGTGCTGCTGTGTCAATCCGGCTTGAATGGAACCCCCACACCTTTCTCGCACAGCAACTTCAGGCTATTGAGGTAGTAGCCCCAGTTGAAGTTGTAGATCCCGTACACCTCGTCCGACAGCTCGCGCGCGTAGCCCTGCTCGAACATCAGCATCGTTTCGCCGTTGCGCTCCGCGAGCGAGAAGGTGAACGTGTTGTCCTGCCAGTTCGCGTGACCGCCGACGCATCGCCACCGCACTGCATGATCCTTCTCGATCGAGATCTGCTCCATCTGCGGATTGAAGTCTCCGCCAAACGTGAATCGGATCACGCCACCCTCCCGCTCCTCGGCATCGACCTTCGTCGTCCACCATCCCCGCAACCCCTTGCCGGTTGTTAGCGCTTCGAAGACCGCTGCCGGCGTCGCATGAATGTGAACCGCGTGAATGATCTGTTTCATGGTGAATCCTCGGGCCGTGATTTTACTTCAGGCAAAACCGATCACGCACATTGACACAGAGAAAGAATCGTCTCTGTGATCTCTGTGTCTCTGTGGTTAAAGCAGTCGTCGCAGGTCGAAAGGCAACTGCGCCGCAATATCCTCCTCATCGCTCATCATCGAGAAGTCGCTGAACTCGAACCCCGGAGCAACGAAGCAGGCCACGAGCGCGTAGTCGCCGCTCGGTTCTGCTGCCTGCCAGATGTTGGCCGGCACGACGTACATCCGATCGACGACGATGTTCGACGCGCTTGTTCCGTCGAACAGATGGAGCGTGACGGGCGAGCCCTCGAGGTGCGTCCAGATCTCATCGGACCGGACGCGATGCCAGCGGCTCTTCTCGCCCGAAGGCAAGAGGAAGTAGATCGCCGTCAACGCGCTGCGCGTATCGCGGCCATCATCCGGCTGTACAGAATGCGGCGAGCGGTAGGCCTGACGATAGAACCCTCCCTCGGGATGAGGTTCGAGATTCAGCGTCTCGATCAGCTCCTCGACGCGCGAAACCATCGCGAGTTAGCCCGCCCGCGTTCCGTTCGGAACCGGCCGCTCCGGACTCAGAAGCGCCGGTTCGATGCCATCCGCGAATCCCACATCGAACAGCATTCCCTCGGATACTTCACCCGCCATCGTTCGCGGCGCCAGGTTCACGACGAACAGCGCCTGTCTGCCGACGATCGCGTGGACGTCGCTCCGCTCCTTCTTCATTCCGGCCAGGATGTTCCGCGTGTGATCGCCGAAGTCCACGACCATGCGAATCAGTTTCGACGAGCCGGCGACGTCATGAACGGACTGGATCGTGCCGACGCGGATGTCGACCGAGGCGAGAGTCGCGAACGGAATCTCCGGCTTAATGTCCGCTGGCTTCATCGGAAGGGATCACCAGCGGTCCCTGCTTGAGGTCTTCTTTGATGATGAGATCGAGGAAGAACTCGCGCACGCCGTCGGGGCCGCGCTCACGATAGACCTTCGCCACCTGATACGGCTTCAGCTTGACCCCCGTCATTGCCTGCAGGTACTGGCAGAAGACGACGGCGCGCGAGCGGAACGAGACGATGAGGATGATCAGCAGCACCGCCGCGAAGGCAAGCATCATCCCCGCAGCGAGCGAGCGAACGCTGAAAATCGACGTTAGAACATTCATTCCGGACCCGCGATGATCCTACCACGCGTGGAAGGGGTCGAAGGTGACCCTTTGCGCCCGGTTTCCTTTTCTTCCAATCCCTCATCTAATCAGCCGTGTAGCACCTTGGGGGTAACCGTGAATCTCGCCGCGCTGGTCTTCTCCACACTCTCGTTCCTTCCGATCCCGGGCAATATCTTCTTTGGTACGGCGGTGCCCGTAGCAACAGCCGGCACATCGAGCTATCAAACGCTGCGCCGTGAAGCCGAGGTCGCGATTGGGGAGCGATCGTACGCGCGGGCACATGAGCTGTACGCGAAAGTGAAGCTGGAGTCGCTGCAACCCGATGAGAAACGCTGGGTGCGATTCCGCCTCGCCGACACATCCTGGCGCGCGGAAGCGAACGATCCGAAGAGCGACAACACCGACGTCGCCAAAGCGCGCGAGGAGCTCCTCGCGCTTCTTCGCGAGGCTGGCGACGATCACGACAAACTCTGGGCCGAGGTCAACGAGTCTCTGGGCGACTTCGCGAGCTCGCGAGTCAACACCGGGCTCTCCGCGATGCCCTACTACGAAGCCGCGCTCGACTGGTGGGCCGGCAGCGACGACATCGATCACGCGCGAACGCACTACCTCGGCATCGTGCGCAGCTTCACATCATCTGATGACGACTATCTCTACGGTATCCCCCAGCAGATCTCGATCGACGTCTTCGAGAATGCAGCGAAGATCGCCGTCACTCCGGCCGACCGCCAGACATTCCATTACATCCTCGGCGTTCGTCTTTTCAACTCGGGCGATCAGGACCGCGTCGGCGAGGAGCTCGAGGCGGCCATCCGCGAAGGCAACGTCAGCAAGCACTACGACAACGCCTTGATCATGTATGGCCGCTGGCTGGAGCGGCAGGGGCGCGTGGTCATCCTCGACGATGGACGAGCGGAACGCCGGCCGGACTACACGAAAGCGTTGATCGCATATCGCCGCATCCTCTCCGAGTTCGGGAACGGGGAGAGCGGCTTCCGCGACGAGGCGAAGAACGCGGTCGAGCGAATCACGAGGCCTACGGTTTCGGTCCAGGTCTTCAACGTCTTTCTGCCTGACTCCGAGGTGGATTTCGCGCTGTCGTGGCGAAACGTGAAGTCGATCGATCTCACGTTGTCCTCCATCGACCTCACCAGCGACGTCAACCTCAGCGCCTCACCGAGCTGGCTCGCGGCGATCACCCCGGCGCCGGGCGCGCAGATCCGCAACTGGAAAAAGGAGACGGAAGACAAGGGCGATCATGAGCCCGGCTCCGACCACATCCGCATCGATCCCAAACTGCCGCCCGGCGCGTATCTGCTGCAGGCAGGCAGTGGCAGCGAAACGGAGCGCGCGCTCGTTCTGATCACCGACGCCTCGATCGTCATGCGAACGGATACGTCGAAAGCCGTCGTGTTCGCGTGCAACGCGCAGACCGGTGCGCCGATCCCGAAGGCTCACCTGAAACTGTGGGAGCGCCACGAAGAGAACGGACACGATGTGGCGCGATCGTTTGACGCCACCACCAACGCTGATGGTCTGGCCGAGGTTGGTCTCAACAACACGCAGTACATGAACCTCTTTGCCGCCATCGCGCAAGGCAGCGGCCGGCAGGCCTTTGCCACGGCTTCGAAAGGAGGACGATACGGCGAAAACGGTCTGTGGCGTATCTACGCCTACACCGATCGCCCGGCCTATCGTCCCGAGGAAACTGTGCAGTGGAAATTCACCGCGCGGCGATTCGATGGGGAGACGCCAAGGAATCCCGCCGGGGCCACGCTTCACTACACGATCACCGACCCGCGCGGCACAAAGGTCGCCGATGGATCGGCGAAGTTGAACGCCTTCGGCAGTGCCTGGGGCTCGCTCCCGCTCACCACTACAATGCCCCTCGGCGTCTACGAAATCTCGTTCCGCGACGGCCAGAATGACGTCGGAAGCGTGACGCTCTTCCGTCTCGAGGAATACAAGCTCCCCGAGTTCAAGGTCGAGGTTCACACCCCCGAGGAGAACGGAAAGAAGAAACTCTTTCGACTCGGCGACACGATCGAAGCAAGCATCGACGCCAGCTACTACTACGGCGGTCCGGTTGCGAACGCGAAAGTCGAAGCGGTGGTCTATTCGCGTCCATACACGCGCTGGTGGTGGAGACCGCGCGATTACGCCTGGCTCTACGCCAACTCCACGGAGCCGATGAACTATTACGGCAACGGACCGATCATCAAGCGGGAAACGCTGACGACCGACGCGAACGGACACGCCGTCATCCACATCCCGACACAGCGCGATGGCAACGAGGTGCAGTATCAGATCGAGGCGCGCGTCACCGATGCATCGCGGCGCGAGATCACCGGCAGCGGCAGTGTGCGCGTCACACGCCAGCGCTACCTCGTGCACGCCGATCCGGATCACTACGTCTACCAGCCGAACCAGAAGGCGGTTATCGCCTTCAAGGCCATCGACGCCAATGACAATCCCGTCCACGCCAGCGGCACGGTGACGATCACGCGCGACTGGTGGGACGAGGCGTGGATCGATCCGCAGGGCCACGAAGTCAGTGGCGCGGAGCTCGAGCGCGTGCGCGGCACGATGCGCATCTTCCCGCCGAAGCCGCACGATCCGTGCGGCTGGCAGCTCAAGTCGCGCGGATACAAGCACGAAGACGTGCTGACGATGAAGAGCGAGACCGACGCGAACGGGGAGGCCAAAGTCACATTCACGCCGAGCCGCGACGGCTACTACCGCGTGAGCTGGTCGAGTCCCGACCGCGATCCGTCGAAGCCCAACGCACCGCTTGCGCAGCGCGATGTCGTTACCACCGAGACGACGGTATGGGTCGTCTCGCACGACGTTCGCGACATCGGCTATCGCCACGACGGCGTCGAGATCATCGTTGACGATGCGGCATTCCGCGCCGGCCAGACCGCGCCGGTGATGATCGTGACACCCACGAGCAACCGCTGGGTGCTCTTCAGCGTCGATGCCGAATCGATCCTCGACTATCGCCTCGTGCACGTCGAAGGGACCGTGAAGCTGATCGAGCTCCCCATCGAAGAGAAGCATGTGCCGAACGCGTATCTCAACGCGGCCAGCGTCGCCGATCTGGCGCTCTCCGTCGATCAGAAGGAGATCGTCGTTCCGCCGCTGCGGAATGTCGTCGATGTCTCCGTGAAGCCTGATCGCGAGCAATACCAGCCGCGCGAAGAAGGCACGCTCACCGTCACGACGAAGGACGCCGATGGCAAGCCGTTGTCTGCCGAGGTCGGACTCGGGTTCGTCGACGACTCCGTCTACGCCATTCAGAGCGACTTCGCCGGCGATCCGCGGCAGTTCTTCTTCGGCACCAAGCGCAGCGCGAATGTTCAAACCACGGCCAGCGTGCAGCAGGGACGTTATGCGAAATTCATTCTCGACGACGGGAGAGTCGTCGACGAGCGGATGGTCGAACAGCTTGCAGATGGACGCGCAAGGAACGAGCGTGACGACAAGGATCAAGGCGTCGCCGACGGCATAGTCGGTGGAGTGGCCGGCGGTGCGGTTGCCGAGGCGATTACGGTGACCGCGGCGCCGGCGGAGGGCAGGGAAATGGCGAAATCGATGGCTATGCCGGTGATGGCGCCACCGCCTCCACCGTCAGCACCGAAGCCGGTCGTGAGTCAAGGCGGAGCTGCCGAGCCCGCGGTTCAGGTCCGCAACGACTTCCGTTCCACGATCATCTGGCTGCCCGATGTGAAGACCGACGCGAACGGCGTCGCTACGATCAAGATCACCTATCCCGATTCGCTGACCACATGGCGCGCCACCGCGCGCGCGGCGTCAGCAACGAACCAGTTCGGCATGGCCACGAACACGGCGCGAACGAAGAAGCCGCTCATCGTCCGGCTCGAAGGTCCGCGCTTCTTCGTCGTCGGCGACCGCGTCACCATCTCCGCCGTCATCGACAACAACACCGACGCGCCGATGCGCGTGGTCCCGGAGCTCTACCACGGTGGACTGACGCAGATCGAACCGCCGCCGTCCGGAATGCGGTCGCATCGCGACGACCCGCCCGTCGACGTTCCCGCGAACGGTGAGACGCGCGTCGACTGGGTCATGAGCGTTGAAGCGCCCGGGACCGCCAGTCTTCAGGTCAGCGCACGCGGCGACAAGTTCTCCGACGCCATGGCGAAGACCTTCCCGATCTACGATCACGGCATCGACAAGCTGATCGCGAAGTCCGGCCGCATGCGCGGCGACGACGCGGTGATCAAGCTCGACCTCCCCGCCGAGCGCCGTGTCGGATCGACCAACGTCACCATTCAAGTCACGCCGAGCCTGGCCGTGACGATGCTCGACGCGCTGCCGTACCTCATCGACTATCCCTACGGCTGCACGGAGCAGACGATGAGCCGCTTCCTCCCCGCCGCCATCGTCGCGCACACCTTGCGCGGCATCGGCGCCGATCCCGCCGACATCGCCGGCCGCATGTTCGGCGGTATCGAAGCCAGCACCGCCTCTGAGACCCACCCCAAAGGCAAACACGACCTCGGCGAGCTCGATCGCATCACGTCCGCCGGCATGAAGCGCCTCTACGACTTCCAGCACAACGACAGCGGCTGGGGTTGGTGGAAGGAGGGGAGCAGCGATCCCTACATGACCGCCTATGTCATCTGGGGCTTCGCCGTGGCCCGCGACGGCGGCCTCACGATTCACACGCAAGCCGTCGATAACGCCGCGAACTGGCTCGACACGAAACTCGTGAACTACGAAACGAACCGCGAAGAACAAGCCTGGCTCCTCCACGCCCTCGGCGCATGGAGAAGAACGCGGATAGGAGTGACCGGTCCGAACGGCGTAGGAGCGTCCACGCGCGTGATCGCCCCTCCCAACAAACTCGAGACCAAGGCCCTCGAGAACGTCTGGGAGCATCGCGAGAAGTTGTCCGCCTATGCACGCGCCCTCTTCGCGCTTGCCAATCACGATTTCGGCAACGCCGAGCGAGCCAACGTCCTCATCAGAAATCTCGAGAACGGCGTTCGCATCGACCGCGCCCCCGACGCCTCAGTACTCATTCACGGCGAGAACGGCCGCACCGCAGGCAGCGCCGAGACGATGGCCACCGCCCATTGGGGTGAGGACGGCATGTGGTGGCGCTGGTCCGACGGCCCCGTCGAGTCGACGTCATTCGCCCTCATGGCCCTCGTCGAGATCGACCCTCAGAACAAACTCATCGAGCCGGTGACGAACTGGCTGATCAAGAACCGCCGCGGCGCGCAGTGGAACAACACCCGAGACACCGCCATAACCATCCTGGCCCTCGACGAATACCTCCACGCCAGCGGCGAGCTGACCAGCGAAGCCACCTACGAGATCACCGCCAACGGCGTCCCCATCGCCACGCAAACCGTGAAGCCCTCCGAGATCCTGCGCGCCCCCAGCCGCTGGACGATCCCGGCTCCATCGATCCGCGACACAATCAACGAGATCCATATTCACCGCACCCATGGAACAGGCAGCGGCACCGGCTCCCTCTACTTCGCCGCCGAGGCGAGATTCTTCTCGCTAGAAGAACCGATCAAAGCCGCCGGCAATGAGATCTTCGTCCGCCGCGACTACTACCACCTCGTCGGCCACCCCACGCTGCTCAAAGGACAGATCTACGACAAAGTCCCCCTGCGCGATGGTGAGACGATCAACAGCGGCGAGAGAGTCGAAGTCGTCGTGACCGTCGAAGCAAAGAACGACTACGAGTACCTCCTCTTCGAAGACCTCAAACCCGCCGGCCTGGAAGCAGTAGAGATCCAAAGCGGCCAGCCCCTCTACGCCACCGAACTGAAGTCCGGCGCTGTAACCCGAAAGTTCGTCGAAGCGAAGCGCCCCGCAATGGAAAAGCCCTCAGTCATCCAACGCAACCCCAACACCGACACCACCGGCCGCACCGAATGGCTCTACCAGGAACTTCGAGACCGCAAAGTAGCCATCTTCGCCTCCCAACTCCCGCAAGGAGTCTGGGAAATCCGCTACACCCTCCGCGCCGAGGTCCCCGGCTTCTTCCACGCGCTGCCGCTGATGGGTTCCGCGATGTACGTGCCCGAGATTCGGGCGAATAGCGAGGAGGTGAGGGTGGGGGTGAAGTGAGGGGGGATCTGCAGGGCGCCGTCGGCCGGTCTAAAATTCAAGCGAGGCGGAACGCCGCCGTCCCGCCGCCGTTCGCCTGATCTTTAGCCATGTAACAGAGTCTGGCTACGTACCCTTGCCGGGCGGTTCGTAGGAAGAGTGAGCCTCCACATAGATCCGGAGTGCTGCATTGATGGGCCGCTCGTACTCTGCGCTTTGATTCTGAAACCAGCGAAGAAGCAGCGGATCGATACGGAGCGTCACTTCAGCGAGGGGTCGATTCGGCATCCGCACGGTTGCTTGAACGAAGAACGCATCGTCGAGGAGGGGGCTTTCGGAAGTGTCGATCTCGGCATCCGAGAGCGCTGCGACCTTAGCCCAGTCGGTTCTGGAGATAGGTGTCAAGACGCTGTCGCTCATGGCTGGTAGCCTTCCTGGGGGAAATCACACGAATGACATCTGTATCACGCTCAGTAAAAACGATCACGACAACAAAGTCGCGCAGGAAGCCGATACCCACGGTTCTGTCCTCACCATAGTCAGCTGGGGTATCAGGCGCGGTGAGCATAGGAGCAAGAAACACCTCCCATGCGTCAACGAAGTCCAAACCGTGGCGCTGGATGTGCGATTCACGTTTGGCCTCGTCCCACTCGAGAGATACGATCGGAATTGTAGTCCATGCCGGGTAAGGGGTTGGGGCAGGTCCCCTCTTCCTCTCGTCCCCTGCGCGACGGCGAGACCATCAACAGCGGCGAGCGTGTCGAAGTACACGAGGGATGCCGCTTCGCCAGTGAGTGGCATTCAAGGGCCGCCAACACACGCCTGATCCGCCCAGGATCGCGGCCGGATATGGTTCACACCTGATCGCCAGGAGCCCATTCGCGAGCCCTGCTCTTTTCGAGACGTCGACTTATTTGCACCGAGATCTCACCTCCGATCACCACCGCGTCGGTATCTATCTGCTTCCAGCTTCTTGCGCTCAGGCGTAATGAACTCGTCGTAGTTAAGCATGTCGACCTTCTTCGCGTGGTCGAACATGGCGCCACGAAAGCGGATTGAATGACCTATGATCGTTGCTGATCCTTTCTCTTCTGGTCCCGGGTATTTCCGTCCACTCGCCGACTGCACGGTTTCATACACGATTTGGAACGTTAAGTCGATTGCCGACTCACTCTCTGTCCACGAACCGAGAAAGATCGCCTGGCCGTCGCCGTTCGAGATCGTCAACTTCTTGTCTTGTTCGATTACATAACAATGCATCATTGAGAACGCGCCATCCGCGTCGAAGCGGATCAACGTCGCCGGTGCTGTTCGCTCCTTCAGGCCGATTTCAGGAGGGGGGCTTTCCCACGGTCCATCGACGTGCATCCACACTGTGCCGATGATCGAGTCCGTCAGCGGCGACACGTGTGCGGGCGTCGCGCTGCAGCACGCCACAGCGGTCACCAGGCTAACGAAGAGCGAGACAGACGTTCCTATTCTCACGGTGGCGTCACCGGCAGCGATTTTCCAGATACGGCCCCAACTGAATAGATTTCGTCCGGGTCGTTCTCACTTCGCAGTTTTTAGCTCCATCGGCGGATGTGGAGCACCGCCTCTGAGTCGTGCCATCATTCGCAGCACGAGCCACACGATCAGCAGGAACGAACCGCCTTTGAGCATGAGCATTATCAAGCTCCAACCAAAGAACACCGAATACGACAGCGCATCCCTCGGCCCGCTGTCTTTCGTCACCGTGAACATCTCCACTATCGAACAGATGATCACGAGCGAAGCGAGACCAGCGAACCGCCTTCGTCGAGACAGGAGCGGTGACCACACGATGCCAACAGCGGCCGTGAGCAGCGACAAGGCCATGAAGATATGTGCGAGTTTCGATTGCTCGTCTGACTTCGATACGGTGAGGAAGCCGATGACTATGATGATGAACAACAACGAAGAGAATCTTTGCGATCCTCACGGCTTCGGTGCTCCTGCTGGCGGATCGTAGTCGTACTGGTGAAGGTAGTACCCTCGGATGTCCATGCCGCGTCATGGTCAATAGTCGCCAATCCGTCAAAGCTCGCGAAGTGCCTGATCCCAAAACACATAAATGGCGGTGATTCTCGCGCTCTTGTTCCTTGCTAGGTCATGGCCAAACCAGAGTTCCGTTTCAAAGCCCCAGCCAGGCAACGTTGGGGTGACAAGGTTATCTTCCGCGTCCTCGACGACGTGTCCAATGCTCTGCTCTACCTCGGCAATCGTGGATCCGATGCCAACACCCTGAGGAAGCCGGCCTCGATACGGATCTTCGACGAGTATTTGCTGAATTAGGCCATCCAACGACCAAATCTTCAAGGGTGGCAGGTCGTACTTGAGAAGACCTCGCTTTCTGCGCACAGGGATCCCCAATTCCGCCAATAACGTTGCAATGGGAGCGCCCAGATGTAAACCTGCCGCGCCTTGCCTTGGGACCACGCTTCCGTGCAGGTCAATCATGATGCTATTACCCTGTAATGCTCTGACCACGTTGATAGAGCTTTGGACTCCATTGTCACCAATTTCCACCCGCGCCTGTAGTATAAAATGCTCTGATTGTTCCTTGACCGGGTGACGAGACCAACCAATAGGGAAACGGACCATGATGGCCGCCAGGATGAAATCGGATTAGGGTGCCAGTGAGATTCCCTGCGGCGTCAGTCTCGCGAAGAACCAATCCTTCCCCTGTATGGGCGCCCCTGGCCAGTGTCCCGATGCGCCACTCGTTTTGTTGAAGACGGAAAGTGAGCTCTCGCAATTCCTCTTGCGTCATCCCCACTAGGCGATCCGGGCTTCCTAAAATCTCGTCTAGGTCTACACCCAATTCGTCGGCTAAGGCCTCAACCGATTGCTCGTTTGGCTTTTCAGCAATCGCGACGCCAAGTAGTCCAATCGTAACGGTATGATCGAGTTCGTGCCACATGTGCCCGAGAAAACCGCGCTCCTGAATATCGCGCTGGGTCTCCCGAGTGCCAGAAACGGTAGACAACCAACCCGATAAGTAATCCTCGGGCATCGCAGCTATCGCTTCGGCGCAGAGTTGGTTCGGGTCAGTATAGCTCTGGCCTCCGGTAAGCGTAAAACTACAGAGACCGGTAGGATCGATGTTCCCAATTGGACGGTTCAAAGCATACGTGTAGCGGTTCCATGACTGGGGACGTTGGGGTCCGCCAATTACCGTATCGACGGATAGGAACCGTCCCACAAGCGGGTTATAGAACCGCGCGTGCATGTAGTCTAGGTAATACTTCGACGCCGGCCCATCGGGCGGCGCGGCATAGTCCCGTTCATGGCCCGTGAAGCGCTTCGGGTCCTCCCGGTCGAAGCCGCCGGCGGTCTCCTGATAGTTTGACTCAAGGCCGAACGGCTCGTAGTCGTGCTCGGACATTTCCTTGGAGTCAGAACCCGTCAGCAGTCGGGGGGAGCCGAGGTGGTCGAGGTGGAAGTGGCGGCGTCCGCCTTCCTCTGGGACGCGCTCGGCGGCTAGGAGTTGGCCGTCGCGGTAGATGTAGTCCTCCACCCAGAGCCAGGCCATCTGTGGCGATTGATCGTGTCCCTCGTATTGGCGCAGCACATTTCCGCTGAAGTCGCGAACGCTCCATACCGTTGTGCTGTCACTCCCAGTTCCGTACTTGACCCCGATCCGCTCGTCGCTGGCGGTGTAAATGTAGAACTCCTGTTTGGTTCCGTAGTCCTTCTCGCGCAGCATCCCCACCGGGTCGTAGGCGTATGTTGCGTTGTAGTCGGCGGTGAGGTTGCCGGCTGCGTCGTACGTGTAGGGATGCGCTGCGCTCCAGGCAAGCCGGTTCGTGTTGGGGTCCTCGACCGGCGTGGATGTTGTCGAAGACCCATCGACGTGCTCGGTCAGATTGCCGTAGATGTCGTAGGTGAACGTCTCCGTATGAGCCGGCGTGGTGAGCGTGTCGGCCTGTTTGAGACGGGAGAGCTCGTCGTAGGCGTAGCGATGCTGCACGGGGGATCCGGTGTCGCCCGCGACACCGATCGCATAGATGTTGCCGGATGCGTCGTATTTGTATGTCCCGGACCTCCATGTCGGCGGCGTCGACTCGACTGTTGTGCGCAGTGACGCTGTCGAAGGTGTCATCCGCAACTCCGCAGGTGCCGAGGCGTCCGGCAACGGGCCCAGGATGGCCTTTTGGATGTATTTGACGCGTTCCTGCCTCCGCAGTGCCTCAACGGCAGGTGCCGGCAGAATCACCTGGATGCGTCCAGGCACCTTGTACTCGATCGTTCCGCCACCGGCAGTGATGTCGTGGTCCGACAGTTCCGGCACGCCACTCTTCGGCGGCTTCAGGACGATGATGTAGCGATCTTTGCTGGGTGGCCCCTTCTCCGCGACCGCAGCAGCTTGGGCCAACACGAGCGATGCTGCGACGGCAATGACGGTGACACATCGCATGCGCCTAGTTATTGTACTCCCGGCCCCTCGGGCGGGAGGTCTCCATCGACAGAGTCGGGATCGGGGTGCGTGGGTGTCGCGCGAAGCGCTTTGGAGTGCGGTGGCGCCAGCCACCGCTTTCAAGGAGGTCATCTTCGCGACACCGCCTGAAAAACATGAGCCGTGTGAATTTACGTCTCGTGCTTCGGGCTAGCCATTCAAAGCGGTGGCTGTGCCACCGTACTCCAAAGCGCTTCGCGCGAAACGATGGCAAAGTTGGTCTACCTGGTTCAGTGCGAAGATAGCCCGCCTGTCTGTCTTATCTTTCATGAGGAATCCAATGACGATTCGAAAGCTATTCGCCCTGGTCGCGCTGCTCGCTGTCCCTTGCGCGTGCGCCGAGCTCACGCCGCTGAAAGTGAAGAGGAACGTTGTGCCGGCGCTGGCTGTCAGTGGCGTTAAGCACGTCGTCCTTGTCATCCTCGAGAACGGGAGTCCGAAGACCGCGGCGAAACAGGACTTTATGAAGTTGCTGGAGAAAAACGGCACGCGGCTCGACCAATACTTTGCCGTGGCCCATCCCAGCCAGCCGAACTACGTTGCGCTGATCTCCGGCAGTGCAAAGGACGCCTTGACGGACGATCCGATCGCACTCGACCGACTGCACCTCGGGCGCATCCTCGGCAAGCGCTGGAAGGTCTACGCCGACGGCTACCCAGCAGTCCCCGGTCAATGCTTTCTGGGGAAGGAGAGTGGCGTACACCGCAAGGGGTATGTCCGACGCCACGTTCCGTTTCTCAGCTTCGTCGACGTTCAGAAGAGCGACTGCGCGCAAATCGTCCGGCTCGATACTCCCAACGACCCGGTGGCGGCGTTGCGCGCCGACATCGCTGGCGGCACGTTGCCGGACTTCGCCCTGCTGATCCCGGACTTGACGCACGACGGCCATGAGCCCTCGGACATCCCAAGAGCGAACCAGTGGCTGATGGCCAACATCGCGCCGCTGTTGCAAGACCCGAAGTTCACCACCGGTCTGGTCTTCATCCTCACCTTCGACGAGGACGACTCGCACGGCGGGACCGATAATCGCGTCTACACCGTGATCTCCGGCGATCGCGCCAAAACCGGCGTGAGCACCGATGTCTACGACCATTACGATCTGCTGGCCACGATCGCCGCGCTTCTCAACGTCAACCCGCCGCCGCTCGATGAAGCCGCGCGACCCATCGGCGGGATCTGGAAGTAGGAAGCGGATCGACGAAATCACGCCGGACCAGGCGACTGACCAGGCGACTGACCAGGTACGCGTGAAAAACACGAGCGGTGTTCAATGCGAAAACAGGCCGGCTGTCAGTCCTTTCCTTTGTGAGGATCTGTGCGACGGCGCCTCGGCCCGGAGTTACTTCGAAAGGCAACTACACAAAAGATTAGAGTTGGCGTAGCCTCAAGCGAACGGCAACCGTTCATCTGGAGTCGTCCATGCCAAACAAGGAAGACGAAAACAACAGCGGGGAGTCCCGGCTATCGGGAAAGATCATCGCCATCGCCGGGGTCGTTGCTGCGCTCACGACACTGGTCACGGCGCTTGTACATTTTCGTGATTCGATTCCGTGGCTGACGCCGGTTGCCAGCATCGAGGCCGCGCCAAACCCGTTGAACCTGGCGATTGGCGACAAGTTCCAGGTCGTCGCCACGGTACGAGACTCCAACAAGAATCCCCTGGACAAGAAGGTGACTTGGTCCAGCGCGAACCCCGCTCTTGTGGCGATCGATCCCCAGGGTATCGTCACCGGTAACGCCGCCGGCGACACCACCATCACCGCCTCCACCGGTTCCATCAATAGTCTGATCCCGGTGCATGTGCGGCACATCAATGTGGCCGTGGTCGACGTGTTCCCTCCCGCGGCGACTCTGCAAGTCGACGATCACCTGAAGTTCGATGCCACGCCTTACGACAGCGACGGCAATTCTCTGATCGGCCGGCCCATTCTGTGGGCCAGTGACAACCCCGGGATCGCCTCCGTCGATCGCTCCTCAGGCGAGACCACGGGAAAGTCTGCCGGTACCGTGAAGGTCACTGTGAAGAGCGAAGCAAAGTTCAACGCCGCCATGGTGACCGTCAACCCAAAACCGGCGCCTCCTCCGCTGGAGCAACCTCCCGCCCCGACGCCAACGCCAACTCCGGCGCCGGTTTCCGCGCCAGCGTCAACGCCCACTTTCCCAGGCCGCCCCGTCCGTTTGGAACGAGCCAGAGCCACCGCACCCGCTCCCCGGATTGCTACCATGGCGCGCATCGCTCCGGCCGTCTCTCCAGTCATGGCCTCTGCTTCTCGCACGATGACTCTTGCGGTTGCAGAAAAAATCAGCATCGTGAACGGCGTCCAGAACGGCGGCTGCCCCGCGAGCATTCGCATTCTCATCGGGGAAACGCTGATCGATGTCCGATCCGACCCCCAGCAAGCGGTCCACATTCCCCTCGGTGATCAGCCCTACAACCTCCACGGCACAGTCTCCTGTCCCAAACAAAGCGTTGGCGTCGTGAACGGCCACGGAACGATCAGCATCGTCAACGGAAAGACCTACCGTTGTGTATGGCGACAGAAGGGTCCAAAGGACTTCGAGATCGCTCTGCTGCCGCAATAAATCGTCAGCGAGGGCAGCGCCCGCTGCGTCTGCGTACACTTCGGACCGCCTCGTTTTCGCAGCGAAACCGCACGTGCACTGGCACTGCCTATGCTGAAAGCGTATGCAGGAGGTTACCCAATGGCTGACGAGAAACGCGTCACTGAGACAGAGACGAAGACCAAGAACGACATGTTTGGCGATCCGAAGGAAACGAAGACCACCACGAAAGAAACGAAGACCGATTCGTCGGGGAACGAGCAGGAAACCAAGACCGAGTACAAAGAGAAACGCTAGGGTCCCCTGACATCAGTGCGTCACGCCCTGCGTCCGGCACTCGCCGGGCGCAGGTTGTTGTGCTGCGCGGTGGTGGGGTCATGCCGCGAGACGCGCGAGTAGCTCCATCGATGACTTCGTCCGTGCCGTCGACAGCCAGGACGAAGAAGCCGGCGGCTGCGCCTGACACGATTCGTAGCTCCGCAGAACGCCATCGATAGCATCACCCATGGCATCGATGGCAACACCCAATACCATCGATGGCAACCCCCCATGCCATTGATGGCATCACTCATGGCATCGATGGCAACGACCTATGCCATCGATGGCAAGACCCATGGCATCGATGGCAACCACCCATGCCATCGATGGCATCAGTCATGGCATCGATGGCATCACCCCATGGCATCGATGCCATGCTCCATGCCATCGATGGCAACCCCCTATGCCATCGATGCCATCGCTCATGCCATCGATGGTATTGCGCATGGCCTGCGATGGCTTCCCCGGATGCCGCTGATGGTCTCCTCGATTGCGTTTCACGCAGTAGCCCAACACCATAGAAACCAGCAACTTAGCCACCATAGAAACCAGCAACGCAGCAGAGGTCTGTGACCTTTCTCAACGCCTTACGTCTAAGTACGCAACGAGGCATTGTTTTGGGAAAGGCAGACACCCGGTTCCGCCCCCGTAAGAGCGCCGCTCAGTCGCGGACGGCCGGAGTGTCTTCATGCGGCACGGAACGAAAGCGCCGCCGCTTCTGGTGCCGTCCGTTCCGCCGCACGCTCCGGGCCATCGGCCGTTCGCTGCGGCTGATCGAGGCTTCGTGCCGCGCCGTCGACGCCGCCGAGGGATTCGCGGCGGATCGTCCCCTCCGGGCCGCCCGCAATTTTGAGCTCGCTTCGGATTGGCTGCGCGAGATCACCACGCACTTGTCTTACGCCGCACGCGGTCTGAGTTTGATGGCCGGCAGGATCGCTTCATCGCCATGGCTTCCCTCGAGTGTTCCCGAGCAACTGGCGGCTGCCACGTCGGGCTGGATCGATGCGGTCAGAAAGAGGGAGTCCCTCTCCAGCCGGTGCGACGA
>Ga0307470_10000330_pt1 | contig 27121 bp, 23 predicted proteins | sample atmos_gasesAM3C__FD_204565 | JGI IMG/M metagenome (GOLD analysis project Ga0307470, IMG submission 204565) | Hardwood forest soil microbial communities from Morgan-Monroe State Forest, Indiana, United States - atmos_gasesAM3C_05 | ecosystem: Environmental > Terrestrial > Soil > Temperate forest... | reverse complement strand
TTCCTGTTTCGCACGTCCTGGAGATCCTGCGCGTGGCCGGCATCACGCGCGTGCCGCATGCGCCGCGCGTGATCCGCGGCGTGACGAACATGCGCGGCAAGGTGTTGCCGGTCGTCGATTTCCGAGGACGGCTCGGCATCGAACCGGTTGAGGTGACGGCGCAGAGCCGCATCCTCGTCGTCTCCAGCCGCGGACGGCTGTTCGGCCTTCTGGTCGACGCCGTGCACCAGGTCGAGCGCGTCGATCTGCAGACCGTCCAGCCACCGCCCCCCGACGTCATGACAGCCCAATCCGATTACCTCATCGGCGTCTGTCAGATCGGTCCGCGCCTCGTCGTCCTGCTCGACGTGGCGCGGGTGCTCGTTCTCAACTCCGCAAGCGAAGGAGAGTAGCCGTGAATTGGATCCTCGATCGAAAGATCAGCACGAAGCTCATTTCCGCGTTTCTGGCCATGGCCGCCCTCGTGGCCGTCATCGGCGTGCGCGGCATTCAGAACATGCAGAAGCTCAGCGGCGAGATCGCGTTCGTCTTCCGCGAGCATTTCGAGCCGCAGCAGCATCTCGCGTCCGCCGCCACCGCGTACCAGCACAGCCTCGTGTCGAGAATGGAGATGTGCCTCGCCGCAACCGATCCCGTGGCCTACGCGGAATTCGACCGAAAGGTCTTCGACGATCTTCGCACCGTCGACGAGGAGATGGTCGAGTACAAGAAGAGCAGGATGGACGCGGAAGAAGCGGCCACGACGCGCGACCTCGATGCCGATCTGGCCATCACCCGGAACGATTACGCGCGGCTGAAGCAGGTTCTCGAAAACACGGCCGCCGGCGCTGAGGCGCGGATGCATGCGGGAATCAAGCTGTTGATGGATCCCGGCGCGCGGCAGACGGCCACGCGGATCCGCGAGAGCTTCAAGAAACAGATCGACAAGCAGCAGACCGACGGCCGGGCTTCGATGAATGAGGCCGCCGTGCTGTACGACGGACAGCGCCGCATCTTCACGGCCCTCGTCGCCGCCGGCGTGCTCGGCGCGTTCATCGCCGGATTCGTGATCGCCGGCCTGATCACCACGCCGTTGCGGGGATTCGGCACGGCGCTCGAGCAACTGGCGAAGGGCGATCTGAAGACGCCACTGCTCGACATGAAGCGCAAGGACGAGATCGGCGATCTCTCGCGCACGCTGGTGTCGACGATCGAGACGCAGCGGCGGGTCATCGGCGAGATCAAGGACTCGTCGTCGCAGGTGGCCAGCTCCGCCGACGAGATCTCCGCCTCGGCCGTGCAGATCACGAAGGGTGCGGAGAACCAGTCCGCATCGACCGACGAAACATCGTCGACGATGGTGGAGATGGCCACGCAGATCGACAACGTCGCGCGATCGGCGCAGAGCCTCGCCGCCAACGTCGACGAGACGTCGTCATCGATTCAGGAAATGGGAGCGTCGATCGAGCAGATGGCCAAGAACGCCGCGGCGCTGCTCGGTTCGGTGGAGGAGACGAGCTCGACGATCGAGCAGATGACCGCTTCGATTCGCTCCGTAGCCAACAAGGTCAAGACGGTCGACGACGCCTCGCGCGACGCGGCCAGCGTGGCGGAGAAGGGCGGCGGCGAGCTGTCAGGCATGATCAACGGCATCGGCATGAGTAGCCGCGACATCGGCAAAATCGTCAGGATCATCGAGGAGATCGCCGATCAGACGAACCTCCTCGCGCTGAACGCCGCCATCGAAGCGGCCCGCGCGGGCGACGCCGGCAAGGGCTTCGCCGTCGTGGCCGAAGAGGTCAAGCGTCTGGCCGAGCGCTCGATGAGCTCGACGCGCGAGATCTCCACCGTCGTGGAGCGCGTGCAGCTCGACGTCGGGCAGGCCGTCGATCTTTCCAGCGCCGTGCTGCGGCAGATTGTCGAATCCGTTGCCAAGAGCTCGTCGCTCGTGGCCGAGGTCTCGCTGGCCACGCAGGAGCAGAGCACCGGCGCGTCGCAGATCCTGAAGACCATCACGAACATGCAGCACATCACCCGGCAACTGGCCACCGCCGCGAAGGAGCAGGCCGACGGTGCGCGGCAGATCATGAAGTCGGTCGAGGTGATGAACCGCATGACGCAGCAGGTCGCCAACGCCACGACCGAGCAGAAGAGCGGAGGCGACATGGTCGTGAAGGCCGTCGACCAGATCGCGCGCGTGTCGCAGCAGAATGTGGCCGCCACCGATCAATTGTCGAAAGCGACGATCAGCCTCGCCCGCGAAGCGGAGCGGATGCGCAACCTGGCCCAGGCGTTTGCGGTCTGAGGGGGGTCACTTTGATGATGGCTACCGCGATCGACGACCTCCTGACCACGATCCGCAGCGCTTGCGGCGCGCAGCGTGAGCGCGCGCTCCGCGCCGGCGCGGAAACGCTGCCGGAAAGCGCGATGATCGAGCTCCTGCGCGACGAGGCGGACGACGTAGCGCGCAACACCGGGCTGGAGATGCTCAAGCTGCGCGGGCGGCGTTCGTTCGTCGCCGCCGCCACGCTGCTCGACGACGCCGATGACGACGTCGTGCTGCAGGCCGTCCTGCTGCTCGATTCGATCGGCGATCCGCGCGCATGGCCGCTCCTTCGCCCGCTGCTGCAGCGGAGCAACGAGAACATCCAGCAGGCCGTCATCGCCGCGTCGGGCCGCCTGGCAAGCCCCGCGGCGGCGGCGGACATCGTGCCGTTTCTCGATTCGAGTCTCTGGCTGCAGATGGCCGCGCTACAGGTGCTCGGTCAGCTCCGTTCGCGCAATGCGGTGCGCCCCATCGCCGCGCTTCTCGACGATCCGTTCCTCGGCGATCCTGCCGCGGAGTCGCTGGCGCGCATCGGCGGCACGGCCGCGGCGCGCGCGCTTGCGGAGCGGTGGACCGCCGGGGAGAGCACGCTCGATGCCGCACAGTGGCTGCCGCTGCTCGCGCAGGCGCTCGCCGAAAACGAAGCGCCGCTGTCCGCTCCCACCCTGCGCTCGACGCTGCTGCGCTATCTCGACGCGCCCGATCGCATCGTCGCCGCAGCGGCCGCGCAATCCGTGCTGTCTCTCGGCGCAGGCGACGACGACGGAAAGGCACTCGAAGTCCTGCTCGCCGGCGTGAACGGTGCCGAATCGCTCCCCCGCTGTCTCATCCGGCGCGACGATCTCGCCGAATGCTTCCTGACGTCGGAGACGCCTGCGGTCCGCGCATGGGGATACGAGCTCGTTCGGCGGAACCCCCAGGCCGTCCCGGCTGCGGTCGTGCAGCGGGTGATCGTCGCGTATCCGCCGTCGAGTCCGGAGCTGCTCGAAGCGATCATTCCGCACATCGGCGACACGGCCACGCTCGTGGCGCTGCACATCGGCATGCCGGCCGCGCGCGACATCATCGCGCCGCTGCTGCACCAGCACTCCACCCGCGTGTTTGCGCTGCTCGAGGCGATGCCGGATCTCGACGAGGCACGCCGTTTGTTGCTAAGGGATGCCGCCGGCCTCACGCCAGATTACGTCGCCGAGGCCGTGGCCAGGCTGCCGGTCGATGAGCGTTTGACCGTCGTCGCGCAGATGCACAGCCGGGCCATCATCGCCCGCCTTCCATGGCTGCAATGGCTCGACGCCGACCGTTCGACGTACGCGCGACTTCTCGGCGAGGTCGTAGCGAGCCGGCGCGTGCGGGAGCTGATGCCGCTCGTGCGCCACGAGCTGGCCCACGATCCACTGCCGCCGCTCGTCGTCTGCGCCGGCGCGATGCGCGACCGCGCCTCGCTGCAGTTCGTGATCGGCGCGCTTCCGCGCTGCGCGCCGTTCGCGCGCTCCGCCGTCTTCGACAGCATCGCCGCGATCGGCGGGCCGAATGCGAGAAAGGTGCTGCATTCGTTCGCCACGTGCGGTGAGCGCATCGACGAGCGGCTGTCCGCGCGCGCCATCGCGCGGCACGCGACGGCAGAAGACTGCGCGCTGTTGCGCCGGCTCGCGGCGAGCGACGACTGGGCCGTCCGCCTTCACGCCGTTGAGACGCTGGCCAAATTTCCGGATGCCGAAAACATGGCCGTGCTGGCCACACTCGCCGCCGACGCCACCGCGCTCGTCGCGCAGCGCGCTCGCGGATGCCTCAACGCACTTGGGAGCACATGGTGATGCTCGCGATGACCGACGACGAGCTCGCGCTGATGAACGAGCTGCTGACCAGTGAGATGGGGCTCTGGTTCCCCGACCACAAGCGCGAGATTCTCGAGTCGCGCCTCGGCGCGCGCATCGCTGAACTGCGCCTGCGCAGCGTGCTCGATTACTACGTGCTCTTGCAGCAGGACGCCGGCAACGGACGCCACGAGATCTCGGCCCTCGCTGAAGCCGTCACGAACAACGAGAGCTACTTCTTCCGCGAGACGTATCAATTCGAGGTCCTCTTCGACAATGCCGTTGAATTGAAGCGCGGCGCGCGCGGCAACGTCATCCGCTTTCTCTCCGCCGGCTGCTCGTCGGGCGAGGAGCCGTACACGCTGAATATCTACGCCCGCGAAAATCAGTACCGCATGTTCGGCTATGACGTCGCCGTCGACGCGTTCGACATCAGCCGGGCACGCATCGAGATGTGCGAACGCGGTGAGTACGCACGCAGCTCGTTGCGCGGGGCCACCGCCGAACAGATCGAGAAATACTTTCTACCGATCGGCGACGGCTACCGATTGAAGCCGGCTTTCCGCAAAGGCGTGTCGTTCCGCATCGGCAATCTGTTGCGCGACTGGTCATACGGCGCCGTGGGAACGTACGACGTGATCTTCTGCCGCAACGTCCTCATTTACTTCTCCGAGGAGATGATCATCGCCGCGGCCGACCGCTTTCACCGCGCCCTGCGCGAAGACGGCCTGCTCTTCCTCGGCCACTCGGAGTCGATCATCGGCCTCACGGGCGCATTCGAGCCCGTTCGCGTCGGCAACGGCATCGCGTATCGAAGGAACGGCGCATACCGCCCGCGATGAGCATCCGCCTGGCGGTCGTCGACGACTCGGCGTTCGCGCGCAAAGCGCTCGCCCGCATCGTTGCGCAGGAGGAGGACATCACCGTCGTGGGCCTCGCGGCGAGCGGCGAAGAGCTGCTCGCGCATCTCGACGAATGGCGGCCGAACGCGGTGACGCTCGATCTCTCTATGCCCGGCATGGGCGGACTGCCGACGCTCGAGCGCATCCTGGCATGGAACACGATTCCGGTGCTCATCCTCTCCGGCCAGGCCACGCGCGAAGCGCCGCTGGCCCTGGAGGCGCTGCATCGCGGCGCGGCCGACTTCATCGACAAGCAGGAGTTCTCGCTCGTCGACTTTCAGAGCCTGCGTGGCGCGATCGTGAAGCGACTGCGCACGCTCGTGACGACCCACCCGCGGGGCAACGAGCCGCCCGCTGCTACTCCGCGTCCAATGGTGGCGCCGCCGGGACCAGCGGCCTTCGATCTCGTCGTCGTCGGCGCCTCGACCGGCGGTCCACCGGCGATCGAGCAAATCCTTGCCGGACTCGGCGCGCCGCCGCCGGTGCCGATCGTGATCGTTCAGCACATGCCGGCGGGATTCACCACCGCGTTCGCCGAGCGACTCAACTCGCATCTCCCTTTTCCGGTCGAAGAGGTGTGGCACAACCGGCGGCTCGTTCCCGGCACGGTCTACATCGCTCCGGCGGGGAGTCATCTGCGCGTACACGACGAGGGAAGCGGACTGCGGGCCGCACTCAGCCGTTTTCCGGAGACGCAGCATCGCCCGTCGGTCGACGTCCTCTTCCGATCCGCGGCGGCGTTCGCGCCGCGCGTCATTGGCGTGCTCCTTACCGGAATGGGCGATGACGGCGCGCACGGACTTCTCGAGTTGTCGTCGCGTGGGTCGTTCACCGTCGCACAGGACGAGCCATCGAGCATCGTCTACGGCATGCCGCGCGCGGCGGTGGAGCTCGGCGCCGTCACCGAACAGATCTCGCTCTTCAACATCGGCCCTCGACTTCGTTCCCTGTTCGACCTCCATTAGCGATCCCCCCCTCAGCGGATCCTGTTGCGCAACCGCTCTTGCTCCGGCGCAAGGTCTGCTTCGAGAAGTAGGCCGGTGTAGCTCGCGTCGTCCATACGAAGGTGACGGATGGCCTCATAGGCAGGGCTGTCGTACCAGGCCTTCCCAGCCTCCATGGACGGCCACTCACCTACAAACGCCCCCAGGACGTTTTCTCCTTCGAGGACTTCGAACGGTGTGTACGCCGCGAGGAACTTAACCGGGTGACCCTCGAGCGTGGGTCCGATTGAGGCCCAGTACTTTTCGAGTTGGGTTCGGTCCGAAACACTGTGACAGATGTAAACCATAAAGACGGGCATGGCGTGGCTCCTTTGAGTTCGGTCCGGTCCAGACTGTCTGATGGCCTCATGCACCTTCGCTGCGGCCTCAGTCTGCGCGGTCCGCGACGATCGGGTTCTGCGCCCGAGTGCGCCATGGCAGCGCGCCGCCGCAAGGACTGGTTCGATGGGCTCGGTCCAGCCGTGCGACTAAGCATTCCACATTGCTTTCGCAATCGCTCGGCCATCGCAAACGATTGAAGAGAGTAGAAAGCGAGCGACAGAATCCTGGCATTTGCCAGGTTCTTGGCAGCGGCCGGGATGCGTTTCGAAGACCGTCTGCCGCATCACGACATGGAGGAGTCCTCGGCTACCACCATCTGGTGATGCCTTCCAACGGACGAGGTGTACATTCGACACGTGATTGCTCGAGCGATCGGTGTCGGTCTTCTCGTCGCCTCCCTCGGCGACATGGCGCTTGGGCTAAGTCGCGACCGCACGATCGCGCAGTTTCATCACACCGCATGGACCGCGAAGGACGGCGCGCCCAGTCAAATCACGGCGCTGGCCCAGACGGCCGACGGATTCCTGTGGATCGGAACGGCGCGCGGACTCTTTCGTTTCGATGGAGTGCAGTTTGAGCGCTACACGCCGCCGACAGGCGTCACCCTTCCTTCTGAAAACATCTACACGATCCTGGCCACGCCGGACGGCGGTCTGTGGATTTCGTTTCGTTCGCGCGGCCTCGGTTTTCTCAAGAATGGACGGCTGACGGTTTTCACGCAACCGGACGAAATCCCGCAATCGTGGGTTTACTCCTTCGCTTCCGATCACGACAGCCGCCTCTGGGCAGGAACCTACGAGGGTCTGGCACTTCGACAAGGGACGCGGTGGCTCGAGATCGGGCCCGAATGGAACCTGGAGCGCGGTCGCGTCTGGAGCATGATCGCCGACCGTGAAGGAACACTTTGGGTCGGAATCGGTACGAGATTGCGATTTCTCCGCCGCGGCTCGACCAGGTTCGAGGACGCTGGGGTCTCCGCAAGTGTGAAACGACTGGCGCAGTCGACGGAGGGCGCCATCTGGATCGCGGAGCGCGACCGCTATCTGGTGCCACTGCGGGGTCCGAAGGAGGCCGGGCTGAGCTGGAGTCCGGAGGACATTCTCTTCGACCGCGATAACACTCTCTGGATCACCGCTTCGCCGAACGGGCTGAAACGAATGCGATTCCCGGAGCGGGCGGCGAAGGCGCTGATCAAGGGCGACGATCCGATACTTGATGACTATCGGGAGCGCGACGGCCTGAGCGGCGACGTGATCAGCCTGCTGTTCGAAGACCGCGAGGGGACGATCTGGGTCGGCACAAACAAGGGCTTGGATCGCTTTCGGTACAGCCACATCGCCGGAGTGCAGTTGCCGCCGCAGTTCGACCAACTCACTCTCCTGGCGGACAAGGGGGATGTATGGGTGGGAAGCGCGACGAACATCAACCTCGCCCACGTGCGCGACAACGATGTGACCGCGCGACCCTCGCCATTGACCTCATGCGTGTATCGCCAACCGAGTGGCGACGTCTGGTGGGGAGGACACGCCGCGATCTGGCGGCAGCACGGCGATCGAATGGAGATCTATCCGCAGCCTCAAACTCTCCGTACAGAAGACCAGCGCGTCGGCGACTGGATGTGGGAGGTCGTCGGCGGTGACGATCGCGATCTCTGGATCCGCGTCGGCAACCTGGGACTCGTTCATTTCAAGGACGGCGTCTGGTCGCGACGATCGCCCCATCCGAGTCTGCTCCCGCAGGGGCCGAGCGCGACGTATCGCGATGCGCAGGGACGAATCTGGTTCGGCTATTCAACAGGGCGCGCGGATCTTCTCGATCATGATCGCGTGCTGTCATTCACTCGCGGCAACGGACTCGATATCGGACGAATCAAGGTCATCCGAGGACGCGGGGCCGAGGTGTGGTTCGGCGGTGAGACAGGCCTGGCGCTCTTCCACGACGGAAAGTTTCGAAACGTCATGACCAGCTCCGGCGAGCGATTCGGAACGATCTCGGGAATCGTCGCCACCGCGGACGGCGCGCTCTGGCTGAATGAACTACGCGGCATCGTGCGAATCCTGCCGGCCGAGGTGCGCAAGATCCTCGCGGATCATCGCGCCAGCTATCAGTTGCTCGACTATCGAGACGGAATGCCCGGCGCGCCACAGATGAACTTCACGGTGTCCACCGCCGTCGAGACGACCGACGGGCGCCTCTGGTTCGCCACCGACAACGGACTGGCGCGAATCGATCCGGCGCATCTGCAAACCAACAACATTCCACCTCCGGTCATGATCCGCTCGATCGTCGCGGATCGCGCATATTCGCCTGCCGCGAACCTCCGCTTTGCGGTGGGCACGGAGAAGATTCAGGTCCGCTACACGGCGCTGAGCCTCGCCATCCCGGAGCGCGTGACGTTCCGCTACAAGCTCGAAGGAGTGGACGACCAATGGCAGGACGCTGGAGCACGCCGGGAGGCGTTTTATACGAACCTCCGTCCTGGGCACTACACGTTTCGGGTGAAGGCGGCAAACAACGACGGCGTATGGAATGAGGACGGCGCCGCGCTGGCATTCGACATCCCGCCGGCGTTCTTTCAGACGAAATGGTTTCTGGCGCTGTGTATCGCGACGGGAGCCGCTCTCTTGTGGGCTGCATACCTGTTTCGCCTGCGACAGGTTGCAGGCAGGATGCAGCGACTGCATGACGAGCGGATGGACGAGCGGATACGCATCGCTCGCGAGCTCCACGACACGCTGCTTCAAGGGTTTCTCAGCGCGTCGATGCGACTGCACCTGGCCTCCGACCAGTTGTCAGACGATTCGCCGGCGAAGCCGATCATCACGGACGTCATCGATCTCGTGTCTGAGGTGAATGAGCAAGGACGGCAGGCAGTGCAAGGCCTGCGTCTTCCGGAGCGGCGCGAGTCCCTGGAAGATGCCTTCGGCCGCACGAAGCATGAGTTGGGTGAGCAACGACAGATCGGATTTCGTGTTCTGGTCGAAGGAAAGCCACGTGCCTTGCATCCGCTCATTCGCGACGAGATCTACCGCATCGGACGTGAAGCGCTGGTCAACGCTTTCAGGCACTCCGAAGCGAGGAACATCGAAGTCGAGCTCGAGTATCTCGACAAGCGCTTGCGCCTCCACGTTCGCGATGATGGCCGCGGCATCGATCCCGGCGAGATCGAGACACGTCGCCATGAACATTGGGGCCTTGCAGGAATGCAGGAACGCGCGCAGAAGATCGGCGCTCGGCTGAGCGTCTCCAGCCGTACCGGCGTCGGAAGCGAGATCGAGCTGACCGTACCGGCGCGTGTCGCGTATCAGCTTCGGAAGTGAACTAGAAGCGAATCTCGCGACGGCCAAAGAGGCGCGAGTCGACCGAGTACGCTCCCGGCCCGAGAAGTACGATTGCCGCCGCGATGGCGCAAAGGCAAAGGCCATTGGCTGCGAGACTCATCAGGCCAACCGCGACTCCGAGGCTCCCGGCCACCGGAGTCAGAAAGCCCACGAGCAGCAGCAGTGCGACCAAGAGCGCCAATGAGACGACGGCAATCGTCTGCCAGGCCGGCGCTACCTGCCCGTCCCGCGCGTGAACGAGGACCGAGGCGCCGGCAGCTATTCGAAGCAGAAGGAGTCCGACGCCCGCTCGACCTGAGGGAAACGAAGAAAAGAACCGTTGCACGTGTGCAATGTATGAGATGTGATTCTAAGCGGAATCCCCTGATGGTGGTATTCGGTGCGGCTCTTACAGGTGCAGGATTCCGCGCCGCGCTGCGATCGCGACAGCCACCGTTCGATCCCGCGCTCCCAGCTTCTCCATGATGTGCTTCACATGCACCTTGACCGTCTCCTCGGAGATGAAGAGATGATCGGCGATGTCGCGGTTGCGTTTCCCGGCGGCGACTTCCTGCAGAACCTCGATCTCGCGCGGGGTCAGCGGTTCGTCGCTGATGTGTTCCGCAATCTGCGCGGCGATCTCCACAGGAATCCGTTTTCTGCCCGCATTCACCTCGCGAATCCCTTTGATCAATTCCGCCGGCGGCATGCTCTTCAGCAGATAGCCCCGAGCACCGGCCGCGAGAGCCCGCTGGATCTCGACGTCCCCCTCGAATGTGGTCAGCATGATCACGCGCGCATCGGGATACTCAGAGCGAATGGCGATCAGCGCATCGATGCCGCTCATGTCCGGAAGCAGAAGATCCATCAGCGTGATGTCGGGGCGTTGCTCCCGAAATTGAGCGATGCCATCGCCACCGCTCGCAGCCTCCGCGACGAGCAGCATGTCGTCTTGCGTCTGGATCATGGCCGCGATGCCGCCGCGCATCAATGGGTGATCGTCTACGGCCAGGATGCGGATCGGACACACGCAACGGATCGTACTCCTTCCGTAAATCACCCGATCTAGGTATCGGAGGAACACTCGATGTCGGGATGTTCCGCGGCGCGCACCGGTGCATCTTGGCAGCCGAGGAGAAACCGATGAGACGCATTCTTGTGATTGTTGCCACGTTCGTCGCGATGACCGCAATCGCCGTCGCGCAACCTGCACTGCCCCCTGACTTCAAACAACAGACCATCACCACTCCGGATGGCGCGCAGATCTACGTCCGCTCCGGCGGTTCCGGTCCCGCCGTCCTGCTGATTCATGGATTCGGCGACGCCGGCGAGATGTGGGGTCCCGTAGCACGCGAGTTGAGGAAGACCCACACGCTCGTCATTCCCGATCTCCGAGGGATGGGACGCTCCTCGCATCCCGCTGGCGGCTACGACAAACGGACGCAGGCCGCCGATCTTCGCGCGGTGATGATCGCCCTCGGAATTGATCGCTCCGCAGTGGTAGGCCACGACATCGGCAACATGGTGGCGTACGCCTACACGGCGCGGTATCCCGACAAGGTCGAGCGCCTGATCGTCATGGATGCGCCGATTCCCGGCATCGATCCGTGGGATCAGGTCAAGTGTTCACCCCAAACCTGGCACTTCAACTTCCGCGGGCCCGACGTCGAACGGCTCGTCCAGGGTCGGGAGCGAATCCTCCTCGACCGCTTCTACAACGAGCTCTCCGCGCATCCCGAGAGGATCGACGAAGCGACGCGCGCGTACTACGCAACGGTCTACGCCCAGCCCGGAGCGATGCATTCCGCCTTCGAGCAGTTCGCTGCGTTCTCGAAAGACGCTGAAGACAACAAGGTGACGCAGCGGACGAAGCTGCTGATGCCCGTCCTGGCGGTTGGCGGCGCGAAGTCGTTTGGCGCGCTCATGGCTGTGAACATGCGCAACATCGCCGATGACGTGACTGAAGCGATTGTCCCTGAGGCCGGCCACTGGCTGATGGAGGAGAACCCAGAGGCCACGGTCGCGCTCATCGGCGACTTTCTCAGCGAGAAGCAACGCCAAGCCGGCGACCGCCGCCTTGCACCGGCGGAGTATCAGTTCTCGGCCGCAATCGCGGGAGGCACCGGTACGTCATCAGTCGAGGGCATTCGCACAGTGGTTGTGAAGGGCGATCCGAACGCCGCCGGCCTCTACACCATCATGCTGTACGTCCCCGCGCATACGCGCATCGCTGCTCACCAGCATCGCGATGACCGCGTGGCCACGGTCGTATCGGGCACGTGGTATTTCGGATATGGCGATGCGTTCGATGCCGCCGCTCTGAAGGCGCTGCCCGCCGGAAGCTATTACACCGAGGCGCCGCGGCGCGCGCATTTTGCCGAAACGCGCGGCGAGCCGGCGATCGTGCAGATCTCCGGCGTCGGTCCCTCCGACACGCACTTCATCAAGGCGAACGAGGAGTCAAAGCCGTGAACGAAGAAACATTCACGGCGTCCGATGGTCTGAAAATTTTCTTCCGGTCGTGGCAGCCGCAGGCGACGGCGCGCGGAGTCGTCGTCATCGTGCCTGGCTTCAATTCACACAGCGGCTACTACGCATGGGTCGCAGAGCAACTGACGGCTGAGGACCTCGCCGTGTACGCCATCGATTTGCGGGGGCGGGGACGCTCGGACGGTGAGCGCTTCTACGTCGCGCGGTTCGCCGAGTACGTGAGCGACGTTTCGGCGGTGGTGACGCTGGCAACGTCGCGCCACCCCGTCCTTCCTGCCTACCTCCTCGGCCACAGCGCAGGCGGCGTGATCTCGTGCATCTACACACTGGAGCATCAGTCCGAGCTGGCCGGTTTGATTTGCGAGAGCTTCGCCTTCCAAGTGCCGGCGCCCGATTTCGCACTCGCGGTGTTCAAAGGACTGAGCCATGTCGCGCCGCACGCACACGTCCTTCACCTCAAGAATGAGGATTTCTCGCGCGATCCCAGGGTCGTGCAGACGATGAACGAAGACCCGCTCATCGCTAACGAGACGCAGCCCACGCAAACGCTCGCGGAGATGGTCCGAGCCGACGAGCGCCTCAAAGTCGAGTTCCCGCGCATCACGCTGCCAGTGTTGATCCTGCACGGCACTGCTGACAAGGCCGCGAAGCCGAGCGGCAGCCAGCTCTTCTACGACATGGCCGGATCGTCGGACAAGACGCTGAAGCTCTACGATGGAGGCTTCCACGATCTGCTCAACGACACCGACAGGCAGACCGTCATGTCGGACGTTTGCCGCTGGATCACGGCGCGTATCTCTGCGGCCGTGCGGGATACGGGTTTTGTTAAGCAGCGCAACGCGCGAGAATAGCTGACGGAGGTGCGACATGCCGATCGAGATGCCGGACCCGGTCGCCGGTTATTTCGCCGCGGAGAGCGTTCACGATGCCGATTCGCTCGCGCGCTGCTTTGCCGACGACGGGACGGTACGAGACGAAGGTCATAACGTCCACGGGCCGGCCGCGATCAGGCAATGGAACATCGACGCTAGAGACAAATACCACCACACGGTCGAACCGCTGGAGGTCCGCGAGGAAGCCGGCCGGATCATCGTGATCGGCAGAGTCACAGGAGATTTCCCCGGAAGCCCGATCGATCTCCAGCACGTCTTTCAATTGCGGGGTGGAAAGATCGCCTCCCTGGAGATTCGCTGAAGAGTCACAGCGTTTCGCGCCCTCACTCGGCTGAATGACCCTTTCATACTGGTATCGGAGAGCGGCGTCGATTGGCGAGCTATCCTCGACGCATGCCGATGCGGTTGAGGCCAAGACGTTAGAGATCTGGGAGCGGGGGAATCACGCAGAAAACCAATCGCGGCGACGCCGAGCCCTCCGCACCGTCATCGCCAATGGATCAGAGTCCTAGCGGCCGTCTAAATGCCTCGATGACACGCGAAGCGAGCTCGCTCGCAAAGGCCTCACTCACCGGCGCATGCCCAATGATTCGCCGAAAATAGAGTGGTCCTGTCAGCGCGTCAATGAGCAGTTCGGCGTCGGTATCGCGGGGCAGTTCTCCGGCCGCGATGGCCTGCTGGACCAGGTCTACATTCATGGCTCGGCGCGGCAGATAGAAACGTTCGAGGAAGAGTCGCCGGAGCACGGGATCTTCCTGAACATCACTGATCAGACGGACAGCGACGGGTGAGTCCTTCGAACGAAGCCACTCCGCGCCGCGGACGACACTCTGATGCAGCCGTTCGAGCGGCGATCCCTCGAGCTCCGGCGCCAGCGCCGGCTTTACCCGCGCCAGAAAGGCGTCGAGCAGAACTGCCTCCTTGCTCTTCCACCAGCGATACAGAGTGGCCGTGCTCACTCCAGCCTGCCGGGCAATTTCGTGCGCCGACACGGACGCAATCCCTCGTTTCTTGAGCAGACGGTAAGCCGCCCGGAGAACGGCTTGCTTCGAAGCGTCGCTTCGAGGCCTGCCGCGGGGGCGGGGCTTGGGGGTTCGTGGTTTGCGCATCGGCACGCCTGTTCACGGCGATTTGGTCAATACGACAATAGCAGTTTCGTTTTTAGTTGACAACGGCACGGCGCGGAACTATAAACGAAAACCATATTTTCGTTATCAGAAGGAGGATGCCATGGCACGAGTATGGTTGATCACTGGAAGCGCTCGGGGACTGGGTCGGGCGGTCGCCGAGGGTGTCCTAGCAGCTGGCGACAAGCTGGTCGCCACCGCCCGCAATCCACAGCCGCTCTCCGATTTGGTTGACCGTTACGGCGACAACGTGCGTGCCGTCGCGCTGGATGTAACCGATGAGCGTGCGGCGATTGCGGCCGTCCAGCTGGCCGTTGACGTCTTCGGCCGCCTCGATGTGCTGGTCAACAACGCCGGCTACGGAAACCTTGCCGCGATCGAGGATACGACCATTCAGGACTTCCGCGCCCAACTCGAGACCAATCTCTTCGGAGTCGTGAACCTGAGCAAGGCGGCCATCCCGGTGATGCGACGCCAGGGAGCGGGGCGGATCCTCCAGTTCTCGTCCGTGGGAGGACGCGTCGGCCCGATTGGTCGCGGCGCGTACGCAGCGGCCAAGTGGGGTGTCGAGGGCTTCTCGGAGGTGCTCGCCAAAGAGGTGGGTCCCCTCGGGATCAAAGTCACGATCATCGAGCCCGGGGGCTTCCGCACGGACTTCGCGGGATCCTCCCAAACCATTCTTGCGGACAATCCCGACTATGCCTCGACGGTTAGAGTCGCCGCGAAGTTTCAACGCGAGTACGATGGCGCGCAGCCCGGCGACCCGAAGAAGGCAGCGGCGGCGGTGCTGAACATCGCGCGTGTGGATGAACCGCCGATGCGCCTCTTGCTTGGGCGGGACGCCGTCCGTGCCGCGGCGGAGGCCGAGCGTACGCGCGCCGCGGCCGACAGGAAGTGGCGGTGGTTGAGCGAATCCACGGATTTCATCGACGACGCCGGACAGACTTCCAGTGCCGCCTCGCAGGCATCTTCGACCGTCGTCCGCGCCGATCGGAAATCCAGAACCTGGCTGATTACAGGCGCGTCGAGCGGGCTTGGTTATGCCCTCGCCGAGTTCGTGCTGCAACGCGGCGATCGCGTCGTTCTGGCAGCGCGATCGATGAACAGCATGAGTGATCTTGCCGCGCGTTACCCGGACAGGGCGCTCGCGGTCGGATTGGACGTGACGCAGCCGCAGCAGCGGATTGCCGCGGTCGAGCGGGCGCAGGCGCACTTCGGCGGAATCGATGTGCTCGTCAACAATGCCGGCATCGACTTCCTCGGCGCCATTGAGGAGCAACGCGAGGAGGACTATCGAGCGCAGTTCGAGGTCAACTTCTTCAGTGCCGTGGCAATGCTCCGTCTGGTGCTGCCGGGCATGCGTCGCCGGCAATCCGGGACGATCGTGAATATCTCGTCCATGGACGGGATCGCGAGCCTGCCCGTAAACGGCTACTACGCGTCCAGCAAGTTCGCGCTCGAGGGCATCACCGAATCTCTGTGGCAGGAGATCGAGCCGCTTGGCCTGCGGGCCTTCCTGGTCGAGCCAGGCTCCTTTCGGACGGGCATCGAGCAACGCACGCGCTTTTCAGGAGAGCCAATCGAGGCGTACGAGGCAACGTCGGGCGCATTCAGGAAGATGATGACGACTGTTTCTCCCGACATGTTTCCAGGAGACCCAGTCCGCGCCGCAGCCGCGATCTATGAGGTCGTCGCATCGGAATCTCCGCGGCATTGGTTGATCCTTGGGAGCGACGCGCAACGAAGGATTGGGGGCAAACTCGAAATGCTCCGCGCCGAATTTGAGGCGGGCGCCGACACGGCCCGAAGCACCGACTACCCTGGAAGCGCGAAAGCGATTCTCTGACCCGCACCGACCGCAGAATCAAAAGGCAACTGTCGGGAGGATTTCATGAGTGGCGATGGTTCGTCGAACGAGGAAAGAGCAAGAACTGGTCGGCGATATCGAACCGACCGGACAGAAGGGATTAGCGACGGAGTCTTCGCGGTTTCGCTGACGCTCCTCATCCTCGACGTACGACCTCCCGAAGGCGGCGTGTCCCAACTCGTGCACGGGCTCGTTCTGATTGCACCGCGGCTCGGGACCTTCGCGCTAAGCTTCGCAATCGTTGCGTACTACTGGCTCGTCCACCACATGATTTTCGCTTCACTGCGCGGGGTGAAGGTCGCTCTGCTCTGGGCGAACATGTCGTTTCTATTCACGATTGCCGTGTTGCCCTTTTCGACCGCGCTGCTTGGTCGTTACTCTCTCTCGCCGGTTGCGCTCGCAATTTATGGAACCAACCTCTTCGCTTGTACGTCGACGCTCGCAGGTGTGTGGTTCGTCGCGGACCATGCTCACATCACGGAACAACCCACAGCCGGACAACGACGCTACATTGTTCGGCGTTTCGGTGTTCAGTTGATGGTAGCGCTGCTGGGGATTGCATCCGCGTTCCTCGCTCCAGCACTCGCACTGAGCATATTCGTCGCGCTGCCGATTGTGTTCGCGCTGACCTACCACCGGCAGTACTACTGACTGTCGTCGTCCGCGAGACGGCATAGACGCGACGATCTGCCGACGTTGAGTGCTGCGTTAGGGAAGATGACAAAGGATCGAGATGAGCGCGCGTTCCACACGCGCTAATCACGCCGTCACCCCTGATCGCTTACGCTCTCCTGGGATCCAGACCTCGAGAGATCGTACCGATCGAGGTTCATCACTTTGCTCCACGCGTTGACGAAGTCGCGCACGAACTTCTCCTTCGCATCATCGCTCGCGTACACCTCGGCAAGAGCACGCAATTGCGAATGCGCGCCGAACACGAGATCGACTGACGTTGCGGTCCACTTCGGCTTACCCGTCGCACGATCGCGGCCCTCATAGACGTTCGATTCCGAGGCCGACGGTCTCCACGCGATGCCGACATCGAGGAGGTTGACGAAGAAGTCATGCGTCAGCGTTTCAGGGCGGTCAGTGAAGATGCCGTGCTTCGATTGGCCGAAGTTCGCGTTCAATGTGCGCATGCCGCCCACGAGCACCGTCATCTCCGGAGCAGTGAGCCTCAGTCGATTCGCGTGCTCGAGCAACCGCGTTTCTGGTGAGAGTCGATCACCAACGCGCGAGTAATTGCGGAACCCGTCGGCGACCGGTTCGAGAACGGCGAACGACTCCTCGTCCGTCTGCTCCTGCGTCGCGTCCGCCCGTCCCGGCGCGAAAGGAACCGCAATGTTGACTCCCGCTTTCTTCGCCGCCTGCTCGACCGCAGCGCAGCCGCCGAGGACGATGAGGTCGGCGAGCGAGACCTCTTTGCTGCCGGAGCTGAACTCGTGCCGAATCCGCTCAAGTATTTTCAGCACGTTCCCGAGCCGCGCCGGCTCGTTCGACTCCCAATCTCTTTGCGGTGCGAGGCGGATGCGCGCGCCGTTCGCGCCGCCGCGCTTGTCCGTGCCGCGGAAACACGCCGCCGCGTTCCACGCCGTCGACACGAGCTCGGCGATCGACAATCCGGAAGCGACGATCATTCTTTTCAGCGTGGCGATCTCGCTCTCGTCGATCAGCTCGTGATCGACTGGAGGCACGGGGTCCTGCCACAACTGCGGCTCCGGAACCCAGGGGCCGAGGTAGCGGGAGATCGGACCCATGTCGCGGTGAAGGAGTTTGAACCACGCCCGAGCGAACGCGTCGGCGAGCTGCTTCGGATCGTCGTGAAAACGTCTGGCGATCGGCGCGTAGATCGGATCGACCTTCAGCGCCAGATCGGTCGTGAGCATCATCGGTGCGTGTCGCCGTGAAGCATCGTGCGCATCAGGCACGGTGCCTTTCGCATCCGGATTCTTCGGGGTCCACTGCTTCGCACCCGCAGGACTCGTCGTGAGCTCCCACTCGTACTTGAAGAGATTCTCGAGAAATCCGTTGTCCCACTTCGTCGGGTTGCTCGTCCACGCGCCTTCGAGGCCGCTCGTGATCGTGTCGGCGCCTCTGCCGCTTCGATACTTGCTCTCCCACCCCAGCCCCTGCTGTTCGATCGGCGCCCCCTCGGGCTCCGCACCGACGTTGTGCGCCGCGGGCGCCGCTCCGTGCGCCTTGCCGAACGAATGACCGCCGACGATGAGCGCGACCGTTTCCTCGTCGTTCATCGCCATGCGCGCGAACGTCTCACGAATGTCTCGCGCCGCCGCTTTCGGATCCGGATTGCCGCCCGGTCCTTCAGGATTCACGTAGATGAGACCCATCTGCACAGCACCGAGCGGCTTGGCCAGATTGCGATCGCCGCTGTAGCGCTGGTCGCCGAGCCATGTATCTTCAGGACCCCAGAAAATCTCTTCCGGCTCCCACACATCCGAACGTCCGAACCCGAAGCCAAACGTCTTGAAGCTCATCGACTCCATCGCCACGTTGCCCGCAAGAACGAGCAGATCGGCCCACGAGATCTTCTGTCCGTATTTTTTCTTGAGCGGCCAGAGCAGACGGCGCGCTTTGTCGAGATTGGCATTGTCGGGCCAACTGTTGAGCGGCGCGAATCGTTGCTGACCGTCGCCGGCTCCTCCGCGGCCATCAGCGATGCGGTACGTCCCGGCGGCATGCCACGACATGCGGATGAACAACGGGCCGTAGTGACCGTAGTCGGCAGGCCACCACGGTTGCGATGTTGTCATGACCTCGATCAGATCCCGTTTCAACGCTTCGACGTCGAGCGACTCGAGCTCCTTGGCGTAGTCGAAGTCGTCCTGAATGGGATTGGACAGTCTCGAGTGATGGTGCAAGACGGACAGATCTAGCTGACCCGGCCACCAGTCGCTGCTCGTTCGCGGAGGATGGGCCCGAGGAGCCGGCGACGGGATGACGGGATTCTCGGTCTCGCTCGCGCTCTTCGTGTGTTCTTTGTCCGGCATGTTGGTTCTCCTTCGGCCAGAACTATGTGCGTGATCGGTGTGATTCGTCCAAGACAAGTTTTCTTCGACGGTGATAGCCTTTCCCTATGAGCCATCGTTTCTCACTTCGCCAGCTCGAGTACGCCATTGCCCTCGCCGAGACGCTCAACTTCCGGAAGGCTGCCGAGCTGTGCCACGTGTCGCAGCCGTCGCTGTCAGCACAGCTCGCGCAGCTCGAGGAGGCGATCGGGATACAGCTGTTCGAACGCGATCGCCGCCACGTCCTGGTGACGTCTCACGGGGCGGAGGTGATCGCTCGTGCGCGCGTGCTCTTGCGCTGCGCGGACGACGTGGAGATCGCGGCGCGGAGAGCAGCCGGTCTTTTTACCGGCACGATGCGCGTCGGGATCATCCCGACCATCTCACCGTATCTGCTGCCGCGAATTGCACCGGTGCTTCGGCGCGAATATCCGCGGCTTCACCTTCAATGGACCGAAGAGCGAACGGCGATGCTGGCCAGTCAGCTCGAGCGCGGTACGCTCGATGCCATGCTCCTGGCCCGCGAGGCGCACCTGGGGGAAGTCGACTGCGAAGTGATCGCGAAAGATCGCTTTCTGCTGGCGGCGGCGCGCAACCATCCTCTCGTGCGCAGCTCACGGCCTGTGCGTGTGTCGGAGCTTCGCCGCGAAGATGTTCTCCTGCTGGAAGATGGCCACTGCTTCCGCGACCAGGCACTGGCGATCTGCTCACGTGCGAAGGCGAACGAGTTGGAATTCCGCGCGACGAGCCTGACGACGCTCGTGCAGATGGTCGCAGCCAGCGACGCTGTCACCTTACTGCCCGAGCTTTCGATCAACGTGGAAGGGCGCGGACTCAAGCTGCGGAGATTCGCGGACCCGTCACCGCATCGCACGATCGTGCTTGCGTGGCGAAAGACCTCGCCGATGAGCGCCGCGCTTCGGACGATCGGCGCGACGCTGCGAAGCGCCATGGTGGGATCGTGACGTGCTCGCGCTATGAATCCATCGTGAATTTAGCTGTACGACTCGTGTTCGATCCTGAAACACCGGCGAACACGCAGCTCGATGTCACGGTGGATGCGGCTCTGTTATGAACCGGCGAGCCGGCCCGCGACGCTCACCTCAAGAGCGGGGATTTCCTAGATGTCGAACGATTTCCGACAATCACGTACCAGTCACGAACCGTCGAGCTGGTTGGTGCCCTCGAGGCGCACGTCCTCGGCGACGTTACGCTTCACGGCGTGACCCGGCCGCTCATACTGCACGTCCCTTTTTCTCGGAACCTGGGAGACGCCGTGGTGGGAAAACGGGCGTGGATCACGGGCCGAAGACGCGCGCCGGTTTCGTGGCGACAGGCCGATTGAATCGACAGGATTTCGGCGTCAGTTGGAACTCGACCCTCGATCGCGGCGGCGTCGTCGTTGGTGACGACATCGACATTACGATTGATGCAGAGGCGATCCTCGAAAAGCCAGGCATCTGATGAGACTGGGGCCTGCACATCACTGAAGCGCACCGAGGATGAGATCGCGCGCAAAGAGCATGAAATAAGGGTTGAAGAAGCCATTGTGCTGATGCAGCACGTTAGGCGCGACTCGCAGGACCCAGAAAGGGTTCCCGCGTTGCACGCTCGGACCGCACGTCAGCAGAAGCGGCCCGAGATGTTGTTCGGCGACACACGGCTCTCCACCCCAGCCTTCGTCGCGCTTACCTTGGTCGACAGGCCGCTTCTCGAACAACGCGCCCAGGTTGGCAGCTGGCGGAATCTGGGGCATCTTCGCCACACAGTTCGTGATGTCGAAGTCGCTCGGGACCTCGGATCGGTCATCCGGCGGAAGGTCGCCCCGCCTAAGGTAATGAGTGACGAACGGCTCATAGTGACCGATCGATGTGTTGAGTGCGCGCCGCTGTTCTTTATCGCGCGTCTTCTGAAACATCGTTCCGAAACGCTGCGCAATCGGGAAATACCGGCCAATCGGAAAATCCGTTTCCGACGATGCCACAACGAGCAACGGCTTTTGGTTTTTCGAGAAGCTCACGTACGACGTCGTGAGCTCGTGAATCGAGTGCCAGCGCTCCGCCTCGAACGCTGGATTCACGAGGAGGACGAGATCACCGAAACCTGACACGATCCCGCTCTTTCCGTTGACGTCGGGTCCCGGCCAAGCCTCGCGGAGCCGCGCCTTATAGATGTTCGCGAGCGCCTCGAAGACGATCGTGCCGCCGAGACTATGCCCGATGACCACGAGACGTGAAGGCTCTTTGCGAGAGGCGTTGAGCTCTCGCCGAAACGAATCGAGGTACGCGAGGAGCTCCGGGACGTCGCCGGAACCGATTCGCGCCGCCGTGTACTTGCGGCCTACAAATGAGAAGTATTCGAGCGGCCAGACGTAGCTCGAGTAGCCGCGCCATGCGAGAAAGACTCCGATCAGGGGATGCCGCCCGGGGAGCTTCCCAAGATCGTCGGTTGCGATCCGCCGAACGAACTCGCGAAAGGCAACGAGTGCCTTGTCGCAGACTCGCGCGTCATCACGCCATCCGTGGACGAACACGATCGTGCTCACTGCCGCTTCGTCAGGGAGGCCTGCCTCCCTGGTCATCTCTGCCTCCAGCGCGGCGACCTGTCGGCGATCCCAGAACCGCCCCTGGTCATCGAATTCAATGACTGCGATCGTGTAGCCGGGATAGCGCTCGATCGACGATGTGGCCGCAGCGGCGCGGGCGCGTGGATCGCTGAGCGGCGCAGTGACGTCGACCGGCACCGTGCTTAGACGCAGTTGACGATGCGCCGTGCAGGCTGTGCTGAGCGATAGCGCTGCGGCCAAAACGAAGGACAGCACATTCATGCTCCTGCCAGGACTCGACGAAAAGATGCCCATTGTCTTCTCCCGTTGCTTCCGCCAATCGCTTACAACTGGCTAGGCTGCCCGCCTCGCGAGCGCCCATGCCCGCGGCATGACCGTCGCGCCTGATGAAGGCGTCTCGGCGACCGGTACTTCTCGGCGGGTCAGTCATACTCACTCGAATTGAGCGCGATGCTTGCCCCACCGCCCAATGCTTCGAACGCGGTGTCGGGAAGACTGACCTCAGCTGCCGCGATGTTCTCTCGCAGGTGCGTGACCGATGACGTGCCGGGGATCAGCAACATATTGGGGGAACGGCGAAGCAGCCAAGCTAGCGCCACTTGCGCTGTCGGGGCGTTGAACATTCGCGCAACGTGGGAGAGGGTTGAGGACTGGAGCGTTCCCAACCCACCTAGCGGGAAAAACGGTACATAGGCGATCCGATCGGCAGCCAATCTGTCGATCAACTCATCGTCGCTCCGATGCGCCAGGTTGTAGAGGTTCTGCACGCACACGATGTTGCAGATCCGCCGTCCTGCCGCAATTTGGGCTGGAGTCACGTTGCTCAGTCCGATGTGTCGGACGAGTCCCTGCCGCTGGAGGTCTGCGAGTACGGTGAGTCCCGCGTCGATCATCTGGCCGGCACGGGCGGCGTCGTCGAACATGTTCCGAAGATTGACCACCGCGAGGACATCAACGTCCAAATTGCGCAGATTGTCGTGTACTGCTCGGATCAGCTCGTCGGGCGATGACGCTGCGAGCACAGACCCATCGTTCCCGCGCCGCGCCCCGATCTTGGTGACGATGACGAGATCATCCGGGTATGGGTGTAGCGCCTCGCGAATCAGCTGGTTTGTGATGTGCGGGCCGTAGTAATCGCTGGTGTCGATGTGGTTCACTCCGGCCGCAACGGCCTCGCGCAGCACGGCCAATGCGGCGTCCCGATCCTTCGGCGGTCCGAATATGCCGGCGCCCGACAAGTGCATGGCACCGTAGCCGAGCCGCCTAACCCGCAAATCGCCGAGTTGGAAGGTACCGGACCGCTCAACGCTGCGCATCGGAGGTCACCAGACCTTCATACCGCCATCGACCACGATGTCGACGCCTGTTACGTAGGAACTCTCTTCCGAGGCCAGGAACAGAGCAACGTTCGCCACCTCCTCGGGTCGGCCGAGACGTCCGAGCAGCGTCTTGCCCAGCATCGCACCCGCCCATTCGGGGTCCTTCAACTGTTCTCGCGTCTGGTTGGTTTCGATCAAGCCAGGGGAGATGGAATTGGCGCGAATACCATGTTCTCGCCCCTCCATCGCGAGCTGCCGCGTCATACCGATGATCCCGGCCTTTGCCGTCGTATGCGCCAGTGAGCCAAGCGTCTTGAAGCTCAAGAGGGCGTTCAGCGACGCCGTATTCACGACCACGCCGTGGCTCGTCTTCAGATGCGGCCACGCCGCGCGGGTGAGGTAAAACACCAGGTCGACCTCTTCCCGGCGATCGCGATCCCATTCCTCGTCAGTGATGTCTTCGATCCAGTTGAAGTACGCCATCGCGGCGTTGTTGAACAACACATCGATCCGGCCGAAGGTACGCACAGCGAAATCGACCAGCGCCTGACAGTCGCCTGAATTGTTGAGATGGCATGGCTGCAGGGATGCCATCGTGCCTCCCGCTGCCCGAACGATGTCCACCGTCGCTTGCGCCGCGTCGACACGTAGGTCGCAGCCGACGACCGACGCACCTTCTCGCGCGAACACCTGAGCGGCTTCACGGCCCATGCTCCCGCCCGTCCCGGTGATGATGCATACATTGCCCGCCAGCCTGCCTGACATCAGGCATTCTCCTTGGCGGCGGCTTGCCTCTCGACGTCGCTGACACCGACATCGGCCTTCAGCTTCGTAACCTCGCCGAAGTACCAATAGATGACCTTGCGCGCTTTGCCGGCGAGCGGCGACGCCCAGTCGCCAGAGAGCGAGAGGCAATACCCAATTCTGATAGGCGATATGTCCATGAGTCCTACTCGCGCTTTGATATCTACGCCACACGAAGCACGATCTTGCCGTGGGACCTGCGTCTTGCCGCTCCCGGCCCATTGGGCGACATCCCATGAACGCCTGGCAGGTTCCCGGCGATGTCCTTCCAAGCCTGCGCCGCTTCCTGGAGCGCGTACACGATCGCGACGTCTGGTCGTATCGTCCTGTCTTCCAGCAACTGCGCGATCTTGCCGAGCAGGTCCCCCGACGGCGCGAGCCTCATCATCGTGCCCGACACGCGGTGGCTCGCTGTCTCTTCCTCCGATACGGGCTGGATGGCAGAGACGAGATGGCCGCCCTCCTTCAAGACGAGGAACGACCGCTTCTGTGTATCGCCACCGATCAAGTCGAAGACCACATCGACCTTCTCTCGCAGAACCTTCTCAAACTGCGCCTCGCGATAATCGATCACTTGGCTGGCTCCGAGGGACTTGAGGTACGCCTCATCGTCACCGTTTGCCGTGGCAATGACGGCGGCACCGGCATGCGATGCAAATTGCACCGTGTAAGCGCCGACTGCGCCGGCACCACCATGGATCAGGATCGTTTGTCCCTTTTCCAGGTGACCGTGGGTGAAGATTCCCTGCCACGCGGTTTGGGCGGCCACCGGCACTGATGCAGCCTCCTCAAACGAGAGGTTGGATGGTTTCCTTGCGATGAGAGCCGGCTTGATCGCCAGATACTCCGCGTACGCGCCGCCCACTTCGTTGGCGCCGAACACGGCATCACCCGGTGCCCAGGCCGCAACGTCACTGCCAACCTGTTCGACGATCCCTGAAAACTCATGACCAGGTATCCACGGCAGCTCGATCGGGAGTACCTGTCTTGCCGTTCCAGAGGCCTTGACGAGATCCAGATGATTGACGGTGGTACTCTTGATCTTCACCAGGATCTCGTCGCGCGCGATCGCCGGCGCCGGTATGTCGTTGAACACCAACTGCCCACCGTAGTCCAACACTCTGGCGGCTTTCACGCGAGCCCTCCTTGAGTCTCCCCATGGCGACGTACCCAGTCGGGGAGCTTCGTGAGCGCGCGGCCGAATTCGCGTTCCAGGCCGGCGATGTCGGCGCTGTAGCCGACGCGCTCGAACCATTCCAGCATCAACGCCATCTCCTTGCTGTACTGCCGGACCTGTTCGATCGGCGTTTGCGTGAACGTGACCGGCCGGCCAAGCGCCTCCGTCAGGATCTCTGCCGCCTCCGGCATCGTTCGTACGTCACCGGCGAGATCGATCTCGCGGCCGTTCAAGGCGGCGGCGTCGGTGAACGCGCGCGCGCCGAACCAGCCGATGTCGTCCACCGCGATCATCTGCAGCCTGGTGTCTGGCCCGAGGGCCCAGGCCAGTGTGGAGCCTTGGAGACTGAAGGGCGCCAGCAGGTTCTCCATGAAAAACACCGGACGCAGGATCACATGCGAAGGGAAGCGGAGGCCGCGTACTGTTTCCTCGATGCGCCACTTGTTGTCGAAGTGCGGGACGCCCGTCCGCTTGTTCGCCGATCCCACGGATGTGTAAACGAAGTGCTCGACGCCAGCCTCGCGCGCCAACGTCGCAAGACGCTTGCCCTGCGCCTCTTCCCGTTCGACGCCCGCCTCCGCCGTGTTCTGCACGCCGAAGACGCCCCATGCGCCGGCCAACGCACGGCGCAGCGTCGCCTCGTCATCGAGATCGCCTTTGACGATCTCGACGCCCTGTTGCGCCAGCGCCGCCGCCCGCTCGCTGTCCGGCTTGCGGGTCAGGCCGCGCAGACGGAACCCGGCGCCCTGCAGCGCGTGCGCCACCGCGCCGCCCTGATGACCCGTTACTCCGGTGATGAGAATCGTTCGATCGCTCGTCATGGCTGAAACCTCATCAAATCGTGGCGTAATGCATTCCTGTCTCTGAAATGGTTACTGGCGACCAGCCTGCAGCCTCTCAGCGACAAACAGGCCCATCGCGTCCAGTGCCTGTGCGGACGCCTTGATCGCGCCGATCATTGCGACAAATCCATGTGGCATGCCCATCCACACATCAAGCCGGGCATCGACACCGGCGGCAATGGCGCGCTCGATGTATCGTCGCGAGTCATCGAGCAGCACTTCGTCGTCGCCGGCGTAAATGCGAATGGGAGGCAACCCTGACAAACGTCCCTGGAGCGGCGAAGCCAACGGATCGTGTGCGTCGACGCTGCCTAGATACGAACGCACCAGTTCGGCCACTTGCTGCTTCGTAAAATACGGATCGGCCTCCGCACGTGTCTCGTACGAAGCGCCCGAGAGCGTCAAATCAGTGACGGGCGATAGTGCGGCCGTTCCAACAAGAATGGCCTTGGCGGGTACTGCTCTGGTGGCCACGCTCAACGCAAGTACGAGCGCCAGATTTCCTCCGGCAGAGTCTCCGATAATGGCAATCCGCCGTATCCCGCGATCGTCCATCCCGCGGTATGTCGCCGACACATCATCAATGGCTGCCGGAAAGGGGTGCTCGGGTGCAAGGCGATAGTCCGGCACAAACGCTTTCGTGCCCGCCCTCGTGGCGATGTGCCCGACAAGGTGACGATAGGCCCTGGAGCTACCCGCGCTGAACCACCCGCCGTGGAGATACAGAATCCCCTCGTCAGATCGACTTGACGCGGGATGAACCCAGAGGCCCGAGACGCCGCCTACCGTGCCGGGTTCGAATGCCACATCGTCAGGCCGCAACACGCCTTCTAGCAGAGCGTCGTACGCTTGTCGCGCCTCAATCCTCCAAGGCGCGCCTTTCTGTGCGCGCGCCGCGGTTGTGATCTGAGTGATCATCGACGCATCTTGAGGGTCGAGCGGATGGACCACGACGGCGTCTCCCAGCGGCTCCTGTGTTGTCGAATGTTGAATGGTCAACGCCTCACCTCCGCTTGCTTAGAACGCAATTTGCATTCCATCGCAAAATGCTTTATCTACAGGGCTTACAAGCCATCTACGTTGACGAAATATCGTCAATGGTGAAAACTTGGACAGTTTTGGGGCCGATCGCATGGATGAATCGCTGAAAGCACAACTGCAAGCCACGCTGGACATGATTCCGGCATTCACGTGGTATGCGGCGCCATCCGGCGCACTTCTTTTCGTCAATACACGATGTGCGGACTACCTGGGCCTGCCGCAGGACCATCCGCTTCGGTTCGGAACCGACACAGGCGGAGCGTGGGACTCTCATATCCCCTTTCTGCATCCGGACGACCAAGA
>Ga0307470_10000329_pt1 | contig 27166 bp, 21 predicted proteins | sample atmos_gasesAM3C__FD_204565 | JGI IMG/M metagenome (GOLD analysis project Ga0307470, IMG submission 204565) | Hardwood forest soil microbial communities from Morgan-Monroe State Forest, Indiana, United States - atmos_gasesAM3C_05 | ecosystem: Environmental > Terrestrial > Soil > Temperate forest... | reverse complement strand
CGAGGTAGATCCAAAAGAAATATTTCCAGACCCCAAAAACCGCGACGGCCGCGATAACACTCGCCCAGACAACCACCGAGAGCGCCAGCTCCCGCCAAATTCTTCGTCTCACCTTTCCGCTGCGAACGGGCGAATTCGCCTCGAAGAAAACGCGGAGGAAAATGAAGGGCGCGTAGAACAGAGCGACGGTTAGTTCCAGAAAAGCAGCGAGACGACGCGCCCAGCGTGGCGCCCTAGTCCGGACAAACGGCCAGAGCTCGGTGTCCTTTTCGGTGGAGAGAAACATATGATGCCTTTGATGCACCACCCGGTAGAGGCTGAACGGAAGCAGGCTGAAAATGCCGATGAGCACGCCATCGAATTCATTCAAGCGCCGGCTCTTCCGGAGGAGGCCGTGGGAAGCTTCGTGAAAACCGATGAGCAAACCGTGCATCAAATGCGCGGTCACGAGCACGAGTGGAATCGTGAGCCAGAGCCAACCGGCCCAGACCGTGAACCAGATCGCGGTCTCAGCCAGGGCAAGCAAGATCACCAGCGTCTGAAACGTAACGCTGCTGATGGCGTGCTCGTCGTGCATGTCGTGCACGTCAGGAACAGGTTCGGCGGTGGCGGCAAGGCTTACCATATCAGCTCGTCAGCGCCGCAGTTTGTCTTTCGGGAACCTGGCAGACGTTTTCGATCACGGTCCGGAACAAACGCCCCAGCTCTTCGACTTCAGGTTGGGAAAACAAATTTTCCCGGAAGAGCCAGACCACTTCGAGCTCGGCGCCTTGTTCCGTAATTTCGCATCCCAAATCGAATCGGGGCGTGCCGGTCGACCGCATCCGTAGCTTCAGAGAGAGCCCACTCATTTCGAGATCGGGCACCGGATGATTTTGCAAAGCGAACCGCACCTGAAAAACGGGATTGTATTTTGGCGACGGGCGTTCGCCTATTGCCCTCACCAACTCGGCAAACGGCATCGCGTTCGCGAAGCAATCGACCGTCGATTCGTGGACGGCTCGCAAATGCTCCGAGAATGGGCGATCCCGTTCTACCTGCGCGCGCAGAGGCACGACGCCCGAAAAATATCCCATCGTCTCGCGAACATTCTGCTTCGTTCGGTTTGCGAACGGCGTTCCCACCACAATGTCGTCGGCGCCGGTCCAGCGCGACAGCGTCACCTGAAACGCTGCCAGCAATGTGCTGAAAAGCGTCGCCCCACTGCGGCGGGCCAGTTCCTTCACCGGGCCGCTGATCTCCGCCGGAAGTTGCGTGACCATGCGTCGCGGTCGAAAGACGACGTCGGATTCTTCCGGGATGCTCCAAAGACGCTGAATTCCGGTCAGGCGGGATTTCCAGAAGGCGATGCGCGGTTCCAGTTCGGCGGGTTGCCAGAACGCCCTCTCGGCAGCACCCCATTCGGAATAAGAAGTTGCGACGGGCGGAAGCTTGTCTTCCCCACCCATTCGGTGTTGCAGATAGGCGGCGCCCAAATCTTCGACGAACACGCCAAGGCTCCAGCCATCGGCAATCGCGTGGTGAATCGCACAGACCAACACCTGGTCATCGGGAGCACGACGAAAAACATCGACCCGATAGAGAGGACCCTGGAGCAGATCGAACGGCTTGGAAAACGTTTGGAGCGCGAGCTCTTCGAATTCTTCCGCTGACGTGTCTGGCGAAATATCGCGAAACTCCATCATTGGCCGGCTGCGTTTCCGGATCAGTTGGACGGGTCCGTTTTTTCCCGGCAGGAACGAAAGCCGCAACACCTCCTGGCGATCGACGACTCGCTGAAAGCTTGCGAGAGAATCCTCCTGTGAGATCGTCCCGCGAATACTAAGCATCGAACAAATATGATTCGATACGTCCGACGGTGGCGCGGGCGAGGTTTCCCATAACTCGCGCTGGGAGAATGTCAGTGGATGGAGCTGGACGTCGCCGCTCTCAATCCACTGTTTGAAACGAGCTTGTTTTTCTTCAGACATGCGAAGCGGACTCTACCCAAGGATCTTCCTTATCGCCGGCGATAAGCCGGTCGATCTCTTCGTTCGAAAGAACGTCGAAATCGATCTCGTCCGCAACGCCGTTCGTGTCGTCTGCGGTTTTGGGGATAGCGCCCGCCGGCGCGACGGTCGTTGACGCGCCACCCCCGAGATGTGCCAATATCAAAGCCGCGATCTGTCCGATCGTGCGGGCGCGCATGAGACTGGTCGGCGGAAGAGCGATGCCGATGGCCGCTTCGAGTGAGTTCTCTATCTCGACTCCCATCAGAGAGTCGAGGCCGAGATCAGTGAGCGGCTGATCGTCGCGAAGCGTGTCCGGTTTCACCCGGAGAACGAAGCCGACGACTTCACGCACGGCCTGTGCGATCACGGCTTCCTTTTCCGCAGGCGCGGCTGCGTCGATCCGGTTTCGCCAATCACTCGTGACGCCACCCTTGTCCTCGCCCTCGGCCGCGGTGAAGATGCGCTCATAAAGCGGGTTCGCTTGCGCGCCCCGGAAGAAGCTTTTCCATTTCGCCCAATCCACACGGATAGCCGCGACTTGTGTGCTCGCGGCGCGAAGCGACGACTCGAGAATCGAAATCACTTCGCTGGGGGACAATTCTGTCGTGCCCTGTTTTGCCAGGAACTCAGCGACGCGCTCATTCCGTGCGACGTATCCCTCGCCGCCAAGAACCCCCCAATTGATCGTGAGCGCAGGCAGGCCAAGCGCGCGCCGGTGATGAGCGAGCGAATCGAGAAAGGCATTCGCCGCCCCGTAATTACCCTGCGCCGGATTCCCGAAGATCGATGAGACCGACGAAAACATGACGAAGCAATCCAAGGCCAGGTCGCGCGTGGCTTCATGGAGCAACCAGGCGCCGAGTGCCTTGGGACGAATGACCGTGGCCATTCGATCGCTGTTTAATTTGGAGAGGACCGCGTCGTCGATTGCCATCGCGAGATGAAACACGCCATGAAGCGGCCGGCCTGTTGCTCGAATTTCAGCGAAGAGTCGCGCGACGTCCGCCGGCGACCCGGCGTCGGCTTTCACAATCTGCACATTGGTTCCGCGCTCGCGTAGGCTTTGAACAAATGCTTCGGCCTCCGGAGTCGACGCGCCGCTGCGGCTGGACAGGACGAGGTGACGCGCGCCGGACTGCACAAGCCAGTTGGCCAGAACTTTGCCGAATCCGCCGAAACCGCCGGTGATGAGATAGCAGCCGTCCGGTTTGATCTCGAATTTCGGCGCGATTGGCTCACCGCGCCGGGGGAGAAACGAATCCGGGAAAGAGACGACGACTTTTCCGATGTGTTTGCCGCCGGCCATGAGTCGAAACGCCGCCCCGACATTGAAAGCCGGGAAGGAACGGAACGGCAGAGGCCGCAGCGCGCCTTGCTCCACGAGATCGGAAATTTCCGCGAGCATCTCGCGGGTAAGCGATTCGTCGCCGGCAAAGACCGCGTCCATGGCGACGACGTGAAATGAGGCATTGCGGCGCAACGGCCGGAGCGGGATGCGCGAGTTCTGGTAGATGTCGCGTTTGCCGATCTCGATGAAGCGACCGAACTCGGCGAGGCACGAGAGGCCCATTGGAATCGCCTCGCCGGCGAGCGCATTCAGCACCACATCGACACCGCGGCGATCGGTAAGTTCCATGACCGCTTCCGCAAAATCACCGCGGCGCGAATCGATGACGTGTTTGACGCCGAGGGTCCCCAGCAGCGTGCGCTTAACGGTGCTCCCTGCGCTCGCAATGACTTCCGCGCCCAGGTAATGTGCGATCTGAATCGCGGCCATCCCTACGCCGCCGGCCCCCGCGTGAATGAGAATGCGTTCGCCGCGGCGGAGGCGCGCGACATTTTTCAACGCGTGCCAGGCCGTCATGAAGACAACCGGAATTGTCGCCGCTTCCTCGAAGGAAAGGTTGCCCGGAATCCTGCGAACGTTGCCACCGCGTGAAGTTGTTTGAGTTGAGAGGCCGAACACCGCCAACCCGAAGACGCGATCACCGACCTTGACGTGACTCACCTCCGAGCCCACCGCCTTGACCACACCTCCGACTTCGTCTCCAAAGATTCGGGCGTCAGGTGCTTCACCCGGATAAAGCGCGAGTGCTTTAAGCACGTCGCGAAAATTCATGGCCGCGGCTTTGACATCGATCAGGACTTCGCCAGCGCCACACTGCGGCGGAGCGAACGGAACGAATTTGAGAGCGTCAAGGTGACCGCGCTCGCGTGATTCCAGCCGCAATGGAATGCCACGATCAAGGTCACGCTGGATCGAAGGACGCCCGCGATCGAATCTCTGGACGTAGCGCGCGTCGCCTCGAAGAGCGACTTCACGATCGGCTTCCGTTCGCAGCAGTTCGTTCCAAACGAGACCCAGGTCGGCGGTGGAGCTTGCTGGTGGCAGATCGATCCCCCGGCAGGTGCAATTCGGATATTCGTTTTGAATAACGCGCAGCAAACCGATAGCGGGAGTCTGCGCGACCGCCGTTGCTTTCTCGTCGCGGCCCACTGGTTGGGCTCCGCGCGTTACAGCATCGATGCGCAGTTTCGTTGTCGGCAGAATCGTTTCGAGCGCCTGGACGAGGTGAAGCAGCGCGTCGGTGCCGAACAGCGCCTTCTGATCGAGGCCTCCGTCGAGGTTCCACAGATAAACGATCCGTTCCAAATCGGCGCCGTCCGCGTACGTCGCCAAAAGTTGCCGCCAATCTTCCGGCGCTTCTGGCCGGATCGTGAACGCTCCGGTCTCGGATGAGCTGAAATCTTCTCCGCGCCGAACGGTCTGACAGCGCGCGCCGAGCGCACCCAACCGGTCGGCCAGCGACTGTCCCAATCCACCATCGTCAATAAAGACCAGCCACGATTTTTCTTCCGGAATCTGCGCACCGGACTCTGATGACGCCAGCTGCTCGTAAGCTTTTCGTCCGAGAATTCCAATCTGTCCTTCGCCGTAGCGGCCGATCAAACCTGGGAGCGAAGCTGTCTCGCTGAAGCCTGTCTCAATTAGCAGTTTCTCCCATTGCGAACGTCCAAGAAGAGGATGGACGCTGCGCAGATCGCGGTCCGTGAAACGCCACCAACCGCTCGTTAGGCCGAAGACCGCTTCGGTCCAGAGCTGAGGCGTGGCCACATCCATAAACACGAGCGAGCCGCCGGGAACGAGCAGGTCGTGCAGATTGCGCAGAGCGGCGCGGACGTCGGCCACGGCATGGAGAACGTTCGTTCCAACGACGAAGTCGAATGAGCCGGGTTCAAATCCTTGTTCGGTCGCAGGTTTTTCGAGGTCGAAAATTTTTGTTTCAACCTCAGGGAAGGCTGCAAGTTTCTGGAGCGCGGGCGGGAAGAAACCGGCGGAAACATCGGTGAAGGTGTAGGAGTGGAGACCGCGCTCCAGCGAAGGCAGAAGTTGAGCCGCCAGACCGCCGGTCCCCGCGCCGACTTCCAGGATGCGAAGTCCTCGACCTTCAGGCAGCAGGCTCGCACCCTTCCGCACGGCGGCGGCAATGGCCGAGAGCCAGTGACTCGTCAGCAATCCGTCCCCGTAAAACTGATCGAGGAGATCCGCACCGGCGCCGGCGAAGAGCACCTGGATTGCATCTTTTTCGCCCCGCAAAATCGGCCCTAGTTCCGCGCAGGTTCCGGCAACCAGAAGGGCTTCGGGAAGGTGACCGGGATTCTGTTCGATGAAACCCCGTTGCATCTCCGCGGCACAGTCGGCCGCCTTCGTGAATTCAGGAATCGGAAGATAACCAGACTCGATCCGGTCAAACAGGCCACGATCTTTCAGCTTCAACATCAGCTGCTCGAAGACCGGCTGCATTTGCCCGGCGACACGCAGACTTTCGGCGGTGAAACTGATCCCCACTTCGGCTCCCATTTCGCGGAGACCGGCACAAAGCAGCGCGGCGGCGAGATCATCCTGCGCGGCAATCGCACCTTGCAGCCGGACCTGTCCGCGTGTCATGAGCACGTCGTCGAGCGCATGTTGCGCCGACTCCCGCAGGCGGGACAACGGCACCGGTTCCAATGGGACCGGCGCTGATACAGCCGGCGTCCTCTCCCAATCCATGTGATAAAGGACGTCGCGCGTGCCGCCGAAAGTGTCGCGCCGTACACCGGCCACGCTGATCGCTCGGAACCCGTCGACCAGGACGCATGGCTTTCCGGCGTCATCATAGAGGCCGATCCGTCCCTCGACGAACTCGGAGTTGCATTCGAGAACGCTGGCGCGGACTCGGGTCGAGCCTCCAGGAGAGCGCAGGAATAAAATGCGGCCGAAACGAACCGGCAGCTTGAGCTGCGATCCGCGCGCTTCAACTGTGGCGCGACCCGCCGAAAAGACGTGCAACGCCCCATCGAGCAGGACGGGATGTAGAGGATATTCACTCGCTCGCAGTGAACTCGATTCCGATAGCGTCACGCGACCGGCAGAAATACCTTCAGCCGCCGAAAGATCGCGGACCGAACGAAACTCGTCGCCGTAACGCAGACCGAGGTCGTTCATGTAACGATAGAACGCGTCGATGTCGACGGGCTTCAGCTTTTCCGATGCGGATCTGTTTTCCGTTTCAAAAGTCGACGTCGCGAAGCCGGATTCGGTCCGCTCTCCGCGCATTGAGCCGACTACATGCAGCGACCAGGACGCGCCTTGATCAAAGCGGCTTTGAATCGAGAACGTCCGATCGGCAGGCTCATACGAAATCTCGAGCTGCACACCGCTTGCGGGATCCGTCAGGATAAGCGGTTTGCGGATCTCAAAATCTTCGACCACAAATGGCTGGCCTTCGAACAGCTGAACGCCGGCTTCCAGGATCAGGTCGACAAAGCCCGCCGCCGGAAAGATCACGTGATTCTCGACCTTGTGGTCTTTGAGAAAAGCCATGTGCCGGCTATCCAGCCGGGCGGTCCAAGTGGGAGTGGCGCGAGGCAGCCGCACATCGAGCATTCCGCGACCGCCCGCTCCGAGACGACTTTCGCGCCAGTCCGGCGCCTCGTTCCACCAGCGACTGCGATCCCAGGCGTAGGCCGGCAGCGGAAGAAGACGGCGCGATGGCGTCATCGCATTGAAGTCGAGCGCAACTCCGGCGCGATGCAGATCCATCGCGGCTTCCAGAAGCGAATCGTGCTCACGCTCCCGGCGAACGGAAGAAATGACGATCGGTTTCGCACCGCCGCGCCCGGCGAGACATTCCGCGATGGAGTGAGCGAGGGCCGGATGCGCGCCGAGCTCCAGCCAGATATCCACGCCAAAGTCGGCGATCGCATTGATTGCGGGAGCGAACTGCACCGGTTGCCGGACCCCTCGAGCCCAATGGGTGGCGTCGCCCGCGTCACCATTCAGGCGGTTGCCGGTGATCGTACTGAAAAGCGGGACGGTTTCGGGCTGTGGCGCAAGATCGGTGAGAGCGTTCTCCAGGGCGTCGGCCGCGGGCTGCATCATCGCGTGATGAAACGGGTGATCGACCCGCACGAGTCGAGCGAAGACGCCTTGCGTTTCGAGCTCGGCAAAGATCGCTTCGATTGAGTGACGCGGGCCGGCGAGAGTCAGAGAGCGCGGGCCGTTGAACGCCGCGATCGACACAGTCCGATCGTGCTTTTCAATGAGTGATTGGGCTTCTTCTTCCCCAAGTCCGACCGCAAGCATCCTGCCTTCGCCTCGCGCGCAACCTTCCATGAATCGCGCGCGCAACGCGGTTATGCGCGCGCCTTGTTCGAGCGAGAACAGACCGGCCACGCAGGCCGCCGCGATTTCGCTGACGCTGTGACCAAGAACGGCGGAGGGATGCACGCCCCACGATTTCCAAAGCTCCGCCAGGCCGACCTGCATCGCGAAGATGGCGGGTTGCGCGATTTCCGTCCGATGCAATTGCGAGGTTTCCTCGCACCGCCCGAGTTCTTCCAGAAGCGAGAAAGTCGCGACGCCTCGCAGCGCCGCGTCGCACTGCTCGATGACGTGGCGGAAGATCGGCTCATGCTGCATCAGCTCACGGCCCATGCCCCACCATTGCGGACCCTGCCCGCTCATAATGAAGGCGACGCGCGGTGCATGCTCAGGTCGCGCCGTGAACGAGATCCGGACCTTTACGCTGTCCTCCTTGATCGCGAACGCGTCGAGCTCCTCGATGAGTTCCGCGATGGAGCGCGGGACGAGCGTGAGCCGATGCGCGTGATGATTGCGCCGGTGGCCAAGCGTATAGGTCAGATCGGGCAAGAGAGGCGAATCGCCATTGAGATTGACCCGCTCCGTGAGCCACGAAGCCAGCTTCATGGCGCAACCGCGAAGAGCATCTTCGGAACGAGCGGATAGCACGACCGGCCAGGCGCGGTCGTCCCAAAGATGCGAATGATCCGCGTGCGGAACCGGCGGTGGCTCGGTCAGAATAACGTGCGCGTTTGCGCCCCCGAACCCGAAAGAATTTATGCCCACCAGCCGTTCACCACTCGTCTCAGGGAACGGTTCGAGTTCGGTCGGCACGCGCAGTTTCAGTTTTTCGAAATCGATGTGCGGACTCGGCGCCGTGAAATGCACGCTGCCGGGGATCTCCCGATGTTGAAGAACCAGCATCGCCTTTAGAAGTCCGGCGACGCCCGCGGCGGTTTCGAGATGGCCGACATTGGTCTTAACGGAACCAATCGGAAGCGGAATCGAACGCTCCTGGCAAAGAGCCTCCGCCAAAGCATGCGCCTCGATTGGATCGCCCACCGCGGTCCCGGTTCCGTGCGCCTCGACGAATCCGATTTGCGCGGGCGAAACACCGGCATCTTTGCACGCATCCACCACGAGTCGCGCTTGCGCTTCCGCGCTCGGAAGCGAGATGCCGTTCGTGTGACCGTCTTGGTTGACCGCGGTGCCGACGATCACGCCTTGGATCGGGTCGCCATCGGCGATCGCCTGGGAGAGCCGCTTCAGCAGCACCATGCCCGCGCCTTCGCCGCGCACAAAACCATTCGCGCTCGCATCGAACGCTGCGCATCGGCCATCGGGCGAAAGCATTGACGCCTGCGAAAACCCGATGAATCCGCCCGGCGTAATCATTACCGTCACGCCGCCGGCGAGCGCGGTGTCGCCGCGTCCGGCCCGGATGTGCTCACACGCGGTGTGAATCGCGGTCAGAGCCGACGAACACGCCGTGTCCATCGCGATGCTTGGGCCGCGCAAATTCAGGCAGTAGGAAATTCGGTTCGCTGCAATCGAGTGCGCGCTGCCAGTGGCGGTGTGGGGCGCGATCCCGAAATGATCGAACGCCGTGCTTTGGATTCCCTGGTAATCGTTGTGCGAAATGCCGGCAAAGACGGCGATGTCGTTTCCCTTTTCGAAATCGAGCACAACGCCGGCGTTCTCGATCGCTTCCCACGCGGTCTCGAGCAGCAAGCGGTGCTGAGGATCGACGTAAGGAGCTTCCCGCGGCGAGATCCCAAAAAACTGCGGATCAAATTTGTCGATCTGATCGAGGAATCCGCCGCGTTTAACAAACGTTCGTCCCGGGATGGCCGGCTCGCGGTCATAATAGCGCTCGACATTCCATCGGTCCGCCGGCACATCGCTGACGGCGTCCCGGCGTTCGACGAGCAGTTTCCAAAAAGATTCTGCGTCGTTAACGCCGCCGGGAAAGCGACATCCGATTCCAATAATAGCGATGCGATCTTTGTCCATAAAACTGCCGGTCCCGCTGAAGCCCGATGATATAACCTATTTTCTATCGCAACGAGCGAGAAATGTGAATGTAAGCCTTTGGTCGGATCTGGGTGGGCTGGCGCGGAATATGGAGAAAAACCATTAACCAGTCGACGGATTTCGAACTAAAACAATAATCATGTGCGGCATCGCAGGAATGATTGATCTCGCGGGTCACCGTCCTGTGCCCGAGGGAAGCATTCAACGAATGGCTCGGGCGCTGTTGCATCGCGGGCCGGACGAGGAGGGTTTTTTGATTCGACCGGGACTCGCTCTCGCGTCGCGCCGGTTGAGTATCGTCGGATTGGCCGACGGCCAGCAACCGATTTACAACGAAGACCGCAGCGTCACAGTCGTTTTTAACGATTACGTCGAGCGCCGCGAGGAACTCAGGGCAAGCGGCCACCAATTCATCACGCACTGCGACACCGAAATTATTCCCCACACTTGGGAAGATCACGGCGACGAAATGTGGGAACGATTGCGGGGACAATTCGCGATCGCGTTATGGGACGAGAATCGCCGCCAACTCCAACTCGGACGCGATCGTTTCGGAATCGCACCGCTTTTCTGGACGCGGCAAAACGACTGGCTGCTTTTCGCATCCGAGATCAAGGGGCTGCTCGCATCAGGCATGGTCCCGGCGCGGCCCGATCGGCGAGGCCTCGATCATGTCTTCACTTTTTCGGCGGTGCCCGGCCCACGAACCTGTTTCGAAAACATCCAGCTTCTTACCGCCGGCCATTGTCTGCGAATTACTCCTGCAAACGGAAATGGCGCCGGTCCGACGGTGGATGAACGCGCGTTTTGGGAAATGGATTTTCCGGATCAGGGTTCGGAGGAACGCGGCGAAGATCCAAAGCGGCTCGTTGACGACTTCGAGAAGCTCTTGCTCCAGGCTGTGGAGGAACGACTGCGCGCCGATGTTCCCGTCGGCGCATACCTTTCCGGCGGCGTCGATTCGAGCATGATCGTGGCGCTCGCCTGCCATCTGAAAGGACCGGCGATCAATACCTACACAGTCCGGGTGCACGAACCTGAGCTCGACGAACTCGATGCGGCCAGTCTTTCGGCGCGACACATCGGAGCAAAGCCGCCCATCGTCCAGGACTTCCGCGACGAAGACGCGCTCGCGACCTATCCAAAATTAATCACGGCTGCGGAAGCGCCGGTCATCGACACCGCTTGCGCCGCGCTTCTTCAGCTCTCCGGACGCGTCCATAGCTGCGGACAAAAAGTCGTGCTCACCGGCGAAGGCGCGGACGAATGGCTCGTCGGCTATCCATGGTACAAAGCCGCCAAACTGATGGGTTACCTCGATCTGATCCCAGGTCTTGGCCTGAGTGACGTCGCGCGCAACGCCTACCTGCGACTCAACAAAGTCCCGCATTTTCCCAAAGCCTGGCGACGCGAAGTCGAAAATTCGGTCGGTGGCACAAATGCCTGGATCGATGCCTATGGGATGCTCGCGATCTCGAAACTGCGTTTCTACAGCGACTCCATGCACGAAGCGATCGGGCAAACAAATCCGTGGACGGAATTAAATTTCCCGTTGGAACGCGCGAAGCGCTGGGCGCCGCTCCATCGCGGAGTCTGGATCGCGGCCCGCGTTCTTCTCGCGGGACATCTCCTCCAGGCCAAAGGCGATCGCGTCGCGATGCATTCTTCCGTCGAAGTGCGCTACCCGTTTCTCGACGAAGATGTGTTCGATTTCCTGTCGAAATTACATCCGAGCTGGCGACTTCGCGGATTCCGGGACAAACATTTGCTGCGCCTTTTGGCCGAACGCTGGGTGCCGAAATCCGTAGCGCGTCGGCACAAAGTGATCTTCCGCGCGCCTCTCGACAGTTTTCACATGGAACCGGAACCGCCGTTTGTCGCGCAGCTGCTCAGCGAAGAATCTCTGCGCAAGACCGGTTATTTCGATCCAGCTGCCGTGGGTCGATGGCGGACCGATTTTCGTAAAATGCGCGCCGGATCGCTGCCGCGGCTCTCGGTCGAGATGGGTTTGATGGCGGTCGCGGGAACGCAACTCTGGCATCACCTTTTCATGGGCGGCGGCCTTGCGGATTTGCCTCAGTGGTCAGCGGTGCCAACGCCCGCGGCGGTCGAAGCCGGCGCGTGATCTAAAGTTTCGCCAGCGTCTCGCGCCCGCGCTGTTTTGTTTCGGGATCGTCTTTCTCGGCGTCGGGCATTCCGAGGCCCTTATTGATCAATTCCCGCGCTTCATCTGTCCGGCCCATCTGCGCATAAATCCGCCCGAGCTCGATGTAATGCATGAGCCGGTGCGGATTGATGGCAATGGCTTTCTTCATCGCGCGTTCGGCCTCTTCGTATGATCCTTTCGGCAGATCACCATAAATCAGTCCCGCGAGAAATCGCTTGGCTCCGCTGATCTCGGCCAGAACACGATTCCATCGGCCAAGGATATGCCAGGCGTTGTCGTTGCGCGGATCGATCGCCAGCGCCTTGTCCACCGATTCCTTGATCCGTGGACTGGCGGAAACCTGCTCTTTCTGGGACAGGTAGGGGAGCAATTTTCCGAGGGTAATGGCCGTCGCCAGCTGCGCGTCGCAGTCCTTTGGTCCACAGGTTGCGGCCCGCTCCGAATAATCCAGGGCAAGATGACCCAGGCGCAGTTTTTCCTTGGGGTCCGAAGCATCCGTCATGAGGTATCGATACTGCCGCGCGATCCGGACAAGAAGTTCCGGATTTTTCGGCTCCGATTTTTCCGCCGCCAAATAAAGCGGCAACGCTTCATTCGCCTGAAACTTTCTCTCGAAGACTTTGCCTTTGTCGATGAGGTCATCCGCTGAGTCCGCGGCGGAACCGGTCTCAACCAGCAAGAGCACGGAAAAAACGGTTAGGAGACGGTGGATTAAAGACTTCATCAGGATTCCCGGTAGCAACAATAGACGCTCTTGAGATTCGTTCGCGCACGAACTCTTGGCCGGTGTTCGACCGCGAGCGCTCTTATTCAGACGGCGGATCGGGGTGCGATGTTCAATTCTGTCGTCTCGCGAATCTTGCGAGGTCCGAATTTACCCGCCGGTTCTACTCCCGCGGGTTTTTCTTTTTCTTCGGCGTCTCGACGACCGCCAATGTGCCTTCACCCGTCGCCGTCGGCCTGACAACTTTCACCGCTTCTTCCACGATCCGTCCGGCGTTCAGCAATTGCGCTTCGCTCAGTCGCGGCCCAACGAGTTGCAGACTGGTCACTGGAAGTGCGAATCGGCGAGAAATCGGGATCGGCATCGCGAGCGCGGGGTTGCCGGCGAAATTTACCGCCACGGTGTTTTGGATCTGAAGAACGTTCGCATCGAGCACGCCTAACCCGAGGTTTAGCAGGGGCATTCCGGGGGGCGCTTTTTGCAGCGTCGGAAGCGCGATAATGTCGACCTTCTGGAACACTTTCGCGAGCGTTCGTTGCCATGCGGCCTGTTTCTTCACCGCACTCGCGTAAGTCGTAGTGGCAGTCACCCCGCCCAGGCTGATGATATTCTTCGTCCGAGCCGATACGCCGGGCGCGAGGACGAAAGCCTGGTTGCTGAGCCCCGCGCCGGCAGCCGCAACCGTATTCCCGTCGGCCTTCGCTTCGTCCCATTTCTGGCGGAACAGATCGTCCAATTGCACGATCTGGAATCCGGCCTTGGCGAGGGCTTCGTCAATCGCCTTGTCGATCTCCGGATCAGTGCCTTGGAGCTTCAAGCGGCCGACGCGGATGCTGCGACCGGAGGGCTTGGCAGCTCGAGCTGCGGCATAACGACCGGAAAATCCGTCCTGCAGCAGGTTCATTCCTTCCACGGTGCCCGCGATATCCTTCGCCATCGGGCCGACCGTATCCAAGTGCTTGGGCTCGACCGGATGGATGCCTTTGATTGATATCAATCCGAACGTCGTTTTCAGACCGACGATGCCGCAACACGCCGCCGGCACGCGAATCGACCCGGCCGTGTCGGTTCCGAAAGCCACGTCGGCCTCTCCGTTCGCCACAGCGACCGCGTTGCCCGAAGAAGATCCGCCGGGAATCCGGCTATGTCGGAGTGGATTCTTCGGTGTCCCAAAGAATTCGTTCAAACCGGAGGGCGCCACCGCGAATTCGGTCATGTTCGTTTTGCCGACAATGGCGACGTTACGCCGGCGTGCGTTGGCGAGGCATGGCGCATCCGCTTTCGCGGGCGTGTGGGTCGTCAGGAAAAAATTGGAGCCGGCAGTCGTCACGACTCCTTTCATGTCGATGTTGTCTTTGACCGCGAGTCGCAGGCGTTCGCCACTCGTCTCCGCCGGAAATTGCTTGATGAAGGCGCGATCGCCGGGGAGGTGCTTGGTAAACAGCGGCACCGCCGAGCAGCCGCTGAGAACGGCCACGGTAAAGATCGCAACGAAAATCGTTCGAACGTCCGCGTGTCCGGAAGTCGCGAGCCTCGGAAATGGGTTGAATGATCGGGTCATGCTGCGCGCACTAAACAATACGGCGTTCCAGCGCGCTACCATGGAATCGGAACGGTAGCCAGGAATGGCCGCAGACCGCGGCGTTATCGATTATACGCGATGGCGTCTTTGGCCGGGTTGTACGGGACTGGGCCGTTCGCCGCGGGAGCATACACAAAAATTGTCCGATCCTTTTTCACATCCACCGGCTGGAGGAATAATTTTTTGAAATTCGGCTTCTCCGTGTATTCGATCAACACGCGGGCGGTGCCATTGAATCCCCACATCTTGAGCCCGCTCCCGAATAACCCGCCCTTGGGAAAAATCTCGTCCAGACCAGCCATCGCATGGAAGCAACTGATGGCGGCCTTTTCTTTTTGATACAGCCGGTCATCGGCGCGGTATTTGATCTTTCCTTCATCGAGCAATCGTTTGCGCGCGACTCCGAGATCGAATCCTTCCTTGCGAATTTCGTACGGGCCCCACATTGCCACCGCATTCTTCGCATCGACCGCGAGCTTGATCGTATCTGCGAGATTAAAGCTTTTGCCGGGGGAGACGGGGCACTTGTTCTTCGTCGCAAACAATCTGGCGCCAGGGCCGTCGAAAACGCACAAGTGGGGATTGGTCAGGAAATCGGCGGGGAGCCAGCTGATCGTGAACGCCTCGAATTCGCGGTCCTTGTATTTTCCCTGGACCAATCCTGGGGTCTCCTTCGGTTGTTTGTTATCCGCGAAAACTCGAATTACAGAGATGAACGAGTGAGAAAACTCCGGGTGATTTCCGTCATCTTGGTAGGCGAACGGAATGATGAAATAGCGTTCGCTCTTCAGCTCACCGTCTCCCAGCCGCGGAGCGATGGTGGCCTTGATCCGATCCACAATCTGTTTGTAGAGCGGGGTCTCGTAGTTTGAAAAATCGACGTCTCCCTTTAGAAATCGGGGCTGCGCGACCAGGAAGAATCCAAGAAAGAAAACGAAGATTCGGGACTTCATCCTTTGTAAGTATCAGGCAAGCGCGTTGATTGAAAGGCATTAGTGGCTGCTGCCTTTTGCCGGACGCGATGCGCGAGAATGGAATAGTTCTTGGCGACGAGCTGGGAAGCAGATTGATTCGGTGAGATGCGCCGTTTCCATCACGTTTCGTCGCGAGAGATCGAGCGAAAATTTCTGATCAAAGGACTGCCGGTCGAAATCTTGGGAGCGCGGCATTTCAGGATTTCCCAGGGATATCTGGCAAATCAACCCGGAGGCAGACATGTCCGGCTCCGCAAGAAAGGGAAGGTGACGTCGCTCACCTTCAAGGTCGGTCGCGGTTCGGCGCGGGAGGAACGCGAAATTCGGTTGAGCCCGCAACAATTCGCTATTCTCTGGCCGGCCACGGCGGGAAGGCGCCTGCGGAAAGTGCGCTACGAAATTCCATGGAAAAAACTCACGATCGAGGTCGACATTTATCGTGGACGCAATGATGGTTTGATCGTTGCGGAAGTGGAATTCCCTAGTCTGGAGAGATGCCGAAAGTTCCGGCCGCCGGAGTGGTTTGGCCGGGAGATCACGGGAGAAAAACGCTACAGCAACGTGAGACTGGCGCGGGAATAGACGGCAATGAGCTACGAATTGCGGCACGACGAAAAGCTCGGAGAAGGACTGCGCCGAATTTGCCGGAAACAAATTGAGAACGCGCTCGCGATTGCGGGCGGAAAGAAGGAGACGGACGACACTCCCGTCCATCAAATGCGCAAGCATTTGAAAAAGGCCCGCGCCGCGTTGCGGCTTGTGCGCAAGGAAGTCGGCCGCGGATTATACGAACGCCAGGACTGTTGCCTGCGCGATGCGGGCCGGCTCATCTCCGATATTCGCGACGCGGAAGTGCGGCTCCAGACGGTGCGACAACTGCAGGGGATCACGCAACGCGGCGGTCGCGGCGTTTATCGCGAACTGGAAAAGATGCTGATGCTGGAATTGGAGAATTTCCTCATGGCGTTCGCCGAATGGCAAACCCAGGCGATCCCGCTTCTGGAAGAAACGAAAGCGGCGACCGATTGCTGGGCCGTCGATCATTTCAGCTGCAAACAATTACGGCGCGCCGTCCAGGCCTCTTACAAACGTGGATGCGGGGCGCTCGCCGCGGCGCGCGCCACACCGACCGCGGAAAAGTTCCACGAGTTCCGCATCGAAGCGAAGATGCTCTGGTATCAATTGTGTATTCTCCGCCCCGTTAACCCTGTTGTTTTGAAAACGCTGACGGACGAGCTGCATGCCCTCGGAGATTTGCTCGGACGCGCGCACGATCTCCATTTCCTCGAGGAACGCCTGCGGAACGAGACCGGCAAGTCGCCATGGCAACGCGAAGGTCACACGCTTGTTGCGGTGATCGAGGTCAGCGCCGTCGATCTCCAGCGTGCCGCCGCCGAGTTAGGCGAACGATTTTTCGCGGAGCGGCCTCGCGACTTCGGCGCGCGGGTAGCGACGTGGCTGGAGGATTGGACGAGCGGCAAATCGTCTTCCATCGCGGAAGCGCTCGTTACTTAACTGTTCTATCTTGGCGTTTCGTAGGGCGGCTCGTCCGTGGCAATGGGCGTACTCTGCGCGGGTGGATTGATCAGGTTGAAGATGACCGCGGCGACGATGGCGGCGGAGAAGTTCGCCACGAGATAAATCCAGAGGTTGCTCCAGCTCGAGAGCCCGAGCATCGAAATCCCCAGCGCGACGGCAGGATTGAACGCACCTCCGGAAATGCTGCCAACCGCGAACGCTCCCGTCATCACCGTCATTCCGATCGCCAGGCCGTAGAAAGAATTGCCCGATGTTCCCTCGGCCGTCGCGGCATTGAGCACGACGTAGACGAGCGCAAAGGTGAAGAGAAATTCCGCCAGGAGGGCCGGACCGACCTGCACAACCATCGGGGTGATATCCACGCCGGTACGAAAAAACTTCACCGCCACCGTGGCGAGGGCCGCGCCCGCGAGCTGCGCGATGATATACGGAATCACATCGCCGGCATTGACCTTCCCGCGAATCAAAACGCCGAGCGTGACCGCGGGATTGTAATGCGCTCCCGAAATATGACCGCCGGCGTAGATCATGACCATGAGCGCCGCACCGATCGCGAGCGGCGCGATCACGGTCGCACCCGCGCCGATCACGCTGAGACCGATTGTCAGGACAAGGAAGAAAGTTCCAATGAATTCCGCGATGTACTTGTTCATCCCACAGTCTTACCCGAAAAGGCTTTGGCGAATCAAGTGACGCGGTAACACCTGGCGGCCTGGACGCCGTTTCCGTTTGTGCCAGCGCTTTGTCCGTTTATCGTCCGCGCGAATGAAATTTCTCCGGCTGCCATTTTTCCTTTCGCTTGCTGTCCTGGCCGTTCCGGTTTTCGCCGGCAACAGCGTTGTGAATCTGTCGCACTACGATCTGATGCGGGTCGATTTTGAGGGGATGAAACGCGAAGGCGTTATCGGTGTGATCCACGAAGCGACTTATCCGCGGTTCGATCGCGATTCTTATTATGGCACGCGCCAAACCGCCGCCGCTCGTGCCGGATTGCTCTGGGGCGCTTATCATTTCGGCGATGCAACCGATCCGATTAAGCAGGCCGAGCATTTCCTCAACGTCGTGGCGTCGAACTGGCGCGGTCCGTCAGCGCAACCCAGTGGAGTTTTGCTCGTCCTCGATTTCGAAAAGAACGGGCATTATCCTGGCGGCACCATGCGGGTCGATCAGGCCGCGCGATTCGTCGAGCGCATCAAACAGCGGACTGGAAAATATCCCGGCGTTTATGGGAGCGAGAATCGTCTTCGGGCCGTGTTGAACGCGCGGGGCGTCAGCGCCGCCGATAAAGCCGTTCTCGGAAACTGCTGGCTTTGGATCGCGAATTATCATTACCAGCCGACCGCCAGTTCGCCTTGGAGCAACTGGCGTCTTTGGCAATACACCGGCGACGGCAAATGCGATCTGCGGCCGCGCTCGTCCTATCCGATCCGCGTCGCCAACATCGCCCGCGCCGAGCGCAATATTTTTCGCGGCAGCAACGAATCGCTTGCCGCCTGGTGGCAGGACCACGCCTGGTTGCCCGCGGAATAGCTAGAAATAAATGGACGAGAGAACACGAGAGCTGGTTGCCAAGGTCCCACAGGTAACAATTGCCTTCTGGATCATCAAGATCCTCGCAACCACTCTCGGCGAGACCGGTGGCGACGCCGTCACTATGTCGTGGCTGGGCGAAACGACGGACGAAGCGAAAGGCACCGGTTACCTCATCGGAACGGCGATCTTCGGCGTGATTTTCATCGCCGCGGTTCTCGTTCAGATCCGGGCAAAAAAATTTCATCCATTCTTATACTGGTTGACGATCGTCGCGACGACGACGGTTGGGACCACACTCGCTGATTACTGCACCAGATCGCTCGGGATCGGTTACACCGGCGGCTCGACCATTTTGCTGGTCCTCGTCATCGCGTCGCTCTTGATCTGGCGTTGGTCGACCGGCAGCATTTCGATCGAGACGGTAAGCACGCCGAAGGTCGAAGTTTTCTACTGGGTCACGATCATGTTCTCGCAGACGCTCGGCACGGCCTTGGGTGATTGGGTCGCCGACACCAACGACATGGGCTTTCTCGGCGCCGCCGCGATTTTCGGCGGGCTCCTTCTGGTCACGGCACTTCTCTATTATTTCACCAGCATCTCGCACGCGGTGCTCTTTTGGACGGCTTTCATTTTGACGCGTCCGCTCGGCGCCGTGGTCGGCGATTTCCTCGACAAGCCGCACGCACAAGGCGGACTGGCGCTGAGCCGTTACACCGCTTCTCTCTCACTCCTCGTCGTAATCGTGGCGTTGATCCTGATCTTTCCGCAAAGACCCGCGTCAAAGGCGCACTGATCGAATCAAAATACGAATTGAACGCCGGCGTATCCGATTAACGCTCGCGCTTCGGTCGAACGCAGCTCGTGGCCTAACGACCCGATAAAGATGCAGTGCTCGCTGATTTTCTGTCGCACGCCGACGTTCACCGCCAGCTCATCGTCGTCAAAATTCGTCCGGCTCGTTCCATGCAATTCCGCCATGACCGCGGCGGTCTTGCTGACATCGACAGCCACGACGACGCCATAAAGCCATTGCGCCGGACCGACCGTGCTGACGAGCGGTCCCCATTCGAAATCGAGATCGAATCCGGGAAATGCTTTGGCAAATTGGAATGGAATCTGGAAGCGCGTCCCTTCATCGGCGAGCCCGCGACGCGCCGCCGATTGCGAGATGTTAAAAATTATTCTGGGAAACATCGACATCGAGACGCCCGTCTTTTGATCGTCAATGAAACGCCATTTCACCGCCGCTTCCGTTCCGCCCAATCCGCCAATCGCGCCGCGATCGCTCCTCTTCAGCAGCACCGGCCCGCCTTGCAGAGTCAACTGAATGCGATCGCCGACGCCGTAGTTGATGTCGATCGCCGGCGCGTCGAGCGACGTCTCGTTAGGCCGATGCTCGAACGCGATCGCGAGATTGATTTCGAACTTTCCGTCGCCCGGCGTCCCCGGATCGTCTGTGATCATCGGCGGGCCGCCCTGGCCGCGAGCGTTTTCGAACGCGAACAACCCAAGCGCAACTGCGATGAGGTTACGGCTGCGCGGAATCAATCGGCCCGTAAACCAAGAGCTTCATTGTGTTCGGCAACATCTTCGGCCGGGTAGGGGACGCGCCGGGCGATGGCGTAGCTGGCGGCTCGAATTGCGCCGAGGGCAAATAGATTCGGTGCGTCTTCGGATCGATCGCCATTGTCCGCGCGCTGCGCTCGGTCTTCAGCGTCTGCACCAAGGTCAGCTTGTCTCCCTCTTCTTTTGCGATGGTCGTCGTCCCTTCGCCGCACGATGCGAACGCAAGCTGCGTCGTGTCATCGAACGCGCATCCGTCCACGCCGGAGCCAATCGGCACACTCCCCATAACCTTTCCGTTCGTCGTGTCGACCATCTCCATCATCTTGTTGTGACAGGTCGAAAACAACCGATGATGCGCCGCGTCGAGCGCAATCCCGGTCGGTTCCGTGCCCGGCGCCAACGGCCAGTGCGCGACGACTTCGTGTTTGGTTGTGTCGATCACCGCCACTTCGCTCTTGTCCTCGAGATTCACGTAAACCTTGCCGGCCGCATCGTCGCTCACCCCAAATTCCGGCGAGCCGCCGAGTTGAACCGTTGCCACCACCTTTGTGTTCTTCGCGTCGATCACCGTCGCCGAGTTTCCCTTGTGATTGAAAATGTAGACCTCGCCGTGTTTCGCGTCGTAAGCGAACGCATCCGGGCCGTCCCCCGTGTCGATTTTCGAAGTCGTCTTCAACGTCGCGAGATCGACCACGCTTGATTTGTTTTCCCGGCCGTTCGTCGAAAACCCGCGTTGCATTTCCGGAACCGGAATGAGTCCATGCACGCCCGGCGTATCGGTGATCTCGCCCGCCACCGCGTTCTTCTCCAGGTCGACGACCACAACTTTCGTCGCGTGCGAGAGGTAGAGTCGGTTGGCCGCCGAATCGACGGTCAAAATATCCCAGCCGCCTTCGCCGCCGATTGGAATTTCGTTCAGGAATTTGTAAGCATCGCCCGCCACCGCGTTCTGCAGCGCGAGTGCGCCGCCCAGGATCAACACCGTCAGTCGTAGTCGCATTCGAAACTGCTACGACGATTTCCGCGCAATGCTACTTCCGCAGATGTTTCGCCGACCGACCACGCAGCACAGCGAGAATTTCCGCCACGCAACTGACCGCGATCTCTGCCGGCGAATCCGCGCCGATATCGAGGCCGAGCGGCGCGTAAACCCGCGACAGCTTCTCCTCGGAAACGCCGCGTTCCCGAAGCCGATCGAACACGCTTAGCACTTTTCGCCGGCTCCCGATCATGCCGATGTAACCGGCGCCGTTTTGTTCGACGGCGGCGGCCAGCGCTTCGCAATCGATCTCGTGATTCCGGCTCACCATCACCAGAGCTTCGTCGCTTCGCCACGAACGCGCCGCGATGAACTCGCGCGGCGCACAATCCGAAATTCCAACGACGGCTGGCGGAAGATCGGCGAGCAATTCGATTCGATCATCAATGAGGGTCACGAACAGACCGCACTCGGCCGCTAGCCTGGCGATGGCCCGCGCACAATGACCGGCGCCGACCAGATAAAGCGCCTCGCCGCCGATTTGGGGTTCGATGAACACCGTCACTTCGCCCCCGCAGATCGCGCCGAACGAATCTGTCTCGCCTTCGCGGAGCGGATAAGTTTTCAGCAACGGCTTTTTCTGTTCCATCGCCGCCTGCGCCTCCGCGATCACGAGCGACTCGAACTTCCCGCCGCCGATGGTTCCGCTGATCCGCCCATCTGCATAAACGAACATCTTCGAGCCCGGCGCGCGCGGCACCGAGCCTGTCGTGGCAGCGACCGTCACAACCGCGAAAGGCTTACGCATCCCGCGTCACCGTCGCCCTGATGTCCCCATGCGGTTCGTCGGTCGGAACAAAAACCTCGTTCTTATTTTCCAGTCCGAACGGCGCCAGGTTGATGAGGAGGCAATGCTTGTTCGGCATCGCGAGATCGAGATCGGAAATCTCCGCACACGCCGCCAACGCCGCTTCGCCCATCTGGAAAAGCGTCGTTTGCGCCGATGAACTGTAGTTGTTCGCAAAAACTTTCAGCATCGCGCTCAGGATCGCGTCGTTCGCGCGATTGTAATCGGCCGGCTGCTCTTTGAAGGTCCAGGTCGAGCTGAACGACGTCGCCAGAATCCGGTCCGCCGTTTCCGGCAGCGTCGTGAACTCGTCCTTCGGATAATTTTCGAAACCGGAGCCGGTCGATTTCAGGATAACCAGGTCGCGAATTCCGGACCGAACCTTCTTCGTTTCCCTGTCGCAAACCACGTGGGTGAACCTTCGACCTTCGCCGCCAGCCTGGAACGAGTGCGGATGCGGCTGACCATCGACCACGAGCCGTTCCCAACGTCGCTCCGAGATTCGGATTCCCACATCGTTGACCTGCGCGTAACGGGAAAGAAAATGTTCGGCGAGGATGAGCGCGAAACGTTCTATCTCGGCTCCGAGATGTTGCCGCGCGAAAACGTTGATCGTGTTTTTGATCGTGTCCGTCGCCACCACCTTGGTGTTGTCGCCGCTCGTGTAAGACGATTCGAAATCGCCTTGTAAATATGCCGCCACGTCGAGGTCCTTGAGCGTGTGCACCGGACCGTCCCGCAGGATTTTCAAGACCCGGACTCGGGCCTTCCCGTAACGATGAGCAGTCAGCTTCGCCATTGCTTCCGAGGATTAATTCATTTACTCCCACAAGGCGATGCCAAAGCTGGCCGAGTTGAATGCCATGGACCGGGTGGAATTTGTCCGAGTCGTCGGGCCGGTCTTCGAACATTCGCCATGGGTCGCGGCCCGGACTGAAGCGCAGCGTCCGTTTTCTTCCCGCGAAGCGCTTCACGCTGCCCTGGTCGACACGGTCGAGAAAGCCAGCAATGAAGAGAAGGTTTGTCTGATTCGCGCCCATCCCGATCTGATCGGCGACGACGAGCTGACGGCTGCCTCGAAAAGCGAGCAAGCCAGCGCCGGCCTTTCGGACGCGACGGCTGAGGAAGCGAAACAGTTTCGCGAATGGAACCGCCAGTACCGGGAGCGCTTCGGATTTCCCTTCGTAATCTGCGCCCGATTGAATAAAAAGGAGGCGATCGCGCGTGCCTTTCCGGTCCGTCTGCGAAACTCGCGCGAAGAGGAAACCAAAACCGCTTTGCAGGAAATCTCGAAAATCGCCGAACTCCGTTTAAAGGATTTAGTTCAATGAGTTTTGACAAGCGTGAGCGCAAATTCCGGGGAGCGCACGCGCCCCGCGTGCTGGCAATGGCGCCCTCGCCATTGCGAACTTTTTTGGGAGAAACTAATTTCGGCGGGGCGCCGAAATCAGCACGCGAGGCGCGTGCGCTCCCCAGATGAATACTCTCACAACCCATGTCCTCGATACCATGCGCGGCCAGCCCGCCGCCGGAATGGAGATTGAGCTTTGGTCGCTCGACCAATCGAAATTGCTGAAAAGCGTACAGACGAATTCGGACGGTCGCACGGAGACTCCGTTACTCACGTCTGAGGAAATGTCCGAAGGAACTTACGAGCTGATTTTCTTTGTCGGCGATTATTTCGGCGAACGCCGTTTTCTCGATCGCGTGCCGGTCCGCTTCACGATCTCCGACGCCGCCTCGAAATATCACGTGCCGCTGCTCGTCTCGCCGTGGGCCTATAGCACCTATCGCGGTAGCTGACGTGGACCCGGTCGATTCGAAAGCAAGTGCGCCCGCCGGCCTCGTCGATCTAGCGGCGGAACGCGTCGGCGGAAAAGCGCTAATCGCGAACGACGAGTTTTTTGCCGAGAAGGAAAATCTTTTCAAACCGGGCCGCGGAATTTTCATCGCGGACAAATACACCGATCGCGGCAAATGGATGGACGGCTGGGAAACGCGGCGCCGGCGAACGCCCGGTCATGATTGGTGCGTGGTGCAGCTCGGGTTGCGCGGCATCATCAAACAGGTCGACATCGATACGAACCATTTCCTCGGCAATCATCCGCCGTTCGCCTCGCTCGATGCTGTTTGCCTGACGACTGGATTGCCCGACGAAATCGACGCGCTTCCCTGGACGCCGATCCTCGATAAATCGCCGCTCGATCCGGGATCACAAAATCTGTTCGCGATCTCGAACGACCAAACGTGGACCCATCTTCGTCTCAATATTTTCCCCGATGGCGGCGTCGCGCGTTTTCGCGTTTACGGCATCGTCGTTCCCGACTGGAGCAAGCTGAAACCGGGCGATGTCGTCGATCTGGCGGCGGTCGAGAATGGCGGAGTGCCGCTCGCCTGCAGCGACATGTTTTTCAGCTCGATGAACAACCTGATCATGCCCGGCCGTTCCGAGAACATGGGCGACGGCTGGGAAACCAAACGCCGGCGCGGTCCCGGATACGATTGGATTATTTTAAAACTCGGATTGCCCGGAACGATCCGAAAAATCGAAGTCGATACGAATCACTTCAAAGGAAACTATCCCGATACGTGCTCGATTGAAGGTTGCGTCGCTCGCGACGCGTCGATCGAAGATCTCGAAACAGCTCAATGGCGTGAGATCCTTCCGATGTGGAAACTCGAAGCGCACACCCGGCATTTCTTTGAGCGCGAGCTCGCGGCGATCCCAAACTGCACCCACGTTCGCCTCAACATCTATCCCGATGGCGGCGTCAGCCGGTTGCGCGTCTGGGGATCGCCGGTGCTTCCGCAAGAATGAGCGATTTCGATCTGCTCGTTCGCGGCAGCGAGCAAGACATCGGAATCAGCGACGGAAAATTTGTCGCGCTCGGGAAGAATCTATCCGGCTCAGCAAGATCAGAAATCGATGCACGCGAGCTGACGATCTTTCCCGGCGTCATCGACGCACACGTTCATTTCAACGAGCCGGGTCGCACCGATTGGGAGGGATGGGAGACCGGCTCGCGGGCGGCGGCGGCCGGCGGAACAACGACTGTGTTCGAGATGCCGCTGAATGCTCATCCGCCGACCACGAATCGCGAAAGCTTTGAATTGAAGCGGGCCGCCGCCGAAGCCAGCTCGCAGGTTGATTTCGGTCTATGGGGCGGACTCGTCCCGGGAAATTTATCGGACTTGGAGCCGCTTCGCGATTGCGGTGTCGTCGGTCTGAAAGCGTTCATGTGCAACAGCGGCATCAGCGATTTCCCGCACGTCGATCTGCCGACGTTGCGCGCGGGGATGAAACGCGCCGCCGAGCTCGATCTCCTTGTCGCCGTCCACGCTGAATCGGAAGAGATCACGAGCGCGCTGACTGGTGCCGCTCGCGCCGCGGACAGAAACGGAATTCGCGATTATTTGAATTCGCGACCGATCGCCGCCGAGCTAGAGGCGATCCGCCGCGCAATCGATATCGCGGCTGAAACCGGCTGCCGGCTTCACATTGTTCATGTCAGCTGCGGAATCGGCGTCGCGCTTGTCGCCAGCGCGCGTGCGAGGGAAATCGATGTGACTTGCGAGACTTGTCCGCATTACCTCGTGCTCACGGACAACGACATGGAACAACTCGGCGCGGTCGCCAAGTGCGCGCCGCCGTTGCGCTCGGCCGATGAACAGCGTCAACTTCGCGAGCGTCTCAGCGATATCACCACGATCGGCTCCGACCATTCGCCTTCTCCGCCGGAAATGAAAAACCGAGAAAATTTCTTTGATGTCTGGGGCGGCATCTCGGGGTGCCAGCATCTGTTGCCGTTCCTGCTCGATGCCGGGATTCCGCCGGCTGAGATTCGCCGACTTACGAGCCGGGACGTGGCCTCGCGGTTTCGCGTTTCAACGAAAGGCGCGCTCGCCGTTGGGAAGGACGCAGACTTCACGCTGATCGATCTCAATGCGACCGAAGTCATCACCCTCGAGTCGATCCATTATCGTCATCGGCAGAGCCCATACGTCGGCCGGATCGTTAGATGCCGCGTCCGCCGCACATTTTTGCGCGGACAAACGATCTTCGAGGATGGTAAGTTCGCCGCCCGGCCGATGGGAAGGCTCGTGCGGCCGGAAAAATCATGAGCGCACAACACAGCTTCGAGCCCGACGAGATCGCGCGGATCAGCACGACCCTGAGCGACGCCAACAAAGCGTTCATGCGCCATTACCCGGGCGAATCGAACCGCCGCCAGGCCGTGCATACGGTTTATGGTGGGGCGCATTTGTTCCGAGCGGACTCGGCCCAAAAGCTCGGCGTGGTCGCATTGCGCTCGCTGGAGGAATACGCGCCGGATGCGAAAACGCTCGCCGGCGCGATCGGCATCGACGCCGGGGAAAAAATTTATGCGCGGATCGTCGAGAAATTGCGCCGCGAAGCAGTCGAAGATTTCCGGCTCGATTTCGAAGACGGATACGGAAATCGGCCCGACGAAGAAGAGGACGGTCACGCGGCTTCTGCGGCCGGCGAAGTCGCGCGCGGTCTCGCTGCCGGAACGCTCCCGCCCTTCATCGGCATCCGCATCAAACCGTTGAACGAAGATCTGCGCGCTCGCAGCATTCGGACTCTCGACATTTTCATGACCTCGCTGCTGCGCGCAACGTCGGGCAAATTGCCGGCCGGCTTTGTCATCACCGTCCCGAAGATTCAATTGCCGGAACAAATGACGGCGGCGGTCCGTTTCTTCGAGATTCTCGAACGGAAAAATAATCTCGAGCCCGGCACATTGAGAATCGAGCCGATGATCGAAACGCCACAGGCAATCATCAATCGCGAAGGTCGGCTCGGTTTACATTCGCTGGTCGACGCCGCGGAAGGACGGTGCGGCAGTATTCATTTCGGCGTCTACGATTACACGGCCTCGTGCGGAATCACCGCCGCGTATCAGGCAATGCGCCATCCCGCCTGCGATTTCGCCCGCCAGGTCATGCTTGTCTCAATGGCCGGCACTGGCATTCATCTCTCCGACGGCGCGACGAACATTCTCCCAGTCGGTCCCCATCGCGCGAGTGAAGGCAAGCCGCTAACCGACGATCAGCTCCGGCAAAATCGCGAAGCCGTTCATGGCGCCTGGCGCCTCGGCTTCGACGACAACATGCATTCGCTCCGGAACGGTTTCTTCCAGGGCTGGGACCTGCACCCGGCGCAGTTCGTCACCCGTTACGCAGCCGTTTATCATTTCTTTCTCGGCAGCCTCGAAAGCGCCTCGAATCGGCTCAAGACGTTCGTCGAGAAGGCCGCCCTCGCTTCGCTCTTCGGCGACGTCTTCGATGACGCCGCGACCGGCCAGGGCCTTCTCAACTTCTTCCTGCGCGGAATGGCGTGCGGCGCGATCACTGAGGAAGAAGCGCTCGCCACTGGACTGAGTCTCGAAGAAATCCGCTCTCGTTCGTTCCTCAAAATTCTGCTCGGGCGGCGAAAATAAAAATGAGCGCGATCGAATTTCATTCTGGGGAGCGCACGCGCCCTCGCGTGCTGGTTTCGGCGCCCTCGCCGAAACAAACATCGGGGGCTTTCCAAGTTCGAGATGGCGAGGCGCCCTCACCAGCTCGCGAGGGCGCGTGCGC
>Ga0307470_10000328_pt1 | contig 27398 bp, 23 predicted proteins | sample atmos_gasesAM3C__FD_204565 | JGI IMG/M metagenome (GOLD analysis project Ga0307470, IMG submission 204565) | Hardwood forest soil microbial communities from Morgan-Monroe State Forest, Indiana, United States - atmos_gasesAM3C_05 | ecosystem: Environmental > Terrestrial > Soil > Temperate forest... | reverse complement strand
CCGCTGTAGGTCCGTCGAAGATCCGAGTTCGCGGCACGTGCGCACGGTGCCGCTTTGCGCGCGAGGTTGGCGCTCAGCCCTGGCGCGTGACCCATCTCATGTCCATACCGCTCGTAGCGGGGGCATGAGGTCTTTTCGATTGAGGTGTTTTATGACCAACATTCCAGTTCCCGGCGTACCGGCGCCCCCGGTGGCCAGCGAGCCGCCGAGCGTGCCGACCGGCTCAGACCAGGTGGCCGCTCAGTTCATCGCGGCGCTCAATACCGCCATCGCACTGATCCCGGCCTTCGAACCGAAGCATCCTGAAACCCTGAAGTTCGTGAAGAGATACGTCTCGTTCGGAGACGAGCTCATCGCAAGCGCGATCTCCGCGGTGGAGAACAATGCGGAGCTCGCGGCGACCAAGAAGTTCGACGTTGAGAAAGCACGTGCCACGTACCAGTTCATGATCGCGTTCCGGCCGGCCATCGACATCGTGGACACCCTCGACACGAACCTCAAGTTCACGTGGCAGGCACGCAAAGCCGAGGCGATCGCGGATGCTCTGAGGTTGTTCGCCGCGGCCAAGGGGCTCGGGCATGATCCTGCGAGCGCGGACGTCGCCGCTCACGCAGAGATCATGAAGCGCGATCTCAAGCGGTCGCGCAAAGCGACGAAAGCGGGGAAGACGCCGGCGGGCAAAACGCCGGCGCCTGATCCGACCAAGCCGCCCGTCACGCAGTAAGCAGTACGCGTAGCAGTTTAGCGGCACGGCCGCGCCTTGGAGGGCGCGGTCGTGCCTAACACGGACCCCAGACACGCGAATGAGAGGAGTTTCGTGTCATGCGAAACATACATCAGCCCTTTTGTTCAGTTCAGCAGCAGATCTCGTTCGAGAGCATCGATCGCGGCGTGAAGGCATTCGATGTCATGGCGTTGGCGTCGAACGGCGCCGAGCAGACGACGGAGACGCGGACGCAGCGCGTGGTGACGGTGTACACCGCGGCGCGGCCGATCATCGTCGCGCTGTCGTCGGTTCTGTTGATCCCGAAGACGTGGCGCGCGTTGCTGACCGTCTTCGTGGCCACGCTGGACCAGGTCTCGGCCACGTTCAAGGCGGGGAAGGATCTGGCCACGGCGCCGGTGGATGGAACACCGCAGGTGGACATGGAGCCGAAGCTGCCGGTGGGGTGAGGTGGTGAGTACCAGGTAGGGAACCGGGGCCCGCGTACGCGGGCCCCGGGTGTTCCGTTGGAAACAAAAGAGCCGGCGAACATCGCCGGCTCTTCGTAGTTGGGTTGTGAGGGCTTGCTACTGCGTGCTGACCATCTTGTCGAGGGCGGCCAGGGCGGCTTCGGCGGGGAATCTGCTGTCGATGGCGATCGATTTCACGCCAGTCCAGGCGCCGCTGGTGTAGGTGATGTAGTTGAGCGAGTTGGCTCCGACGTTGGCGAAGGCGAGACGGTCGCCGCGCTGGATGATGGTGATCGGGCCCGTCCAGTCGGCGCTGAAGCTTGCCGGCGCCACGAGGTTCAGAGGCCTGCCGCCGCCGGCTCCGTTGCCGCTGCCGACGCCGACCGGGATGTGAATGCGCGTATCAGCGGTTGGGTGGAGAGACACGCCGTGGAAGGCATTCGAGACCGTGTCGCCGAAGATCACGTCGACCGTGCTCTGCATGGGCGAGCTGACGATGGCCGGATGACGCAGGATCTCTTTGTTGAACGTCGGATCGACCGCGTTGTAGGTAATGTTGTCGGTGGCTGGCAGGAACTCTCCGAGCGCGTGCGTGTCGATCGAGGACAGAGCACCCTTGTTGATGGCCAGCAGCGCATAACGCGCCTGCTCGCCCAGTCCTGACTCCTCCCACCAGACCGCGTGCAGCAGAAGTGCCGGCACGTCGGCGTAGGAGCCGTCCGGCTGAATCTGAGAGATGTGGCGCGTGATGCCGAGGCGGAGATTGTTGCGGAGGCGGTATCCCTGGCTGTCCACCGAGACCGCCGGCTGCCACTTGCCGTCGCGATACGGGGCCAGAAGCAGTTCGCTGGACTCCGCGTTCGGGCTGTGAAGCCAGAGGACGAAGAGCGTGCTGGAATCGGGGTCGTAGGCCAGGGCGCCGCTGAAGTGGAAGCCCGCCGACGTCGACTCGGGGACGCTGACGTGGCTCACGTTGGTGCCGTCCTGTATGGTGAGCACGAGCGTCGACATCGCATCCATCGGGCTGGCCGTTGAGGGGGTCACTGTCTCCACCGTGAAGACCGTTCCGTTGGGCGTGACGAGCACGTCACGGTCGGCGACCTGCCCGAACGCGGCTGTGGAGGCAATGGCCAGAGCGACTGCGAGTAGTAAACGTTTCATAGTTTTAGGTTCAGCATCGATCGAAGGTCGATCGCAAACAGCAAGCTCTTGAGGTGGCGGAACTCCGGGTAGAAGCGCGCGAGCTCGTCGAAGTGCTCCTCCGCGGCTTCAAGGTCGCCCATCTTGTATGCAGCCTCGCCGAGCAGGTAATGGGCGTTGCGCGCCTGCCGCGGCTCGGAGGCAAACTGCAGACCGAGCTCGCCGTAGTGACGAGCGGTCTCGTACTGCTCGAGATCGCCGTAGCCGTAGCAAAGCTCGATGTAGGCATCGGACTTCGCGTGTGGCGTGCGGATCTCATCGACGACGCTGTGAAGAAGGCGAAGACCCTCATGGGTCTCGCCGACGAGCAGCTTGTTGTATCCGAGGTTACCGAGGATGGCGATCTGGCTGAACGACTGTTCGACGCCGTCCACGGTGGCGAGCAGCGCAAGGGCCTGCTCGAAGCACTCGATCGCTTTCTGAAATTGCGAGTCGAGCACGTAAACGATGCCGAGCTCGTTGAGCGCCGCAAGCTTCCAGAAGGGCTGGTCGGCCTGGTTCGCCGCTTCGAGAGCAATCTGGCCGTAGAAGATGGCGCGCTTCGACTCGCTGGTGAGCCGGTGCGTGTACATCAGCGCGTACGACGAGAGGAAGGTGTGATGCGCGTTGCGCCGGCGCATCAGGATCATCGGAAGCGCCTTCACTTCGGGACCGGTGCGCTCAGCGGCGATCAGCGCGTTGCCTTTGTTGATCGTGAGCAGCTCGCGCACTTCTTCGTCGGTCGCCAGCGCCAGCGCCTCGTCATACAGCGCCAGCGCGTCGTCGAATTCATCGGAACGAACCTTCTCCAGGGCCTTCTGGCGCAGCTCTTCTATACGACTGTCCAGTTCAGACATCGTCACCCTCGCTCTCCCCACCGTCTGAATCCCACGAGCCGTCCTCTTCCTGGGCGCGCTTGAACTCGATGAAGCTCTCCACTTCCTTTTGCGCCGTCGGGCTGAGGCTGCGGTACTTCTGGACCACCGTCTCGGTGCGGTTCCCCTCGTCGAAGAAGTCACCGATGCTCAAATCGAACGTCCCCAGGATCTTGAGAAGCGTGTCCAGGCCGACCTTGTACTCGCCCTGCTCCATGCGGGAGAGGTCCGACTGGTGGACGCCGATGCGGTCTGCGAGCTCCACCTGCGTCAGTTTGCGCTGGCGGCGAAGCTGGCGGATTTTGCGTCCGACGAGCTCGAGCTGGGCTGGCTTGTTCATGAGGGTTTCGTTGACTTTTATGCTGCGGGAACCATAAACTCGAAGCCAATCTAAGGGCTTGCCGCTCCGCTGTCAAGTCCAGAGGGTCCCGAAAACGTACAAAAACGTCCACCTCCTCCGGGAACTCGTCAAAAGAGACTTCCACGCGCGCTTCACCGGCTCGGTCCTGGGTGTGTTCTGGGCGGTGCTGCAGCCGCTGAGCCTCGTCGTTCTCTATTGGTTCGTCTTCACGTACATGTTCAGCCGCGGTCCGGCGGCGGAGAACAAGCACTACATCGACTTCCTCATCGCCGGCCTGTTGCCCTGGCTCGGCGTGAACGAGGGCATCATCCGATCGACGACGAGCATCGTCGAGAACGCCCCGATGGTGCGGCGCCTGGCGTTTCGGAGCGAGCTGCTGGTGCTGGTGCCGAACGCGTCGGCGATGATCTTCGAATCGATCGGCCTGAGCCTCTTCGCCGGGTTCCTGCTGATCCGAGGCATGCCGCTGCGCTGGGTGTGGCTGCTTCCCTTCGCGCTGGCGTTGCAGTTTGCGGTGCAGGTGGGCCTCGGCTGGATCCTGGCGGCGAGCTATGTTTTCTTCCGCGACCTGATGCCGATCCTCGGTTTCGTGCTCTCGGTCGTTTTCTATCTCAGCCCCATCCTGTATCCCGTGACCGCCCGCTTCGAGCGCTTCTTCGTGTGGAATCCGATGACGCCTCTGCTCGGTTTGTTCCGCAGCGCCATGCTTTCAACGGCGTTACCTTCGGCCGGTTCGATCGTATACCTACTAGTCGTCGCCACCTCGCTGTTCACGGGCGGCCTGATGTTCTTCCGCCGTGCGCAGGGGACGCTGGCGGATCTGATCTGATCATTAGCTATCGAGAATCCCACATCCCAGGAGGGTGAGAATGTTTGACAGGAAGTTGATTTTTGCAGTGTGTGCCGCCGTGGTACTGACCTCGAGCGCGTTTGCGCGGCAATCGACGCCAACGGCCGCGCCAAAGGCGGCTGCACCACAGACCACCACTGCCGCGACCACCACCGCCGCCACTGCACAGGTGGACGCGTCCAAGCCGTCGACGCAGGATGGTGGTACACCGGTGTGGATCCGGCCCGAGACCGCGAAGCAGAGGATGGATCGCCTCGGTACGTCGGAAGATCCGGGCCCGGACCCCGATCCCAAGAAGGAATGGTGGCGCTTTGGAAAGGCTGCCAGGATCGAGCGCTTCGAGCGCAAGTGGGCTGCCTACGACCGTGAAGAAGGATGGGTTCGTCCGATGGCCATGGCGAACTTCGCGTTTGAGATCTACCAGCAGAACGACAAATACGTGTGGACGTGGGTGACCGTCGAGGAGCCGGCGGCGGCGATCGATACCCAGGGAGCCCAGACACCGGGAAAAACACCGGGAAGACCTCGCTACAGCGAGTCGGAGGTCAAGTTCTTCGAGAAGACGCGGTCGCAGTTCGCTCCGCTGGAGCCGGCGGCCAATCCCACCACCATCCGCTTCGAGGAATCGTCCGAAGGTCTTCCGACGCAGGGGTCGTGGCGGAACTCGCTGGCCGTGGCTGACATGAACGGCGATGGGTTCCCCGACATCATCGCTCCGCCGCAGCGCGGCGCATCGTCGAGCGGGCTGCCGTCGATCTTCCTCGGCGACGGAAAGGGCCACTGGAAGCTCTGGTCAGACGTCTCGTGGCCGCATGGGCTCGACTACGGCAGCGTGGTCGCGGCCGATTTCAACAAAGACGGCAAGATGGATCTGGCCTTCTCCGTTCACCTCACCGGAGTCTACGTCTTCCTCGGCGACGGCAAAGGGCACTTCACGGAAGTCACCGAGGGCTTGCCCCATGACTACCCCACGCGCCGGCTGATCGTCACGGACGTGAACAACGACGGCTACCCGGATCTGGCCGTGGTCAGCGAGGGTGCCTCGGTCGGGAACATCGCCAACGTGCAACACGGGAAGGCCATCGCCCTGATCAACAAGAACAAAGGAACGGCGTGGGAGTTGGTCAACATCGCCGACCCGAGCATCAAGACGGGTGGCGATTGGCTGACCACCGGCAATTTCAACGGCGACAAAATCCCCGACTTCTTCCTGGGCAGCATCTTCTACGGTAGCTGGGACGTGGCCTTTCTGAGCAAGGGACCAAAGAAGTGGGAGCCGGTTCCGAGCGACGGCGACATCATTCCATCGCGCGCCTACTACTTCGCCAGCGCCGCCGGCAAGATCTCCTCGAAGACCCGGGACGACGCGGTCATCTCGTTCATGCGCACGTGGCCGACGGACATGGATCCGAACGTCGTTCCGACGCCGCCCATCAGCAAGGAGATGGTGGAGATCGACCGGCTGATCTTCGGCAAAGACGGGGTGAAGCGCGTGCCGGTTACGCGATGGAGCGGCAGCGAAGTCATTAGCGGACTGGCGCTGGGCGACTTCGACGGCGACGGAAATCTCGACATCGTCTACACGCGCTCCTCCCCGCGCGAGGTGGTCATTCTCCTCGGCGACGGCAAGGGCGGGTTCACGCGGGCGAACACCGAAGGGTTGAAGATTCCCGAGCTCGTCAACTACGACATCAAGGTCGCTGACGTCAACGGTGACGGCCGTCCGGACATCATCCTGATGTTCGAGTCGGGGGCGAAGACCACGTTCGAGCAGCAGAACGGCTCGATCAAGGTGTTCCTCAATCGGGGCGTGGAGAAACGGCCGGTCTCCTCGGCGAAGAAGCCTGAGGGGAAGAAGTAGTGTTCCGGTTCCGGAGTCGCTCGGGCGCGGAGGCGCGTCCGGGCGATTCCTGCCTGCTTCGGGCATCGCTGGCGGGCAGGCATCCATCTGGCAGAGGAGCGACGGGCGTGGCTTTCCCGAGGGGGGAGGACACGATTAGTGCTTGTGCTGGCGTGGGGTTTCGGTATAATCCGGTCACTTTTCGCAGATCAGCCTATGTCGTAACCACATAAAATATCGCCCGAGGGATTGACTTCTCAGCTCTTTGGCCATACTGTTACTCAAAAGTGGAATAGCAAGACAAGTTTTCAAATCCGGCGCGGGAGGTGATCGTATCGTCGAGAGAGGGTGACCCCAGTCCGAACTAGCAGATTCAAACAATCATTGATGTGTAGGAGAACAGCATGAAAAAACTTTTGGTTCTGGCCATGATGGCCACCCTCCTGATGGCGGGATCCGCGTTCGCGGTGCAGCGTCACCTGACGAAGACACCGGACGCGACCTTCCAGTTTGGAAATCCCGGGATCGCTTCCGGGCCGACGACCACGAACAACGACGACTCGTGCGACATCAGCGTCGCTCCGGCCGCAACGTTGCTTCTGCCGTACTTCGAAGTTGATACCGTCAACCGCACGACGACGACTCTGTTCACGATCACGAACGTGAGCCGCCTTCCGCAGATCGCCCACGTTACGCTGTGGACCGACTGGTCGTTCCCGGTTCTCGACTTCAACATCTTCCTTACCGGTTATGACGTGCAGCCGATCAACCTGGCTGATGTCATCGCCGGCGGCGTCGTCGCTCCGCCGAACGGCACGACCAACGCCACCACCCCGGGCTCGCTGTCCGCGGCGAACAATGCCAACCCGAACTTCCTGCCGGCTGGCATCAACTGCGGCAACCTGCCGGGTGCATTGCCCGTTACCCTCGTTGCAGCCCTCAAGACTGCACTGACGACCGGTGCAGCCACCACGTACTGCCCGTCGAACCAGCCCACGATCGGTGGTGTGGCCGCCAGCGGTTTCGCGCACGGCTACCTCACGGTCGACGTTGCGTCGAACTGCTCGACCAACCTGCCGAATGTCGCCGCGTACTTCACGAACGACATCCTGTATGACAACGTTCTGATCGGCGACTACGAGCAGATCGGACCGGCCGCGGTTGGTACCGTTGCCTCGCCTGATTCCGGTGGTAACCCGATGGTTCACATCCGCGCCATCCCCGAGGGTGGTACGGCCGGCAGCCTGCCGGGCACGAACCTTCCGTTCACGTATTACGACCGCTACACGCCCGCCGCGAACAAGACCAGCGACCGCCGTCAGCCGCTTCCGTCGACGTGGGCAGCACGTTACATTCAGGGCGGCCCGAGCGCTTTCGCGACCAACTACAAGATTTGGCGTGAAGGTTTCGGTATCGGTCTCTGCGGCACGGTTGCCCAGAACGCCACACTGCTGGTTTCTGAGATCGTCCGCTTCGACGAGCGCGAGAACCCGTTCACGTTTGGATCGGGTCAGAACTGCTCGCCTTGCATCAACACCCCGATTTCCCTGCCTGAGACCTCGGTGACGAACACGACGTCGGGTACCTACCCGACTCTGGCCGCCGTCGGTGGCAGCATCGACTTCGGTGGTTGGATGTACCTCAACCTCAACAACGGCGGCAGCGCCACCTCCGGCTACACGGTTACCCGTCCGGGTAACGTTATCCTCACGGGCGCTGCAACCAGCAACCTCGCTCCGGCCGGTGCCACCACCACGTTTGGCCCGCGCCCGAGCCAGAACTGGGTCGTCATCGAGATGTTCGGTAACGCCGGCGGAGGCAACCGCCTGACGGTTGACTTCGACGCGGCGTGGCTTGGCAACGGTTGCTCGCCTGCAGCCTTCCTGAGCACTGTCGTTCCGATCGGACCTGCCGGCGGCGTGCCGGTTTGCCCGCCGAACGGCGGCGCCTGCGTCGGTAACGCGGCGTACACCGGAACCAACACGACCCCGCTTCCGTAGTCACTACCCCATAGCAGTTGCCGTAGAGGCGGGCCGGATTCTCCGGCCCGCCTTTTTTTTCTGGTTTTGCGATAGACAGAAGCTCTTTGGTTGAGTACAATAACAATCCGTTCGGCGGGCCTGCTCATGCTTCGCCTGCCGGATTCTCGTTTCCAATAGTCTTCGCGAAGTTTCCAACGGGAGAATGACAAGTGAACTGGATTCGCTGGAAGTGGTTTTTGTTCTGTTCGATCTTCGTGCTGGCCGTTCCGGCAGTGCAAGCCCAGAGATGGCCGCTTCCGGCGGCGGCGCCCAATACGGACGTCACGTACACCGCAGGCCCCTCCTATGACCAGCGGCTAGGCCTTAAGACCATCGGCTATCCAACGCAGCTCGGATATGTGGGCCGGTTTGCTGACGCGGAGAGCTACAAAGACATCCAGTTCCCCCTGCGGACTCTCCGGCCGCGGCTGGTCAGGTTCGCGCCGGAGCGCAATCGCATCTACATGTTCCTGGGGAGCACCCTGGCCGCGTACAACATGGATACGTTCTTTGATCGTGTCACGGCACAGGAACCTCTGGTCACCCCGAGCGGCCGCAGCACGATCTACGGACCTCCCGAGGTCTACCTCGGCTGGGACAGCGACTTCTACGCCGAAACCAGTAGTTGGGTTACGTCCTACCAGGACGGACAGGATCGTCTTTTCGGAATGGATTGGGACGACCGCGGTCTGGTCTATCTGGCCTATCAAGCGTTCGGATGGGGAATCATCCAGGACAGTGCCCAGTCCCAGGGTGCGTTGCCCAGCGTTTTTCAGTACCAGCTTGGTACGGGCGACCTCGTCTCCGACAAAGTCGTCTGCGTGAAAACGGGTTCATCCTATTTTGCCCTCGTGGCGTCTTCGAGCGACACGTCGAGATTGCAGGAATGGAATGTCACCGATTCCGCGAACCCGGCCAAGATGCCTGATCAGACGGGCCGTTCGATCATGGCCTGGGCGAAGGACACAGGCGGGGCGCACGTCGGCGTGGTCGACTACTCCTGGAACCTGAAAATCTATACCGCAGACCAGATGGCGCATGGTCTCAGTCCTGTCGCGTCGTTTCCGGCCGGTGCCGGTGCGTACCGAGGCGTCGACAGCGATGGGACTAATTTCTATACATTCGGAATCGACGATGGCGGTCCGTTTATCGGCGTGATTACGCCTAACCGCTCGGGCGGTTATGATCAGGCGAAATACCGTACGCCGGTCTACTACTCGTTTGCAGCCGGCATTCACGTCGGTGCGGGCTTCCTTTCCATCTACGGCGATGAAACCGGTCTGGGCGCGTGGAACATCCGGATCTACCAACTGGTGGGCGGCGTTCCTGTGGAAGTGTCGTACGACATTCCAGTTCCGCTGGCTGACGGAACCCGGCCGGCTGGTGCGGCGACAAAGCCTTTCTTCTCGATGTACTACTCCGTGTCGCCGCCGAACGGTTATACACATCCGTATTACAACAATTTCCTTGATTGTCCCATCTTCAAGTACACCAATCCGAAGACCAACACCACGAAGATCTATCTGTTCGCCGCTGACTACGGCCTGGGCGACGTGTGGCAGATCAAGAGCGCGAATGGCGACGCTCTGACGGCACATCTCGTCAGTTCGTCGACGACGCCGAACCCTCACTCGGACGCGGCCGCGGGAAGCGGGCCGTTCTACGGCGATCAGCAGACGTATTCGAGCTCGCTGGCGTCCGGCCACACCACGACCGTCGACTGGGACTTCGGCGACGGCTCGACCTGCGTACCGCTGTCGACGTGCCAGACACTTCCGGGCTCGCCGGTCATTACCCATCAGTTCAGCGTATCTTCCGCGTCCGTGCTTCCGAAAACGTTTACGGTTACCGCGACCAACGACGCTGATCATTCGATGTTCGATACCTTGAGCGTGACCATCAGCAAACCTGTCTCACGCTATGCGCTTTTCGGGGCCGACGGCAGCAGATCGTTCCTTTTCAAACAGTTGGACGCGAGCGCACCGGCTGCTCTGACCACCGATTCGTTCGGCGATACCTCGGACGGCGCCGTGGAAGGGCACTTCAGCGAGTGGTCAATCGGTGGCGCTACTCCGACGACGAGGAGACTGCCTTCCGAGCTCTTCTCCGCGGGCGACTGTGGCGTTCATTCGCTCTCGACGTTCCTTCCTCATTACGGCCAATACACCGGCTCCGGGGCAACTCTGCAGACGACCGGTACTGACATTCCGATCGCACCGCTGTCTCCCTTCGCCGTGCCGCTCTCGTATGAATCGCTCCCGTTTGTCGTGAGCGTGACGGAGCCGCTCCCCTCGACCGCGTCCGATCCGACAGCCGTATTCACGGCGAATGTGCGCACGTCCACGGGTTTGCCGGGCGCTACGGCGTGTACGTACCTTTGGGAGGTCGTTGGCGCCAGTCCGCCGGTTCCCGCTCCCAAGTCAGGACCGGCCACGCTCGCCACGCTCTCCTCGGCGCTGAATTCGTACTCACTGCAGCGAGCTCTGTTCAGCACCACGGCCGCGGGCGCGCGTGTGCGGCTCACAGTCACAGTGGATCCGGCCGTTCTCGGATCAACGTGCAAGGCCTACACGACCGACGCCTCGATCACCGAAACGTTGAACGGGCCCCCTGTTCCGACGATCGTTTCGAGCTGCGGGACCTCCGGCAACGTCGGCACGCCGTGTACGCTGACGCCATCCGCTGCCCAGCAGCCTGGTTGGTCCTACCAATGGACAGTCTCCGGCGGACCGGCAACCGTCGCCGGCGCGAATACATACAGCTTTACGCCGTCGATCGCGACGGCCGGAAACTACGTCTTTGGTCTGACGGTGACGAACAGTATCGGCTCGGCTACGGCCACGCCGACGAACATTACCTTCGCCGCGCCGCTCTGCTCCAGCGCACCCTCGGATTCAAACACCGCTCTCGGCTACTCGGGTGGGACGTCGGGTTGCTACAACTCATTCTCAAACTGCACGGCCGGCGAGGTGATTACGTTCCGGGCCTCGACGATCGGCTGGACGCCGTCGAGCTGCGATAAGTTCCAATGGTCTTTCGGAGACGGCACTACGTCGACGGTTCAGCAGCCAACCCACTCGTACGCTGCCAATAACACGTACACGGTGTCACTCGTTCTCACTGGTGGTACCAGCACCGCCAACCTGTCCAACACTGTCGTTGTTGGGAGTGGCAATGGCAATGGGAATGGCAACGGCAACGGCAACGGAAACGGGAACGGCAATGGAAATGGCAATGGTGGCAGTGCATGTGCCCCGATTACGGCCAATAACGCCTATATAGGGTACGTCGGCAATCAGTCGACCTGCAGCGCTATCTCTGGTAATTGCACGCCAGGGGAGCCGATCACGTTCCACGCGTACTCTTACAGCGGCTACAACTTCGATTGCACCGGCGGCACGACGTATCACTGGAATTTCGGCGACAACACGTCAGCGGATGGATTGGTCGTGAATCACGCATATCAGTCGTCCGGGCTTTACCACGCCAGTGTGACAATCAGCAACACCGGCGGAACGTTGGCGTTCCCGCAGGACGTACAGGTAGGAGGGTCGACTGGAGGCGGCTGCGGGACCATGACGCAGTCGAATGTGGCACTCACGTTCAGCGGACCTAACTGCACCGATGCCGGAGGAACTTGCAAGACGACGGATACCCTGGCGTTCTCCGTGGCGGGCATTGGCTCCGCGCCCTATAACTTCGGCTGCGCCACGCACACGTATCAATGGTCGTTCGGCGATGGAGGGACGGACACCGGGACGTACCCGACGCACAAGTATTCGAACGGCGGCACGTACACCGCGAGCGTTACCATCACCCAGGGTGCGCAGAACATCACCCTGAGCAAAACCGTCACCGTGAGCGGGTCATCTTCCGGAGGTACCGGGGGGAACTGCCCGCTGATGATCGCGGATACCAACGTCTTCGTTTGGTACACCGGCCCTACCAGCAACTGCACTCCGCTCTCCCCCGGATCATGCAATCCTGGCGAGTCCGTGGCTTTCCACGCCTCCAGTTATCAATATGACTTCGGTTGCGATACACACACCTTCGCCTGGGATTTCGGCGATGGACATCAATCAACGGACCAGAATCCGCCGCACACCTACGCCGCTTCGGGCACGTATACGGTGAAGTTGCACATTCACAACAAAGGGCAGGACATCGATCTGTCGTCAAACGTCAAGGTCGGCACCGGCGTCTTCGTGCCGCCGCGGCATCGCGGCGTTGGGCACTAGCATTCGACCAGGCAGTCGTTTGAAGTGGCGGGCTCCGGCCCGCCACTTTTTTTGCCTGCGATGGTTTTGGTGTCCTATCCGTACAATGTGGGTGATGACCACCGCGGTGCGCGCTGTCGAGCTGACCAAGCAATACGACATCTACCGGCGACCGGTCGATCGTCTGATCGAGGCGGTCGTGCGGCGGCCGCGCCATACGGTCTTTCCCGCGCTGCACGAGGTGACGTTTGACGTCGAGCGTGGCGAGACCATCGGCATCATCGGCCAGAATGGCGCGGGAAAGAGCACGCTGCTCAAGCTCCTCTGCCACGTCACCCGGCCCACAAGCGGTGTGCTGGAGACGAAGGGGAGCATCGCGTCGATCCTCGAGCTGGGCACGGGTTTCCATCCGGAGTTCACCGGCCGCGAGAATGCAGCTCTGAACGCGGCGATCCTCGGCCTTGGGCCGGCCGAGGTGAAGCAGAGGCTTCCGGCCATCCTCGAATTCTCCGAGCTGGGCACGTTTCTCGATCGGCCGGTGAAGACGTATTCCTCGGGGATGTACATGCGGCTGGCGTTCTCGGTGGCGGTCAACGTCAACCCGGAGATCCTGGTCATCGACGAGGCGCTGGCCGTGGGCGACGGCCATTTTCAGAAGAAGTGCGTGGACAAGATCCGCGAGTTTCAGGAGGAGGGAAAGACCATCCTTTTCTGCTCGCACGGCCTGTATCACGTCAGCACTATCTGCCGGCGTACGCTCTGGCTCGACCATGGCCGGGTCATGCGCTACGGGCCGTCGCTGGATGTGGTCCACGAGTACGAGACGTTCCTGCTGCAGCGCGACCGCGAGCGGCCGTCGAGCGAGGGAGAGCCCGAGCACGAGCGTCCGCCGTCGCCCGTACGCATTCGCGAGATCGTCATCTGCGATCGAAGCGGGCGCCCGCGCGATGTCTTCGACCGAGGGGAAGACATTCACGTGAAGCTGCGCATTCACTCCGAGGTCGCCTCGCAACCGATCCATGCCATCGTGGGCGTCCATCGTTCGGCTGACGATCTGCAGTGCTTTGCCGTCGGTACCCATGCCGATGGCATCGAGCCGGCGTCCGGACAGGATGAGTACGAGCTGATCGTGCAGCTCCACAACGTGCCGCTGAACCGCGGCCAGTATTCGATCATCGCCTTTGTCGGCGACGAGAACGCGATCACGGTGTTTGACCGCCGCGATGCGCGGCCCGCGTTCTCCATCACCGGCGAGCGGTTCGAGGTGGGCCTGATCTCGCTGGATCATCATTGGTCGCTCTCGCCGGCCGAGACGGGTGCCGCGCAGTCGGCCGTCAGCAGATGACGCCGATCTCGCTGCTGGTGATCAACTATCGCTCGGCCCGCCTGGCGGCCGGCGCCATCCGCACGGCGCGCGGTGCGTCGTCGCATCCGTTGCAGGCTGTGGTGATCGACAACAGCGGCGACCCGGGCGAGACGGACGCGCTTCGTGACGTCGCGGACGTCGTGGTGGCGGCACCGCGCAACCTCGGTTACGCCGGCGGCATCAACGCCGGGCGGCGTTACTGTGACGGCGAGGTCATCGTCGTGTCCAATCCCGACATCTGTTTTGGTGAGCGCGCCATCGATCGTCTCGTCGAGGTGGATGCGGCAGTGGCCGGGCCGGCACTTTTCTGGGATGACGCGCACCGCTGGATGCTGCCGCCGGCCGAACTGCAGACCAGGAGCGAGGTCATCGATCGCGTGGCCGCCAGCCGCTCGCGTGCGTGGGCGCGCAGACGTGACCGGCGTCGTTTCCTGGCACGGGTGGCCTTCTGGTCGCTCGAACGCCCCACGCGCCTCCATGCCCTCTCTGGCGCGGTAATGGCCATTCGCGCCAGCGCGTTTGACGCGGCCGGCGGTTTCGACGAACGGTTTGCGCTGTACTTCGAAGAGAACGACTTCCTCCGCCGTGTTCGTGGCGATGTCGTGTACGTGCCGGCTGCCCGCTGCCGCCATCTCTACAACCAGAGCGCCGGCGGCTCGGACGACGCGGCCGCGATGTATGTGCGGTCGGAGTTGCTCTATCTGGGCAAATGGGGCGGCGCTTTTGCTAAGCGATTCGAACAACGTAGGTCGGACTCCCTAGTCCGACCGGAGCTTGGGAGGCCGGTAATTGATAACCCGCCTGTAGTTAAGAGCCGCGCAAGCTCCGGTCGGACTGGAGAGTCCGACCTACGTGAGAGCGACGTGGTCATCGAAGCATCGCCGTTGGCGAACTTCGAGACGGCCGCCGGTCACTTCGGGAACGACGACGTTCCCGAAGACATCTGGAGCGCGTATCGCGGCGAAGTCCTCTACCTGCGTGCTGTCGAGCGCAGCACCGGGCGCGTGCTCCGTTCGTGGGCGAAAGCTAGAATACCGGTATGAGCGCGACGAGCGTGTCGATCATCGTCCCGTTGATCGGAGCGTCGGCGGAACTGCCTTCGACGCTGGAAACGGTCGAGCGCTACCTGCAGGCCACCGGCTTCGATTTCGATATCCGCGTGCTCGATCGCCGCGACGGTGCCGGTTACGGAGCCATGATCCGGCGCGGTGTAGGCGATGCTACCGGCAGCGTCATCATCGTCGTCGATCACGACCTGCCGTATCCGGTGAGCGCGATCGGCGACGCCGTCGCGCTGATCGAGTCGGGCGCGGCGGAGGTGGTCTTCGGGTGCCGGGAAGATTGTGGCGATAGCGTAGTGCTTCGCTCGCTTCTCGTTCCCATCCTTCCTGATCCCTCGCTGCACTTGAAAGCGTTCTCCGCGGACGCCGCACGGCTGCTGATCGCGGAGTCGAAGCTGCGCGGCGGCGGCTTCGACCTCGAGGTGGCCTACCTCGCCAATAGGTACGGCTTCCGCATCGAGCATTTGACCGTGCGTGCAGAAGGGGAGCCGGCGAGGCGGACCTTCAGTTTCTGGAGAGGCGTCGCCTCCGCCGTGGCCATCCGGATGACGGATCGGCGAAATGGCTACCGCGCGCCGCGCCGCTGCCCGGTCTGTTTTTCCACCGAGGTGCGGAACATCGATCAGATTCCGGGAAACGTCGTCCGCGCGTGCAGCCGTTGCAAGTGCCGCTACCTGGGCCGTTTCGAAGTCGACGGCGACACGCAGCCGGTACGCCGTGTTCTGCGCGCGCACCCGGCGCCGGCGGAGATCGGGGAGGAGACGCTGCACCGAGGGGTGGCGCGCGAAAAGACCAGCGAGCGCCGCCTGTCCGCCCTGCGGCGCCACCTCACGTCGAAGGCACGCATTCTCGAGATTGGTGTGCGCGACGGCAGCTTTGGCGCCGCTGCCGCCCGCGAGTTCGAATACGTCGGCATCGACCGTGCGGCCGCCGCGGCGCGTGCCGCGCGAGCACGCGGGCTGGACGTGTATTGCTCCACCGTGCCGAACTTCGTCAATACCGGACCGGCTTTCGATGCCATCGTCCTCTTCCATGTTTTCGAGAACATGTCCGATCCCCACGACGCGCTGGCGCGGATGAAAGACCTGCTGAAGCCCGGCGGCGTGCTGCTGCTATCTACGTTCGACACGGAGGGCTTGCTCTATCTCATCACCGAGCGGCGATGGATGACCCAGAACTTCCGTACGCATCTCGTTCTCTATTCGCGCTCCGCGCTGATCGAGCTGCTGGAGCACTCCGGGTTCGAGATCGTCAGTATCGGCGCCGAGCTGGCCTACCGCGATCACCGCTTTCTGCGGCACTCGGTGGCCACGCGCTGGCCGGGGTTGGCACCGCTCGTGCGGATGTTGCTGAAGATCCTTCCCGATCCGCTTCTGGTCTCCTCGGGCTCGATCCGAATCGTGGCCAAGCGTCGCGCCGGATCGCCGATCAACTTCCGGGCGATCCGTTCCGTCGAGCCGACGCATGCCCGATGACGCGCGGTTCGCCACGCGCCCGTACCAGGCCGGTGACGAGAGGCAGGTTCTGGACCTTTTCGCGCGCGCCTTCCCGCACGCGCATCGCGACGTCGAGCACTTTCGCTGGGAGTATCAGAAGAGCCCGTTCGGCAACGAGCGCATCTCGCTGACATTCGACGAGGCCGGCCGGCTGGTCGCGCAATACGCGGGCTACCCGATACCGCTGGTCGACGACGGCCACGATCTCGTTGCCCATCAGATCGGCGACATCATGACTGACCGGTCGGTGCGCCAGGTCGGCCGTGGCCCCACCAGCATCCTGGCGCGAACCGCGCAGCACTTCTACAGCACTTTCTGCCGCGGACGAGTGGCCTTCAACTATGGCTTCACGACGGCCGCCCATCGTGAGCTCTCCGTCCGCTTTCTCGGCAGCGACGCCGTGGAGCCTGTCTCCTACCGCGTTCGGGATCTCGCATCCGATCCGTTCCCGCCGATCACGCGGCGCGAACGATGGCCGCGCGGTTGGCAGCTCGAGTTGGTTCTTAACCCGGGCGCCGAATTCGATCGCTTCTTTCGCCGCGTCGCTCCGGCGTATCGTTTTCTCGTCCGGCGCGATGCCCGTTACTTGCGGTGGCGGTATCTCGAATGCCCGGACACTCCGTATTTCATCGTCGCAATCCGCAAATGGCGTCGTCTCGCCGGCTGGAGCGTCTTCGGCGTACGCGGTTCGCGGCTGGCCTGGGGAGACGCGCTCTTCGATCCAGGGCATCCGGAAGCGGTCGAGGTGATGCTCCGCCATGTCGTGCCCAGCTATCCCGTGGATCGCATCGACGGTTGGTTTCCTCCGAGGCCGGCCTGGTTCGACGGGATTCTGCGCAGCCTGCGATTCGAATCGCGGCCTGATCCGCAGGATCTGTCGCTGATGTGTGTGCCGTTCGATCTGCCGGACGCCAGCGCGCGCATCCGCGAGCGTCTCTATTACACGTACGGCGACAGCGACCTTTTCTGAGGCATCGCCGTGGCCAGCGTCATGCATGTCCGTCGCGGCAATCGGTAGAATGGAACGGTTGTGAGCCCGGAATGAGCGACATTCAGCCTCAGAACGCCAACGGCGAGGAGCGAGTGGCAGGCGTCGACAGGAAGCGAATCCTGGTCATCGACGACGACCTCCCGTTGCGCGGCATGCTCTCCGCCGCGTTGGGCCAGGCCGGCTTCCAGGTGCTGCTCGCCTGCGACGGAGAGGAAGGTCAGCGGGCGCTGGCGATCCATCGGCCCGACGTCATCCTTCTGGATCTGGCCATGCCCGGCGTCAACGGCTGGGATTTTCTTCAACGCCTGAAAGAGACCGGTCACCTCGGCACGGTTCCGATCATCGTCCTCTCGGCGCATCTGCACGTCGAACCGCAAGCCATCCTGCAGCTCGGCGTCTCGGCGATTCTGCCGAAACCGTTCAACCTGCCTGACCTGATCGACCTCATCGAGCACCTCTCGCCGTGACGACGGACGCTCTGGCGGACTCGATCGCCGCGCGCTATCCGACGCGATTCCTTCGTACATACGTTCGCTCGAAGGTCCGTGTCGATCCCGTCTATGACGCTGTCTTCGAGCGCTTGCGAGGGAGCGACGAACCGCTGCTCGACGTCGGATGCGGGATTGGCATTCTCGCGCTCTACCTCCGTGCCCGCGGCTTCCACGCGGCCATCCGCGGCATCGATAACGACGATCGGAAGATCGCCATCGCCAAAAGTGTCACGCGTGACGCGACCTTCGAGGTCGCTGACGCGCGGATGGAGATCGACGCCGGCGGGACGATCGTGCTGCTCGATCTGCTGCACTACTTTCGCGGCGAGGAGCAGTCGCGCATTCTCGCTTCCGCTGCGGCAAGCGCAACGACCGTGATCATCCGAGACGCCATTCGCGACGGGAGTTGGCGATACCGCTTCACGTACTTGCAGGAGATGTTCAGCCGAGTGATCCGTTGGCTGCGCGCGGACCGGCTTCATTTCCCGACGCGTGATGACGTCATGCGGCCGTTCGGAAGCTTCCAGGCCGAGGTCGTGCCGTTGTATGGGCGCACGCCGTTCAACAACTATCTCTTCGTCTTCAAGCGCTCGACGGACGGGATCACGAACCCGTAGCCGAGCCCGCGCAACTCGTCGACGACGCCGCTGATGCAGGCGACGGAGAAGGCGCGGCCCTGGTGCATGACGACGATCGATCCGGCGCCCGCGCGCGGAACGATGCGCCGGACGACGCGCTCGACGTCATCGCCGAACGAATCGAATCCGCGCACGCTCCACCCGACCAGTGTCAGGTTACGACGGGCCAGGATCGGGTGGACGAACGGGTTCTTCATCCCCACCGGCGCGCGGAAGAGGGATGGCCGTTCGCCGGTGATCGTCTCCAGCGCCGCGGAGCAGGCATCAACCTGCCGGCCGATCGCCGCCGGAGGAAGGCACCAGAACGAGCCTGATGGATGCGTCTGCGAGTGGTTGGCAACGGCGTGGCCGCGCGCGAGCATCAGCCGTACCAGATCCGGCCGCTGCGCTGCCAGCGATCCCTTCACGAAGAAGGTCGCCTTGACGTCGCGCGCGTCGAGAGCATCGAGAAGCGCCGGCGTGTCATCGGTCGGGCCATCGTCGATCGTGAGCCAGATCTCCTTCGACGTCGATTCAAAACTCGTGATGACCGGCCCCAGCCACTGCGAGTTCGGCCGCAGCGTCGGCCAGAGGATCAGTGCATGCGACAGAGCGAGGACCGCGATCGCCGCCAGCCATGAGTATGGCCATAGGATGACCAGGAGCACCGGCGCGATGCAGGCGAAGGCCAGGATCAGCGCACGCATTGTTCCTCTCCAGCACGCACGGCGCCGCGCAGCAGCCACAGAATGACCGCGGCGGCGCAATTGACGGCCAGGACGCCGAAGAAGAGCCACGCTGCGAAGCGAGCCCACGATGTCGTCGTGACCGCGTATGACGAGGCGATAAGCAGAAGGCCCATGGTTATCACCGAAAGGATCCCGATGTTGTTTCCGTCACCCATGACCAGCCGCACCAACGGGCCGATGGTGACGACCGGAAGGTGGATGACGATCGCGGCCAGTGGAATCGCCAGGACGAGCGACAACGGCAGCCTGAAGGGAAGCGACGCCGCCACGTAGCATGTCGTCGTGGCCAAGACCCATACCGCCACGCAGTTCATCTCCGCGGCCGTTTGATCGCGGTCGATCGGCAGGATGAGGTGCTCGGGCTGCGCGGCCGAGGGGCGGTCGAAGCGCAGGCGGATGTACGCGATGAGGCGAGCCAGCGCGAATCGATGTCGCGATGGAAGCCAGCGAGCCTCCGGGCGATCGATGACCACGTTCATGGTCACGTCGCCGGCTCCGGCCAGTAGGGCTCGAATGTGAACCATTGGAACCAGCACTCGCTGACGACGCGCTCCAACTCGGCAGTCCACTGCTCGACCGCGCGGGCGAAGTCCTCGTCCCGATTCCGGCTGCGGGTGATCTCGATCGGCCGCGACGTCATCAGCCGATACCGGCGCCGGCCGAGGCGCATCACGAACACGGGATAGATCGGCACGCGTGCGGCCAGTGCCAGCGCGAACGGGCCGGCCGGCACCGTGGTGGGCTTGCCAAACAGCGTTGCCGGCAGCGAGCTGATGGATCCGGTCACGCGGTCGCCCTGAATGGCGACGATGTCGCCATTGCGCACGTTCTCGAGCAGATCGAGCGCCAGCTCCGTGGCCCGTACGTTGAACTCCACCCGCAACCCGCCGGCGCCATGATGCTCCTCGAATTCGCGCGTCTTCGGATCGGCCTCCGGCGCGCGCACCATCACGATCCGGCGCGTCGAGGTCTCCGAGAAGAGATGCGCGCCCAGGTCATAGCTTCCCATGTGCGCGGTCAGAAGGATCGCCCCTTCGCGCGATTGCATCTCCTGAAAATGCTCCCAGCCGATGAACTCCCAATCGGGAATCGTGCGCAGCTCCTTGAATCGGACGTTGTCCGCGATCGTCCACGCGTAGTTCCAGAAGACGCGGTAGCAGCGGAACAGGTTCGTGACCGCAAACGAGCCGGGCTTGACCACCTTCAGGTTCCGCATCACGCCGCGCCGGCCAGGGCCCCACACCAGGAAGAACGTGGACCAGAACGCCATGACGATCGGCTCCACCCATGGCGGGACGTGCAGCACGGCGAAGCGAAGGAGCTGTCGCCAGAAAACACCGCGTACGAGAAAACGACGCCACCAGGCCGACCGCGTCACGTCCGCATGATATCGGACAGCGTCCGTTCGACGGACGGCAATGACGGGCGAAGCAGATCGAAGAGCGCGCTGCTCATGAGCGCCTTGTCGCCGGGATACGTCGGCACGATCTGCAGCGGAAAGCGCTCGAAGATCTCCTTGTCGCTTCGGCGCCGGAGGTTCTGCACCGCCGTTCGTTTGGCGACGATGCGGTCGCCATGAGCCAGGATCCATTCGAAGGCGCGGAACTGCATCGTGGTCAGCGGATCATCGATCGTCGCCAACGGCTGCGCGCCGAAGATCTTTCGCTTCACCCGGGCCAGGAGACCGCGCGATGACTTCGACGTCTTCGAGAACGGCTGGCGCGTCAGCTCGGCGGCGCCGGCGTTGCGCGTGGTCGCGTAGTTGTGGAGGCGGGCCAGGAAGGTGAAGAAGAGCGAGCCCGAGGCGTCGTGGATCGATTCGTAGTTCTTCAGCGCCGTCTGCAGGGCATTGCGCTCGAAAAGGACGCCGCGCTCGAAATCGCCCAGGCGCTGGCTCGTCGCGCTCGACTTATGGCGGACCGTGGCCCGCGGCTCGTAGATTACCCGGTATCCGGCCAGCCATGTACGCCATCCGAAGTCGACGTCTTCGAGATAGGCGAAGTAATCGTCGTCGAAACCGCCGATGGCCAGGAGTTGCTCGCGGCGCGAGATCATGTTGCCGCCGCAGGCGAAGAGAATCTCCGACCCGGCAGATGGTTCCTGGCGCGATGTCAGCGGATAGCGGAAGCCGTTCTGGAAGGCGTGACCGTCGAACGTCAGCGCACCGCCGATGAAGTCGATCAGATCTCCGCTCGGATCGATGATCCTGCCGCCGACGGAGACCACGTCGTCCGGGGCCTGTTCGATGGCTTCGACGAGCGCCGTCAGCCAACCCTTCTCCGGCACCGCGTCGTTGTTCAGGAAGACCACATTGCGCGCCGGCGAACGGTTCAGCGCCGCGGCGATGCCGCCGGTGAAGCCGTGGTTTGCGCCCAGCGGGAGCATGCGCACGGCCGGGTAGCGGCCGGCGATCGCGCCGATGCTGCCGTCGGTCGATCCGTTGTCGACCACCGTGATCATCGCTTCGTCGTTGAGCTGCGCCGAAACCGCCTCGAGACAGGCCAGCGTGTCCTCGCGGCTGTTCCAGTTGACGACGATGATGTCGACAACCGGCGTGCTCAGGACGATCCTCCGATGCGGCGTTTGATGCGATCGAGGACCGAGCGCGAACGCTCCGGCACCTGCAGCGTCGCCGCAAACGCCTCTTTCTGCGGATCGGCGTGCGGCGCGCGAACGAAGTCGACCAGCGGCTGAAGCACGCGCGACCATTGGTGCTCGTCGACGAAACGCCGTGCTCCTTCGCGCATGCGCTCGTGCTCCTCGCGCAGCACGCGCACAAGCGCGGTCGCTAAGTCCTCGGGCGACCCGGAGCGAACAACCTCGCCCGCGCCATAGCGCGCCAGCAATTCGTCGGTGCCCGGCGCGGCGCTGGTCACGATCGGCAGTCCGCCCCACAGGTAGTCGTAAACGCGCGTCCGCATCGACAGATCGGTCTCGATCGATTGCGGAAAAGTCAGCAACGCCGCGCCGAAGCGGCTGTAGAACGCGGCGCGTTGTTCGTACGCCACCCACGGCTCGAAGCGGACGAAGTCGTAGCCGTTCCGCCTGACGTGCTCGATGGCCTCGGCCAGTTTTCTCTGCGGCGTCAGCGACGGATTCGGATGCGTCGTGAACGTCAGCGTAAGGTCATGCAGCGACGCTCGCGCGATGGCCACGGCGTCGATCGCCAGCATCGGGTCATACCAGTCGTAAATGCCCCCGAACAACACGTCATGTGACGTCGTAACCTCGGCCGCCAGTGGCGGCGGCGCGACACCGAACGGCGCGATGCGGATCAGCGCATCGAAATGCGGGTCGTTTTCGAATGCGATCGGATTCGCGCGGCCTACCGCGAGCAGTGCGCCGAGGTAGAAGAGCCGCTGCGCCTCCGACGCGCAGAGAAACAGATCGCCGTGCAGCAGCGATTGCACCAGCGTTGCGTGGTCATGCGTGAACACCTCCGCGCCTCGGGTGGGGTAATAGTGCAGGTTCTCGACGATGAATGGATCGTACAGGTCCACGACCGTAGGGATGGCCGACCCGTGCGCGAACAGGTCATTGGCCGCGTGTCCCTGCACCACCGCGACGTCGGCCTCGCTGGTATGCCGGCTCAGACTCTGCGACATGATGGTGTCGACGCGGCAGCCGGCGACCGCGCCCCCGTCGCGCGAGAGAAGCGTCACCTCGTGTCCGTCCGCGAGAAGGACCCTGGCCATCTCCAGGAAGCGGATGCCGATGCCTGCCGGCTGGCGATGGCCGAGCGGCTCCGGACACACGAGCAGTACACGCGTCATCCGCGCCCTTTCATTCGCTCGACCATCGAGTGCAGCTTCCACGTGCGCGACTGGAAGATGGTGTCGAGCAGGTTCTGCAGTCGCGCCACCTCGGCATACAGAGCGCCGTTCGTGCGCTGCATCTCGGCCAGGGCCGTCTGGCTCGCGGCGAAGGCCGGCTCGAGCTCCGCAACGCGCACGATGGCGTGGTTTGCGCCGTCGAGTGCGCCGCGGATCTCGGCGTTTGCTCCTTCCAGGTGACTGATGCGCATCATCGTTTCGTTGACTCGCTCGTTCAGCGCGCCGATCTGGGCGATGAGCGATTGCTTGTCGCGTTCGAGCCGCGCCACCTCCTGCTCGATGCGGCCGCGAGCGCCGCGAGCCTCCACGAGCTCGCCTTCGAGCGCGACCATCCGTCGTTTCTCACGCTCAAATACGTTCGCAAAGAGCGTCTCGCCCATGAGCGCGGCGTGTTTGCGCCACACGTGCAGCTTGGCCTCGCGGAACGCCGGCGAGTCCTCGGGGCTGGACAGCACCGCCGATCCGCTTCCCTTGATGTGCCGGATCTCGCACGTGATGCGCGGCACGCGGACGAAGTCTCCGCGCTGCGCCAGGCGGATCAGAAAGTCCCAATCCTCGAACAGGTCGAAGGCCGGATCGAACCCGTCGAGGTCCAGAAAATCCGTGCGGCGGAGCAGGATAGTCGGAAGGGGGATGTAGTTGTCGACGAAGAGCAGTTCGCGGTCGAAGTCGCGGGCGTAGATGCGCATGGCCTGGCGTCGCTCACCGTCGATGAACGCCGAGACGGCATCGCTGTACGGCACCGAAGTACCCGAGGAGCGAGATGCACGGGAGAGCGCGGCCAGGTGCTCGGGGTAGTAAAGGTCGTCGTCGTCGAGAAATGTGACGTATGCATTCTTCGCCGCGCGCACGCCGGCGTTGGCTGCCTCGGAGCGTCCGCGCGAAGTCTCATGCTCGACGAGAGTCACGCCGTCGACATTCGGCCGTGCTCCGCCATCGTTGACGACGACGATCTCTGCCGGATAGCCGGTCGCCCGGATCGACGCGACAGCCTCGGCCAGAAGCGCCGGCCTGTCCTTCGTGCGTACGATCACACTGACCGGCAACGGCTCGCCGACGATCTCGATGCGCGGCGCCCCCATGGCCTCGCGCAACGCGCTGAATGGCGTCGTGCGCAACGACGGCAGCGGAGTCGTCCAATATGCCTCGGCGAACTTGACGTTCGTCGGCAGCGTCATGGCCCGCCAGGCGTTGAGGCCGCGCGCGTACGACGTGTAATCGCGGATTGCCGTCTGCGACGCATGCACCTGGATCGCCGCGTACTTGCTCTCGGCCACCGTCGTGATGTCGACGAGCGTGTTCGGCCAGATCGGCGCGCTGACTTCATAGAAGGCCACCTGCGCCACGGCCAGCTCGGCGAAGAGCGACGGGTCGCGCGCGATGAGGTCGCAGAAACCCCGTGAGAGCGCGGCGTGATCAGGATGGATCTCCATCGGGCTGGGGACGGCGATCAGATCAGGCTTCCGCTCGCGGAGGATCGCCGCAAGCCGGAGATCGAGCTCGCCCGCACGATCGAGCGCGCGGTCGGGGAATCGCAGGAATTCGATCGTGGCGTTCCCCAGGAGCGCCAGGGCCGCGCGCGACTCCGCCTCCCGTTGCGCGCCGTCGCCGGCCTGCGCCCCGTCGGTGGCAACGACCACGTGGACGGACCGGAATTCGCGCAGCTGCAGAGCGACCAGCCCGCCGCAGCCGATGACTTCATCGTCCGGATGCGGCGCCAGCACCAGCAGGCGCTCGCCGCGTAAGTCCTGCGCCTCGAAGGGAATCGCCTCCGACTCGGGCATGGTCATGGCATTGGATTATAGGTGCTCCGTATAATCCAGCCATCCGTGAGACGTGATGAACTGCATCCGATCGCCGGGGTACTGTCGCTGATCCGCGAATTGATCGGTCCCGCGACGCGCGCCGACAACATCGCCGACCTCTTCGTCTCGTCGTTCCGGGCGCTCGATCACGCCATCGATTTCGACCTCGCCGCCGCCGTGATGATCGAGCAGAACCTGGATCTCTACGTCGTCACGCGCGAAGGGTCAGGGTCGCTCGTAGGGCCGCCGCTCATCGACAGTCTGCGCCGGACGCTGGAGATGATGATCCCGGTCTCCTTTGCCGCCACGGACGTGATCGTGAAAGCGGAGCGAAGCGATCTGCCTCGGCACGAAGCCGGCGACAGCCTGGAGCACTCCACGCACGCCATCATCGCCGTCGAGCATCGCAGCAGCGGCGTGCTGCTGATCTATCGCGGCCAGCCCTTCGACGAACGGGACCAGCAGATCGTCGAGATCTTCGCCGCGCAGGTATCGCTCCTCATCGGCCAGCTCAGCGCACGCGAACAGATCCAGGGCCTGGCAGATACCGACGATCTCACCGGGATCGCCAACAAACGGTTCTTCCGGCGGCAATTGCCCCAGGAGATGGAGCGTGCCCGCGTCTACTCGCTGCCGCTGACGCTGCTGATGTTCGACGTCGACGACTTCAAGGACATCAACGACAACTTCGGGCATACCATCGGCGACGTCGTCCTCTCCGAGCTCTGCGGCGCGGTCCGCGAGACCCTGCGTCCGCCCGACCTCTTCGCCCGTTTCGGCGGCGACGAATTCGCCATCATCCTGCCGCACACGGACCTCACCGGCGCCTGCGCCGTGGCCGACCGGATCATGCAGAAAGTGCGCATGCTGGCCATCCCTGCGGACGATGAAGGCGTCATCTCCTGCTCGATCTCGCTGGGCATCGCCGACTACCAGCGCGACGACGCCACCGCCAGCGACGTCATCCGCCGCGCCGACGAACGTCTGTACGAGGCCAAGCGGGCAGGGAAGAACCGGTACTCGGCGTGAACGCCGGAGCGCTGGCGTCCCCGCCGGCTGGCTCGGCGGCGTCCCGCCGCCGAGGGGTTACCGCGAATGTTTGGAGTCTTGCCGGGTCGGCGGCGGGACGCCACCGAGCCAGCCGCCGAGACGGCAGCGCTCCAGCGCGCTAGACTCACCACCACCAATGCCCAACCGTTACCTCGTCGCCAACTGGAAGATGAACCTCCCACCCGAGGGGATCGACGCCTTTCTTGGCGCGGTGAGAGGGGAGGGCATCGTCGTGGCGCCGCCGTTCGTCTATCTCAAAGACATCGTCGCGCGCGCCGCGAACGGTGTCGCCGCCGGCGCGCAGAACTGCTCGGATCAGAAATCGGGCGCCTTCACCGGAGAGGTCTCGGCGGACATGCTGCGCGACTGCGGTGCGCGTTTCGTCATCGTCGGGCATTCCGAGCGTCGCACCGTCTATGGCGAGGACGACGCCCGCGTTGCCCGCAAACTCGATCGGGCCATCGAAGCGGGCCTCACGCCCATCCTCTGCATCGGCGAGAACCAGCAGCAACGCGACAGCGGCCATGCCACGACGTTCTGCTCGGATCAGCTCCGGGCCTCGATCGTGCCGCATATCGAGAACGCCTCGGAAGTCGTCGTGGCCTACGAGCCGATCTGGGCCATCGGCACGGGACGGAATGCCACCGGAGACATGGTCGCCGAGATCGTCACCGCCATTCGCGGCGCCCTCGACCGCTTCTGGCCCGCCGCGCTGGCACGTCGCGCGCCGGTGCTCTACGGCGGAAGCGTGACGCCGGACAACGTCGACGATCTGACCGCCCACGGCCGCATCGACGGCTTTCTCGTAGGCGGCGCCAGCCTCGATTCGAAAAAGTTCCTGGCGCTGGCGGAGGCGATGAGGCGGTGACGCGGTCGCGCGGATTCGCGGTCGCGGGGTGGGTGTGAAAATACGACTGGGCAATTTGTCATCCTGAGACTGCCGCAGCCGCTGAGCGAGCGTAGCGAGCGAGTGCGGCGGAGGACGGCGAAGGATCTCCAGCGGCAGCGCCTGGGGCAAGTGCGAAACTGTGGTTTTGTGAAGAAGATCAACGACAAAACCACATCTGCGCATCTGCCCCAAGCCGCGTAGTTCGAGATCCTTCGCCGTCCTCCGCCGCGATTCGCTCGCTACGCTCGCTCAGCGGCTCCGGCAGCCTCAGGATGACAATCTTGTCATTTGGGATCGAGTTTCACAGCCTCTCAATGTCGGAGCCACCCCGCGACCGCAACACCGCGCGACCCAGCAACCGCGAGACCTCGCAACCCCGCAACCCCGCCTCGCCACCCCCCAACCCCCATACGCGCTAACTTAAGAAGGTGTAGAATGAGGCATGCAAAGCGTCGAGTTCGTGGAGTTTCAGTGGCCATACCTGGCATCGTTGATCGGTTCTTCAGAGGAGATAGCGCGTTCTGCGGTCGCGTC
>Ga0307470_10000327_pt1 | contig 27445 bp, 24 predicted proteins | sample atmos_gasesAM3C__FD_204565 | JGI IMG/M metagenome (GOLD analysis project Ga0307470, IMG submission 204565) | Hardwood forest soil microbial communities from Morgan-Monroe State Forest, Indiana, United States - atmos_gasesAM3C_05 | ecosystem: Environmental > Terrestrial > Soil > Temperate forest... | reverse complement strand
TGAACGCTCAACAGGCGCGGCGCGCGCTGGATTTTCTGGTGGGGTTCAATCTCTCTCCGCTGCTGTGGAAGAAAGTGCGCCCGGGCCTGTCCGCCGGAAGGGTCCAGAGTCCGGCTCTGCGCATGATCTGTGAACGCGAAGACGAAATCGCGGCTTTCGTCGCGCGGGAATACTGGTCCATCGACGCCGAGCTGGAACATTCGGAGCAGAAATTTCCGGGCAAGCTGGTCGAATATCAGGGCGCCAAGGTCGAGCAGTTCAGCTTTACCACCGAGAGCCAGGCTCGCGACGTCGAGCGCACCTTGCAGCAAGCCGCCAAAGGCGAGCTGACCGTGCTGGCGGTAGACCGCAAGCAGCGCAAGCGAAATCCCGCACCGCCGTTCACGACCTCGACCCTGCAGCAGGAGGCCGCCCGCAAATTGGGGTTCAGTGCGCAAAAAACCATGCGCGTCGCGCAGCAGCTCTACGAGGGAATCGACATCGGCGAAGGCCAGGTCGGTCTCATCACATATATGCGTACCGACTCGCTCAACTTGGCGCAAGAGGCCATCGGCCAGATACGCGAGGTGATCGTGCAGCTGTACGGAACGGCCGGGCTGGCGGAAGAGCCGCGGATATTTCGCACCAAGTCGAAGAACGCCCAGGAAGCGCACGAAGCCATCCGACCGACCGCCGCGAACGTTCTGCCGGCCGACATCGAAAAGAAACTCGAGGCCGATCAGTACCGGCTGTATTCGCTGATATGGAAGCGCACCGTGGCCTGCCAAATGGCCCCGGCGATCTTCGATACGGTGGCCGTGGAAATGCTCGCGGGAGAGGACGGCCCGAAGCGAACGGTGCTGCGCGCCAACGGCTCCACCTTGGTGACGCCTGGCTACATCTCCGTGTATCAAGAGGGGATGGACGACGTCGTGCAGGACGACTCGGACCATGTTCTGCCGCCGATGAAGGAAGGAGATCGCGTCAGATTGACCGGGCTCGTACCCACGCAGCATTTCACCGAGCCGCCGCCGAGGTTCTCCGAGGCGTCCTTGGTCAAGGCGCTCGAGGAATACGGCATCGGCCGGCCGTCGACCTACGCGTCGATCATTTCCACGCTGCGCGATCGTCAGTACGTCGACATCGAAAGCAGGCGCTTCACGGCGACGGATATCGGCAAGATCGTCAGCCGGTTCTTGACCCAGTACTTCACGACCTACGTGGACTACGATTTCACGGCGAAGATGGAAGACTCGCTCGATGCGGTGGCAAACGGCGAGCAGGAATGGGTTCCGCTGCTGGAAAAGTTCTGGAAGCCGTTCATCGATCTCGTGAACCACACGGAAACTTCGGTCAGCCGCGAGGAAGTCGCGCAGGCCCGGGACTTAGGGTTGGATCCGGCGAGCGGCAAGCCGATGAGCGTGCGCATGGGGCGGTTCGGGCCCTTCGTGCAGATCGGCACCAAGGACGACGCGGACAAGCCGCGCTTCGCGGGCCTCAGGCCCGGCCAAAAGATGGACACCATCACGCACGCCGAAGCCATCGAGCTGTTCAAATTGCCGCGCAAGCTGGGTACCACGGCGGCGGGCGAAGAGATCACGGCCAATGTCGGCAGATTCGGCCCCTATGTGAAGTATGGAGCCAAGTACGCCTCGCTGAAGACGGACGACCCGTACGAAATCACGCCCGAGCGGGCGCTGGAGGTCATTCGCGAGAAGGAAATCGCGGATGCCAATCGGCTGATCCTGGATTTTCCCGACGCCGGCATTCAGGTGCTGAACGGCCGATACGGCCCCTACATCACCGACAAGGCGCGCAATGCGAAGATCCCGAAAGACCGGGATCCGAAAGCCCTGACGTTGGAGGAGTGCCAGTCGCTGCTCGCGGCGGCGCCGGTACGCAGCTTCGGCAGGTGGGGCAAAAAGAACGGCACCCCCAAGGGGCTCGCCTCGGCCAAAGGTCAGGCCGCGAATGGGAAGACCGCCAACGGGAAGGCCGCCAAGGCGGTGCGCCCGGCAGCCGCCGCGGACGCCGCGGCCGCTCGGCCTAGGGCCAAGGTCGCGCCGATCGGGCTGGCCGCCAAGGCGGCAAAAACGGCGGCCAGCAAGAAAGCGCCGGCGAAGGTCCCCGCCGACGCATCCGCAAAGGCCGTTGGCGCTCCCGGAGCGAAGCGCAAGGCCCCGCTCAAGTCCAAGAAGAGTTCCGCCAAGAAGAAGCCATAGCTTCCATGGATGCACCGGCGGTCAAGCGCTACTTGAACGACCTGCATGACCGCATCACCGCGGCCGTGGAGGGGATCGACGGCGCAAACTTCCGGCGCGATCCGTGGGCGAGACCGGAAGGCGGCGGCGGCGAGAGCCGCGTGTTGAGCGACGGCGCGGTTTTCGAGCGGGCCGGCGTCTCGTTCTCGCATGTGTTCGGCGACAAGATGCCGGCGTCCGCATCCAATCTGCGTCCGGAAATTGCCGGTGCGCCGTTCGAGGCGATGGGTCTGTCCCTGGTGTTTCATCCGCGAAACCCCCATGCGCCGACCACCCACTGCAACGTCCGGTTCCTCGTGGCCTCGCCGAGCGCCGGCCCCGCCCAATGGTGGTTCGGGGGCGGCTTCGATCTCACACCGTACTATCCCTATGACGAGGACGTCCTGCATTGGCACCGCAGCGCACGCGACGCCTGCCAGCCTTTCGGTGCCGGCACGTACGAGCGCTACAAGGAGTGGTGCGACCGATATTTTTTCCTGCCGCATCGGAACGAGACACGCGGCGTCGGCGGACTGTTCTTCGACGATCTGAATCAGGACGGATTCGAGCGATCGTTCGCCTTCACGCGCAGCGTCGGCGACCACTTCCTGCCCGCCTACCTGCCCATCATCGAACGCCGCAAGGATCAACCCTTCGGCGAGCGGGAGCGCCGGTTTCAGCTGTACCGGCGCGGCCGCTACGTGGAATTCAATCTGGTTTACGATCGGGGAACCCTGTTCGGACTGCAGTCCCGCGGCCGCACCGAGTCGATTCTGATGTCGATGCCGCCGCTGGCCCGATGGGACTACGATTGGCATCCCGAACCCGGTTCCGCCGAGGGGCGGCTGTACCAGGATTTCTTGCGCCCGAGAGACTATCTGGCGGAGCTCGACCGCCCGTGACCGCCGCGGCGCTTCGGGTCGGAATCCTCGGCGCGGCGCATATTGCCCGAAGTTTCGTCGCGGGGGTGCAACGTTCCGCGCGCGTGACGGTGAGCGCCGTCGCAAGCCGCGACCCCGACAGGGCCCAGGCGTTCGCTCGGGAATTTGCGATTGCGCGCCATTTCGGCTCCTATGAAGCGTTGCTGAATGATCGCGAAATCGACGCGGTCTACATCCCGCTGCCCAATAGCCTGCACGCCGAGTGGTCGATCCGCGCGGCTCAGGCGGGTAAGCACGTGCTCTGCGAGAAGCCGCTGGCGGCGACGGCCGACGAGGCGCGCGCGATGTTCGACGCCGCACGCCGGCACGGTGTTCATCTGGTCGAGGGCTATCCTTACCGGGCTCAGCCGCAAACGCTCAAGCTGCGCGAGCTATTGGACGCCGGCGTCATCGGCGAAGTCCGGCTGATCCAGTCCAGTTTTGGATTCACGTTGGGCGCCGGCGCGAACATTCGGCTGAATCCGCAATTAGCCGGCGGCGCTCTCATGGACATCGGCACCTATCCCGTGAGTCTGGTGCGGATGATCGCAAAGTCGCGCCCCGTGCGCGTTCACGCGGTGGCGCAGTGGACCGGCGGCGTGGATCGGGCGCTGGCCGCGACGCTGACATTCGAGAACGGTTTATTCGCGCAATTGACCTGCAGCTTCAGCGCCTGCCTCCACCGCCAGGCGCTGATCGCGGGTTCCAACGGCGTGATTCAAACCACCTACCTCAATCATACGTCCGACCCCGCGCAGGCGGCGTTGCAGCTTCGTGTCGGAACCGACAGGAACGCGGTCGACAGCACCGTGCATACATCCGCGGTCAACGGCTTCCTCGCTGAGGCGGAATCGTTCGAACGGCTGGTGAGGGGCGGCCCGACGCAGTGGTCGGGCGCGACGCCCGAGGAATCGATCGACATCATGCTGACGCTGGACTCGATTCGCGAGAGCGCGCGCAGCAACGGTGAGATCGAGATTCCTCCGGATAACTAGGTCCAAGCTAGTGCCCGAGAGCGAACACGTAGTATTTGCGTAGATTTTCGTGAACCGTCCACGTGCCCTTGGCGCCCGTCTCGACGATGAACACATCGCCGGCCTCGAGCGTCACGGGCGGCTTGCCCTCGATCTCGATGGTGCAGCGGCCCGCGAGCAGATGGCAATATTCCCAGGCGTCATAATCGATCTTCCAGACACCGGGGCTCGATTCCCAAATGCCGGCGAGAATCTTGCCGTCGTCGGAAGTATGCAGATTCCAAGTCTTGGTGTGCGGGTCGCCGCTCACCGCGGTGCCCGGCCAGGGCGCGTCCGATTCCAGCGGTGCATTGAGATCGCGCAGCGGTAACAATCGATTGGCCATCATTTGTCCTCGTTGAATTGCAAAAGAACTGCCGCACGCCATCGCTCGGCGGCGGCAGCGCGGTGCTGCAAGGTACCGTCTCGCGATGCGCGCATCAACCGGCGCTCGAGCCCCCAATCCGTATCCGTTCGATGGCGCCGGCCAGAGTTTCGTCGCCGATCGACAGGTACAGGTGCTTCTCGGCAACCGTCAGGGTGAAATCCATTCGCCGCGTCAGGCGCGCCGCGAGGCTCGACAGCCAGTCGCGGTCCACCGCATAGAGCTCCATCGCCTCGACGCGATGAATGCGTTCCGCCCCAAGCCGCGCGGCCAGCTGAACCGCGTCTTTGTTCGTGTAGATGGCGACGCGCGGCGCGAGCTTGGCCGCCCGGTGCAGGCGCGCAGCTTCCGGCGCGCCGACGTCGATCCATGCTGTGAGGACGCCGGTCAGATCGCGCACGGCGATCGCCGGCTGATCCGACTCGAACAGTCCGTTCGAGAACGCGATCCCTTCCGTATATTCGAGGCAGTATGCCAACACACGGGTCAGCAAATGATCTTCGGTTTCCGACGGATGGCGCGCCAGGCGCAGCTCCAAGGGCTGATAGACGCCGCGATCCGAGTCGGCAAGATCGATGTTGAATACGTAGATAGTGGCGCCGAGCGCCATGGATCACCTCGAACCCCGGAGCCGGCCTCGAGAGCCGGCCGGGCACTCTAGCACTGGACGAGGCGAAACGTTTCCGCGGAAACGCCGGAGTGAGGAGCGCAACGCCGGTGCGGGAAACGCTCAACGTCAGCCTTGCGCCGCGGCACCGGTAATCGTCTAATCCCCCATTCTCAAAATGGAGCTCCTCATGAAGTGTTTCTTCGCCGCCGCGGCCACCATGGCCGCATTCTCCGCGCTTGCCGCGCCGCCTCAGGACACTCAAGCGGGCGAGCAGCGCTTCCGCGAGCTATACAAGGAACTGGTCGAGACGAACACGACCCTGTCGGCCGGGAACTGCACGCTCGCCGCCGAACGCCTGGCCGCGCGGCTGAAGGCGGCCGGCTTCCCGGACAGCGACCTACACCCGTTCGCCGCGCCCGACCATCCCAAGGAGGGCGGGCTCGTCGCCGTCTACCCGGGGCGGGACCCGAAGCTCAAGGCCATCCTGCTGCTTGCACACATCGACGTCGTGGAGGCGAAGCGCGAGGACTGGACGCGCGACCCGTTCACCCTGGTCGAAGAGAATGGTTCGTTCTATGCCCGCGGCGCGAGCGACGACAAGGCCGAAGCGGCGATCTGGGTCGATACGCTGATCCGCTACCGGACCGAGAACTACCGGCCGCGCCGCACTCTCAAGGTGGCGCTCACCTGCGGCGAGGAGACGGCAGGCGCGTTCAATGGGGCCGAATGGCTCACCAAGAACCGCCGCGATCTCATCGACGCCGCGTTCGCGCTCAACGAAGGCGCCGCCGGCGAACTCGATGCGAGCGGGCGCCGAGTCTCCCTCGATGTCGAAGCGGGCGAGAAGTTTCCGCAGAACTTCCGGCTGGAAGTGACGAACCCGGGAGGACACAGCTCGCGTCCGGTGAAGGACAACGCGATCTATCACCTCGCCGCGGCGCTCACCCGCGTCGGCGCCTTCGACTTCCCGGCGCAGTTCACCGACGCCAACCGCGCGTACTTCGGCGGCATGGCGAAGATCCAGGCGGCCAAGGGTGAAACCGCGGTGGCGAACGCCATGACCGCATTTTTGCGCGACCCGGCCGATGCGGCTGCGCTCGCGCTGGTCTCGGGCAAGGATCCGAGCTGGAATGCAACGCTGCGCACCACCTGCGTCGCCACCATGCTCGACGCCGGCCACGCGACCAACGCGCTGCCGCAACGCGCGCGCGCGATCGTCAACTGCCGCATCTTCCCGGGCGTCAGCGCGGAATCCGTGCGCGCGAAGCTCGAAGAACTGGTCGCGGACCCGGCGGTCAAGGTCACGGCGCTCGAGACGCGCGGCCCGACTTCGGCGCCGCCGCCGCTGACGCCCGAAGTACTTGGGCCGATCGAGAAGCTGGCCGCCGAGTTCTGGCCGGGCGTGCCGGTGCTGCCGATCCTGCAGGCGGGCGCGACGGACGGTGAATTCACCAACGCCGTGGGGATTCCCACCTTCGGCGTGGAACCGGTATTCGTGGGCCCCGACCTCGGCCACATCCATGGCCTCAACGAGTACGTGGGCGTCAAGTCGCTGTTCGAAGGCCGCGAGTTCCTGTACCGCCTGGTCAAGATCTACGCCGAACAGAAATAGTCCGTCATTTATGCTTACATAGTTCGGGGATCGCAACCGCACGCTTTGCAAACACCGCATGGATGATAAATCCGCTCTGCTCAACCAGCTGCGCATCGATCGCGGAAGCGCGCCCGCACCATCCGGCAAGGGCAGGATCTGGCTGGGCGCCGCCGCCGCAGCCGCGACGGCGGCTGCCGTTGCCGCCGGGTGGTGGTGGACCCGGCCCGGCGCCGTGCCGGTACACATAGCCGCGGCACAGGCGATTGCCGGGGGCGGAGCGGCGGCCGCGGGTTCCATGTTGGACGCGTCCGGCTATGTGGTGGCGCGCCGGCAGGCCACGGTGGCGTCCAAAATCACCGCCAAGATGGTGGAGCTCGACATCGAGGAGGGCGACCACGTGAACGCGGGCCAGATCATCGCCAAGCTCGACGATACCAATATCCGCGCGGCGTTGAATCAGGCCAGTGCCCAGCTCGACTACGCCAAGGCCAGTCTCACCGAAACGCAGGTCAATCTCACCAATGCACAGCGCGACTACGACCGTCAGAAGAGCCTGCTCCAGGGCCACTTCGTCAGTCTGGCGGCCGTGGACAACGCTCAGACCAGCGTGGATGCGTTGCGGGCGCAGCTCGCCACTCAGCGCAGCAATGTCGATGTCGTCTCGCGCGCCATGAGCGTCGCGCAGCGCAACCTGGACGACACCATCGTGCGTGCACCGTTTTCCGGCATCGTCACGGTCAAGGCCGCGCAGCCGGGTGAAATGGTTTCGCCCATCTCCGCAGGCGGCGGCTTTACGCGGACCGGCATCGGCACCATCGTGGACATGGATTCGCTCGAAATTCAGGTCGACGTCAACGAGAATTTCATCAACCGCGTGCGGCCTGCGCAGCAGGTCAGCGCCAAGCTCAATGCCTATCCGGACTGGCAGATCCCGGCGCACGTCGCCGCCGTGATTCCGACCGCCGACCGCAGCAAGGGGACCGTGACCGTGCGTATTGCGCTCGATCAAAAGGACGCGCGCATCCTGCCCGAGATGGGCGTGCGCGTGTCGTTTCTGGCCGACCCCTCGCTGGATCAGGGCGGTAAACCGGCGGCCGGCGTGAACTTGCCGGGCAAAGCGGTGCAGGGATCCGGCGCGACCGGCACGGTGTTCGTCGTGCACGGCGACACCGTGGAGCGGCGCGCGGTCCGGCTCGGCGCCGGCGCCGGCGACAACATCACCATTCTGTCCGGCCTCGCCGCGGGCGAGCGCGTAGCGGTCGGCGATTTCACCGAGCTCAAGGACGGCGGCAAGATCCGCGTCGAACAATGAACCGCGTCTCGCCGGCGCGGCTTGGGCCCAAGATCATTCTATGGAGCGGAGATCATGACTGAAGCCATCGTACGTTTGCGCAATGTCGACAAGCGCTACACCCGCGGCAAACAGAGCGTGGAGGTCCTGCAGGGGCTGAGCCTGGATATTCCAAAGGGCGAGTTCGTCGCGCTGATGGGACCGAGCGGCTCGGGCAAGACGACGCTCTTGAACCTGATCGGCGGCCTGGACACGCCGAGCTCCGGCGAAATCACCGTCTCCGGCCAGCGCCTCGACCAGCTGGGCAGCGGTGCCCTGGCGCGGTGGCGCGCGAATCATGTCGGTTTCGTATTCCAATTCTACAACTTGATGCCGATGCTGAGCGCCCAACGCAATGTGGAGCTGCCTCTGCTGCTGACCAACCTGTCCGCCGCGAAACGCCGGACAAATGCGCTGGCCGCGCTCACTTTGGTGGGGATCGCCGACCGCGCCAAGCACAAACCCAGCGAATTATCCGGCGGCCAGGCGCAGCGCGTCGCCATCGCCCGCGCGCTGGTCGCGGATCCGGCCCTCTTGGTTTGCGACGAACCCACGGGAGATCTCGACCGCAAATCCGCCGACGACGTGCTGCATCTCCTGCAGATACTGAATCGCGAGCACGGCAAGAGCATCATCATCGTCACTCACGACCCCAAGGCCGCGGAATTCGCCAGCCGCCGGCTGCACATGGACAAGGGAGCGCTGCTGGAAGCCGGAACCTTGGCTTGACGGGAGAACGCACCCATGAAGTACTTTCCCCTGGTTTGGGCCACGCTCTGGCGCAAGAAGACCCGCACGATATTCACCCTGCTGTCGGTCGTCGTCGCATTTTTGCTGTTCGGCATGCTGGAGACCGTGGCCCACGCCTTCGCGCACCCGAGCAGCGGGATCACCGGCGCCGACAAGCTGGTCACGACCAACAAGTATTCGATCACTCTGGCGCTGCCGTTCTCCGACGCTCAGCAAATCCGTTCGGTGCCGGGCGTGTCCGAAGTCACCTGGATGACCTGGTTCGGCGGCTACTATCAGGAGTCGAAGAACTTCGTCTTCGCGCTCCCCATCGACACCGACAGCTACTTCAATCTGCACAAGGGCGAGTTCATCGTCGACGAGGGGCAGCTGCAGACGTTTCGCAACACGCGCACCGGCGCACTGCTCAATTCGGCATTGATGAAGAAATTCGGCTGGAAAATCGGCGACAAGGTGCCGCTGCATTCGACCATCTGGACGCAAAAGAGCGACGGTTCGCTGGACTGGACCTTCGACGTCGTCGGCAGCTTTTCGGTCAAGGATCCGACTCAAGCCAGCGCGCAGTCGCTGACCTTGCTGTTCCATTACGAACTGTTCGACGAGGGGCGCAGTTTCGGCAAGGGCAATGTAAGCTGGTTCGAGGAGCGCGTCGGCGATCCGTCGCAGGCGTCCGCGATCTCCAACCGGATCGACGCCTTGTTCGCGAATTCTCCCAACGAGACCAAGACGCAGCCGGCCAATGATTTCCAGATGGCCTTCATCAAGCAGTTCGGCGACATCGGCTTCGTTTTGCGGGCGATCTTGGGCGCGGTGTTTTTCACGCTCTTGTTCCTGACCGGCAATACCATGATGCAATCGGTGCGCGAGCGCACACCTGAGCTTGCGGTGCTGAAGACCCTCGGCTTCGGCGACGAAAAGGTGCTCGCGCTGGTTCTCGCGGAATCCCTTCTGCTGTGCGTAATGGCGGCGTTCATCGGGCTTGCGTTGAGCTTTGCCACGCTGCCCATCATCAAGCAGGGACTGCAGGGCCTGGAGCTGACGCCCAGGGCGCTCGTCCCGGGAATGGGCGCGGCGGTGCTGCTGGCGCTGATCGTCGGACTGCCGCCCGCGCTGCGAGCGATGCGGCTGAATATCGTCGATGCGCTCGCGGACAAGCGCTGACGCCGAAAAATAGGGAGCCGACAATGTTCAAGCAGTTCGCCGCCGTCATCTCCATGAGCCTGCAAACCCTGCCGCAGCGCATGGGCGCCTCGAGCGTGATCGTCATCGGCATCGCGGGCGTGGTCGCTGTGCTGGTCTCGGTGCTGGCGATGGGCGCGGGCTTCCGGCACACCCTGGCGGATACCGGCCGCGCCGATCGGGTGATCATCCTGCGCGGCGGCTCCGACGCCGAGCTCAACAGCAATCTGACCCGCACGGACGTGGACATCATCAGCAACGCGCCGGGTCTCGCCAAGGACGCGGGCGGCAGAGCCCTGGTGTCGAGCGAGCTCGTGACCGTGGTGAATGTGCCGAAGATCGACACCGGCACCGACGCCAACGTCACCTTGCGCGGCGTCGGCTTGAGGGTCACGGAGGTGCGCCCGGAGCTCAAGATCGTGAGCGGCCGCATGTTTCGTCCGGCGGTGCGCGAGCTGATCGCAGGCTCGGGCGCCGCGAAGCAATTTCGCGGGCTCATCGTCGGCAGCGTGCTGCATCTGCGCAACGCCGACTGGACGGTCACGGGCGTGTTCACGAGCAACGGCGACGTCCATGAATCCGAGTTGCTGGCGGATGTCGATACGGTGGGCTCATCGGTCGAACGCAACGGCTATAGCTCGGCGGTGGCGCTGCTCACGGGCGCGGCGGAATTCACCCGCTTCAAGGATGCGCTGACCACCGATCCGCAGCTCAAAGTCGACGTGCAGCGCGAGCCGGATTATTACGCCGCGCAGTCCAAACAGCTGACGAAGATCATCAATGTGGTCGGAAAGACGGTGGCCATCATCATGGCGATCGGCGCGATGTTCGGGGCGCTCAACAGCATGTACTCCGCGGTCGCCGCGCGCGGCCTGGAAATCGCCACCCTGCGGGCGATCGGTTTCGGCGCCCTGCCGGTGCTGCTGTCGGTGATGACCGAGGCGCTGCTGTTGTCCTTGCTCGGCGGCATCATCGGCGCGTCGCTCGCCTGGCTGTTCTTCAACGGCCACAGCGTCAGCACTCTGGGCGGCGCCTTCGCACAGGTGGTATTCCAATTGACGGTCACGCGCACGCTGATCGTCACGGGCATCGTCTGGGCCTGCGTCATCGGGCTGCTCGGCGGGTTCTTTCCGGCGCTGCGCGCGGCCAGGCTGCCCGTGGCGGAGGCTTTGCGCGCGGCTTGAGGATCCGATCTGGCCGGGCGGGCGCCGCCGTCTTGTTTTTTTGCGCGCCAGGACGCATTGAGGAGATGTGACCCACATGAATAACCCCAATCGCCCCGCTGTCGCGCGCGCTCATGCGCTGCGGCTGATACCGGTTCTAGCCGCAATCGCTCTCTTCCAGCCGTTCGCCTGCGCCGCAGCCGTTGCCCTGCCCTCCGGCTACGCGCCGCTGGTCCGGCAGGCCGCCCCCAGCGTGGTGACGGTCATTGTGGAGGAACAGTCCATCGGCGCCGGTGAGCGCGCCGCCGCGCGGGTCAGCGCCAACAATGATCCCGACGCGGTCGGGGCGATCATTCGACGGCTGCTTTCCGGCGCAAACGGCAGCTCAGGAGGGGACGACAGGGCATCCCGTGCGCTTGGCTCGGGGTTTGTCATCCGTGCAGACGGCCTCATCGTCACGAATAGGCACGTCATCGAAGGTGCGCGCGCGGTCCGAGTACGCCTGGCAGACGGCCGTGAACTCCCCGCAAAGACCATCGGGGCCGACGCAGTGACCGACATCGCCCTGCTGAAGGTGTCTGCAGGCAATTTGCCCGCACTTCACTTCGGATCCAGCGAAGCGGTCTCCGTCGGCGATGCCGTGATCGCGATCGGCAATCCGTTTGGACTCGGCCAATCCGTGAGCGCGGGAATCATCTCGGCGCGGCAGCGCACACTGGAAGAGGATCCGTACATCGACTTCCTGCAAACCGACGCGGCGATCAACCACGGCAATTCGGGCGGCCCGCTCCTGTCGGTCGACGGCACCGTGGTGGGCGTAACCTCGGCGATTCTCTCGCCCAGCGGAGGCTCGGTCGGGCTGGGCTTCGCGATCCCGTCAGAGACGGTTGCGGGCGTCATTGGTCAACTCGAGGCGCATGGCCGGGTCGAGCGGGGGTGGGTCGGCATCTCCGCTCAGCCAATGACCCCGCTTCTGGCGAAGTCGCTCGGCATGAAGACGGCGTCCGGAATGCTCGTCACCGCAATAGATGCCGACGGCCCCGCAGTCGGCGCGCTCTGGGTGGGCGACGTTCTGCTGAGCATCGGCTCGAGCTCGGTGACCTTCAAGAATCTGAGCAAGATCACGGCACGGCTGGCGCCGAAGAGCCTCGTGGTGGCATCGGTTTTGCGGGCCGGAAAGCAGCAATCCGTTGCACTGACGATCGGCCGGCTCCCCGACCCGCCGTCCGATCCGGCCCTGACAGGTGATCAGGATACCTGGGTGCCCGCCCTGAAACTGGGGGTGGCAAAGACTACGGCGGACATCCGCAAGACCCTCAAGGCCAACGATGAACCGAGCGGACTGATCGTGACGCAGCTGCGCCCGGCGGGGCCCGGGGCGTTGGCAGGTCTCAAGGTCGGCGACCTCATCACGCATGCGGGGACCAAACAGCTGGCCGGCGTTTCGGACATTGCAACGGCCGCGACTCCCACCCCTCAGGCACCTCTGCTCATTCGAGTGGTCCGCGACGGCGCCGCCACCTTTATCGCAGTAACCGGCGAAGCCGAGCCCTAGCCAAACCGGAGTTGTTCCCACAGGGTTCTGCGACTCCAGGCACAATGCCCGCCGCGATGAACTACAAGCACATCTATCATGCGGGCAACTTCGCCGACGTGGCGAAGCACGTCGGCTTGACCTACTGCCTCGGCGCATTGCAGCGCAAGGAGGCCGGCTTCTTCGTGCTCGACAGCCATGCGGGCCGCGGATACTACGATCTGCAAGCTGCGGAAGCGCAGAAATCCGGCGAGGCCGAACGCGGCATCCAGCGCCTGATCGAATCCAGCATCGGCAGCACGCAGCTCGCCGGTTATTTCGCGGCGATCCGCGCGCGCCGCGGCAAGCGCCTGGCACGGTATCCCGGTTCGCCCGCATTGATCGCAAGCAGCTTGCGCCCGCAGGATCGCGCGCTGTTCGTCGAATTGATGCCGGCGGAGGCGCGTGCTGCGGAGCGGGAACTCCAGTCGGTGGGCCGTGTGCGAACCGAAATCGGCGACGGCTACGCCGCGCTCAAGGCCTTCCTCCCGCCGGACGAGCGCCGCGGACTGGTATTGATCGACCCGCCCTACGAGAGCCTCGACGAATTGAAACTGATGCTGCAGGCGTTTGCGGACGCTTATCGCCGATGGCCGAGCGGCATTTTTCTGATGTGGTACCCGATCCGCAGCGCGACGCAGCGCAGCCTGGTGCATGCGCGATTCGAGGCGCTCGAGATTCCGAAAATGTTGTTCGCCGACCTCGCCATTCATCCGGACGATGCCGGGGTCGGCCTCGCCGGCAGCGGCCTGATGATCGTCAATCCTCCCTACGGGGCGGACGCGTATCTCCGCGACGCGTATGCCGTAATCCACGGGGGAATCGCCGCGTCCGGGGCCGGCTACGTGGAAGTAGCCCGACTGACTCCCGAGCGAATGGCACAATAGGCTGATTCGCCACTTCGAGGATGCGCTCCTCCAGGACTGAATATGGACAAGAATTCCTTACGCGATCTCGTCGCCAAACTGCATGGGGAGCTGACCGAGGCCCTTCGCGAGGACCCGAAGTCCGGCGAATCCTTGCGCGACATGATGAAGGACATCAATCGCCTGATCGACAAGCCCACCGATCTGCCGTCCTCGCCGCACGGATCGCTTCCCGACCGGTTGGAGAGGGTCGCCGTTCAATTCGAGGCCGATCATCCGACATTGGCGGCGAGTGCACGGCGCCTGGTCGACTTGCTCGGCGAGGTCGGTATCTGACTCAACCCGTCCAGATGATCGAATCGAGCACGCGATGGGCGATGTGTTCGATGGTCTCGAGGTCCGCGGCCGAACCGCGCGTGAGCACGGCGAGGCTGCCGTGGCCCGCCACCGGCACGATGACGCCGCGGTAGCCCTGTTCGTCGAACTGAACGGGCTTGGACACCTGCTGGTGCACCAGCACCATCACGGTGACCGGCCCCGCCTCCGTCTGGACGACCAGATGCGGCACCCGACGCCCACGGAACCCGCAGCTATTGGCATAACTGACGATGCCGGTGCCGGCGGCCAGACGCAGGTGTGAATCGCGCAGCACGGTTTCCAGCTTGGCGTCCTGCACCGGCACGTCGGTACGCCGCCACGCCTGCGGCTCCTCCCGCATGTGCGTCACGACATCGGCAGCGAGGCTGGGTCCCGGCGTGCTCAGCCACAGGGCCCCTGCCACCACGACCGCCACGAGAACACTGGCCGCCATCGCGAGCCATGCCCTGCGACGAGCGGCTCGCGGCGATCCGGCGCCGCGCAACGGCACGACGTTATCGCTCGGCAAGGGCGCCTCAACGGGCAAAGACACCTCGGGCGGTAACGCCACGCGCAAGGCGCGCTCGAGACGCGACTCGAAGCGCAGCAGCCGTTCGCTGAATAGATTGCAGTCATGGCAACTCTCGCGGTGCTCACGCAGCTGCGCATCCGGATCGTGCGGATCGGCCAACATCGACCGTCTGAAGTGCGCACAGTCCATCATTCTTCCGGATCCATGCTCGTGTCTTCGCCGCACAACGCACGAAGTTGCTTGCGCGCGCGAAACAGACGCGTCAGCACCGCGGCGCCCGACAGATCGAGCTCGCGGGCTATTTCGGCGGTCGAGAAACCCATCAGTACCTGCAGCACCAGCGGTTCGCGGTACTCATCCGGCAGCTTGAACAACGCGGCGCGCATTTCAGCGAGGTTCTGCTCCTCGGCGGCGGCCAGCATCGGCTCCTCCCGGGCGACCAATTCGTCGACATCCACGGTGACCAAGCGCTTGCGCTCGAAGGTGCGCGCGTATTCGCGCCGGATGATGGTCAGAAACCAGGGTTTGGCGGCGGCCTCGTCCGCAAGGGAGTCCTGCGCCTTCCAGGCGCGCAGCATGGTCTCCTGGACGACGTCTTCCGCCAAAGTGCGATCGCGGGACAGCCAGAAGGCGAAGCGCAGGAGATCGGGACGCAGGGATTGGCACAGCGCCTGGAACCGGGCGCGCTTCTGATTTCCGCCAATCTGATCCTTCATGGTTAAATCAGCACCCGGCTCGAAATATCTTCCCCGCGATATTACCGCGTTACGCCGCAGGCGCCGACGGCCGGAGGTCCGAACGGGGGGCAGGCGTGCCGCGCCAGCCTCGATGAAGCATAAGTTAGGAGTCACAATCGAGATGACCGGAACCACCGCCAATTCATTTCCAAAAACCCGCATGCGGCGCATGCGGCGCGATGAGTTCTCCCGCCGCTTGATGCGTGAAACCCGCTTGAGCGCCGACTCGTTGATTTACCCGATGTTCGTGGTCGAGGGCCGGGGCGAGCGTCAGCCGGTGGCTTCCATGCCGGGAATCGAGCGGCTGTCGATTGACCAGCTGTTGCGCGAGTGTGAAACCCTGGTGGGTCTCAAGATCCCGGCCATTGCCCTGTTCCCGGTGACTCCGATCGAGAAAAAGACGCTGGATGCGCGCGAATCCTGGAATCCGAACGGTATCGCCCAGGCCGCGGTGCGGGCGGTGAAAAAGGAGTTTCCGGGCCTCGGCGTCATTACCGACGTCGCCCTTGATCCCTTTACGACGCACGGGCAGGATGGGCTGATCGACGACAAGGGCTATGTCCTGAACGATTTGACCGTGGAAACGCTGGTGCGTCAGGCCCGTTCGCATGCGGATGCCGGTGCCGATGTGGTCGCGCCCTCGGACATGATGGACGGCCGCATCGCGGCGATCCGCAGCGCGTTCGAAACCGCCGGGTTGGTCAATACGCGGATTTTGGCCTATGCGGCCAAATACGCGTCGAGCTTCTACGGTCCGTTTCGCGAAGCCGTCGGATCCGCCGGGCAGCTGGGGACGGGCGGCAAGCACACCTATCAAATGGACCCCGGCAATTCCGACGAGGCGCTGCGCGAAGTGGCTCTCGATATCAGCGAAGGCGCCGACATGGTCATGATCAAGCCGGGCTTGCCCTATCTGGACATTGTGCGTCGCGTCAAGGACCGCTTCGGAATGCCTACTTTCGTCTATCAGGTCAGCGGCGAGTACGCCATGATCATGGCCGCGGCCGCCAACGGATGGGTGGAGGAACGCGCCGTGGCGCTCGAGGCGCTCGTATCCATGAAGCGCGCAGGGGCGGACGGTATTTTGACTTACTTCGCAAAACGCGCCGCGCAGTGGCTCGCCGAGTGAGCCAGCCGCACGGACCCGACGTGCCGGATCAGTACGGCGTCGTGGGCCATCCCGTCTCGCATAGCTGGTCGCCGTTCATTCACGGGATGTTTGCCAAGGCGACGGCCCAGAACTTGGTGTACCGGCTGTTCGACATCGCCCCCGATGGTTTTCGGCGCGAAGCACTGCGCCTGTTCGCGGGCGGCGTGCGCGGTCTGAACATCACGCTCCCTCATAAGCAAGCCGCGGCGGAACTCGTCAACGAACTCACTCCGCGCGCCGAGCGCGCCCAGGCGGTGAACACGATCGCTTTTTTCGACGACACCGCTCTGCTCGGCGATAACACCGACGGGCTTGGACTCACCGCCGATCTCGAGCGGAACCTGGGAATCAATCTCGCCGCCAAGAGAGTGCTGATTCTCGGGGCCGGGGGCGCGGTACGCGGCGTGCTCGGACCCTTGTTGGAGCGCGACTTGGGCGGGCTGGTGATTGCCAACCGGACGCCGGATCGCGCCCGCAAATTGGCGGCCGAATTCGCCGACCTGGGGACAATCTCAGGCTGCGGCTTCGCCGAAATCGAAGGCCCGCCCTACGACCTGATCGTGAACGCTACCTCCGCGAGCCTGCAGGGCGAAATGCCGGTCATGCCGGTGGGGCTGGTGGATGAGCGGACGGTTTGCTACGACATGGCCTACGGCCGCGGTCATACGCCTTTCACCTTGTGGGCGAAATCGCTGCATGCGGCACGCACCACCAAGGGGTGGGGCATGCTGGTCGAGCAAGCAGCGGAGTCGTTCTTGCTCTGGCGCGGAATCCGGCCCGACACCCAGCCCGTTCTACAAGCGCTCGCGCAGCACACGTAGCGCGCCCGGGGCAACCGGCGGCAGCGCGCTCCCGCGCATCAGCGCATGGTGACCATTTCTTCGGCACTGGTCGGGTGGATCGCCACGGTATCGTCGAAGTCCTGCTTGGTGGCTCCCATGCGAATCGCCACGGCGAAGCCCTGCAGCATTTCATCGGCGCCGCTGCCGATGATGTGGCAGCCGACGATCCGCTGGTCCGGTCCGGCGCAGACCAGCTTCATATCGGTGTGCGTTTTGCGCGCGGTCAGCGCGTGGTACATGGGCGTGAAGTCGGCGACGTACACTCTCACGTCGTTCGCATATTGCGCGCGCGCTTCGGCTTCGCTCGCGCCCACGGTGCCGATGGGCGGGTGCGTGAACACCACGGTCGGAATCATGCTGTATTCCAGGCGGCGCTCGGGTTTGCCGCCGAACAGGCGATCGCTCAAGCGCCTGCCGGCGGCGATCGCCACCGGGGTCAGGGCGGCGCGCCCGGTCACATCGCCGATCGCGTAGATGCCCGGCACGTTGGTGTTCTGAAAGCCGTCGGTGACCACGTAATCGCAGTCATCGAGCGCGACGCCGGCCTGCTTCAAGTCGAGACCGGACACGTTCGCATCGCGCCCGACCGCCCACAACAGGCAGTCGAAGCCGGCGAATTCGCCGCCGTCCTCCGTCCACAAGCTCTTGAGCCCCGAGCGCTCGCCGACCCTTGCCGGCACCACGTGGTGATGGACGATGATCCCCTGCTCGCGCATCTCGCGCATCAGGGATTTTCCGAGCATCACATCGAAGCTCGTCAACAGATGATCCCTGCGGATGAATATCTCCACCGCGGCGCCCAGCTCGTGGAAGGCTCCGGCCAGCTCGCAGGCAACGTAGCCGCTGCCGACGATGGCCACCCGCTTCGGCCGCTGCTCGAGCGAAAAAAAGCCGTCCGAGGTGATGCCGTGCTCCGCCCCCGGCAACTTCGGCACCCGCGGCCTGCCGCCGGTCGCGATCACGATGTGCCGCGACGACAAGCGCTCGCCGTTCACTTCGACGCTGCCCTTGTCCAAGAAGCGGCCCGCCCCGCGCACATAGGTCACGCCCTTGGCGGCGAGATTGCGCTCGTAGATGCCGTTCAATTTCTGCACATAGGCGTCGCGCTTGAGCTTCAGAAGCGGCCAATCGCTGTCGCCCACGTTCACCTGGAACCCATAGTCCTGCGCATCGGCAAGACTCAACGCCACGCTCGCCGCATTCCACATCACCTTCTTCGGCACACAGCCGACATTCACGCATGTGCCTCCCAGGCGGTGCGGTTCGATCACGGCGACTCTGGCCCCGTATTCGGCCGCGCGCTGCGCGCAGGCGAGGCCGCCGCTGCCGCCGCCGATGCTGATGAGATCGAAGGCTTGATCCGACACTGTGAACTCCGTACCAAGGGCATTGAAAGCCCAATGATATACTGCATGTGTCCATAACTCGCGGATGAGGTGCTACGGTGATCGGTCTCGTCGTGATCCTAGCCTTGAGTCTGGCCTTGGTGGTTTACTTCGTCGGTATCTACAACGGTCTGGTGAACCTGCGCGAAAACGTCAAGGTCGCATGGGCGAACATCGACGTGCTGCTGAAGCAGCGCCACGACGAGCTGCCGAAGCTGGTGGAGACCTGCAAGCGCTACATGCAATTCGAGCAGGAAACGCTCGAGAAAGTCATGCGGGCCCGGGCGTCGGTGAGCCAGGCGAGCACGTCCGGCAATGTCGCCGCCGTCGGCGCGGCCGAACAACAGCTGCGCGCCGGCGTCGGCCGTTTATTCGCCGTGGCCGAGAATTATCCGCAACTGAAGACCGACGAGACGTTCAAGCAATTGCAGAGCAGGATCACCGCCCTGGAAGAGTCCATCGCCGACCGCCGCGAACTCTACAACGACCAGGTCAATCTGAATAACATTCGGGTGAAGGTGTTTCCGGACGTCATGATCGCGCAGAAATTCGGCTTTCCGTCGGCGCAGCTGCTGGAATTCTCCGCGGCGGAAAAGACCGACGCGGACATCGGCGCACTCTTCAGCACCTGAAGATCCGATCCCGGACATGTCCGGCAATCGATTCAAAGTCTGGCTCGTCATCATCGGCCTCGCGGCGGCCGCGGTGTATTCGTTTTGGTTCGCATTCAAGGCCTGGGCCAAGAACCGCCTCATCGAGGACACCCCGACGTCGCGCGTCCGCTCCGCGGCGCAGGGTTACGTCGAGCTCAGCGGCGAGGGGCTGCTGCCGGCGGATTCGCACAACAGGGGACCCTTGACCGGGATGCCCTGCACGTGGTGGCGCTACAAAATCGAGGAGCGGAGCCGCACCGGCCGGTCGCGGTCCTGGTCCACGGTCGATAGCGGCACCAGCGAGATCCCTTTCGTTCTCGACGACGGCACCGGCCGATGCCTGATCGATCCGCGGGGCGCCGAAGTGTTTCCCGGCGCCACCAGTGTCTGGTATGGGCCCGAGGCATGGCCGCAAGGCCGCATTCCGGATGGAACCGGCGTCTTCGGTTGGCTGGTCGACAAACTCCTGACCGACAAGTACCGCTACACCGAACACCGCTTGGAGCAGCACAAGCACGTATATGCGATCGGGGCGTTCCGGAGCCTCGGCGGCGCCAGCGTCGAGGATCCGGATTCCGCCGCGGCGGAGTTATTGCATGCGTGGAAGAAGGACCAGGCCGCGCTGCTCGCACGCTTCGACAGCAACCACGACGGTACTCTCAGCAGCGCGGAGTGGGAACAGGCGCGCGCCGCCGCCCGCCGGCAGATCATCGAGAGCCGCGCCGCGGAAGTACAGCCGCCGTCCATGAATGTCCTGGCCGATCCGATGGACGGCCGGTCCTTTCTGCTGGCCGCGTCGGACGGCGAAACGCTGGCGCGGCGATTCCGGCGCCGCGCGCTGACGGGTATCTGCGGATTCGTGGGGAGCAGCGCCGCTCTTACCTGGATGTTGATGCACGTCTGATAGAATCGCCACGGTGAACAACCCGCTGTTGGAATTAGGATCGCTGCCCGCATTCGGGCGAATCGAGGCAGGGCACGCTCGGCCGGCGCTGGAAAAAGTGCTGGCCGACAATCGGCTGCGCCTTGCCGAACTGACGGCACAATCGCACCCGACGTTCGCCTCGCTGGTGGCGCCGGTCGAGGAATTGAGCTACCGATTGAGCCGGGTCTGGAGTCCCATCGGGCATTTGAATGCGGTCGCCAATTCCGCCGACATGCGCGAGGCGTACAACGAATGCGTGCCCCTGCTCACGGCCTATTCCTCGGAACTCGGCCAGAACACCGGCCTGCAGAAGGCATACGCCTACGTGCTGGAGCATGAAGGCAGCACTCTCGATGCAGCGCAACGCAAAGTGGTGGAGAATGCGCTGCGCGATTTCCGTCTGGCCGGGGTCGACTTGGGTCCCGACGAGAAAACCCGATACTGCGAGGTGGCGCAGCGGCTGGCGCAGTTGGCCACGAAGTTTTCCGAGAATGTGCTCGACGCCGGGCGCGCCTACACGCGCAGCGTCACCGACGGCGCGGAACTCGCCGGTCTGCCGGCGAATGCCGTCGATCGCGCCGCCGCGGACGCCCGCGAGGCGAATCAGCCGGGCTGGCTGTTCAAGCTCGATCAGCCGACCTACATGACGGTCATGGCCAGCGCCGAGAGTCCGCAATTGCGCCGCGATATCTACGAGGCCTGGATCACCAGGGCGTCCGAATTGGGTCCGAGTGCCGGACGATTCGACAACAACCCCATCATTGCCGAGATCCTGCCGCTGCGTCATGAACTCGCCCGTCTGGTGGGCTTCGGTAACTTCGCCGATTACGCGCTGGCCACCCGGATGGCCAAAGGCAGCAGGCAAGTGCTCGCGTTCTTGGACGACTTGGCCCGGCGCTGCCTGCCCGCGGCGCGCCAGGAGTTTTCGGATCTGGAGGAATTTGCGGGCCGAAAACTCGACGCGTGGGACATGGCGTTCTACAGCGAACGGCTGCAGGAAAGCCGCTTCAAGGTATCGCAGGAATCGTTGCGCCCCTATTTCCCGCTGCCCAAGGTGCTGGGCGGATTGTTCGCGCTGATTCAGCGCCTCTACGGCATCACCGTGCGGGAACGGCAGGGAGTCGGCGTGTGGCATCCCAGCGTGCGCTACTACGACCTGCTCGATCAGGACGAGCGCGTCGTCGCCGGATTCTTTTTGGATCCGTATTCGCGCACCGAGAAACGCAGCGGCGCCTGGATGGACGAATGCGTCATCGCAAAATCCTTGCCCACGGGAACGGCGCTGCCGGTGGCGCAGCTGGTGTGCAATTTCACCGCGCCGGCGGGTACCGGACCCTCGCTGCTGACGCATGACGAGGTCACCACGCTGTTCCATGAATTCGGCCATGGTTTGCATCACATGCTGACGCGCGTGGCCTATCCCAGCATCGCCGGGATCAACGGCGTGGCCTGGGACGCGGTCGAGCTTCCCAGTCAGTTCATGGAGAATTTCGTCTGGCGTCCCGAGGTTCTGCCGCTCATATCCGCCCATGTGGATAGCGGCGAACCCCTGCCCGCCGACGTGCTGCAGCGGCTGTTGGGCACGCGCACGTTCAACGCGGCGCTCGACACGCTGCGGCAAATCGAACTCGCGAGTTTCGATTTTGAATTGCACGCCAATTTCAATCCGCTCGAGGGCGCGAAGGTCGCCGAGACTCTCGCCGGAGTCCGGCGGCGGGTCGCCGTGGTGCCCGCGGCGCCCTTCAACCGATTGCCGGCGAGTTTCGCGCACATATTTGCGGGCGGATACGCCGCCGGCTACTACAGCTACAAATGGGCCGAGGTGCTCGCGGCCGACGCATTCGAGGCCTTCGAAGAGGCCGGGGTGTTCGACGGCGCCACCGCGGCGCGCTTTCGCGATTCGATCCTCGCTCGCGGCGGGAGTCTGGACGCGATGGACGCCTTCGTTCGGTTTCGCGGACGCGAACCCGATGTGCGCCCGCTGCTCAAGCAGACGGGAATCGCGGCGTGAAATGGTTGGCCGCGCCGCTGTTGGCGCTGCTGGCAGCGAAGGCCGCGGCGGCGACCGCCTACGTCAGCGATGAACTCGTGCTGGGTCTGTACGCCGAGCAGAACAACCAAGGCCAGCGCCTGGCGACCCTGCATTCCGGAGCCAGTGTGGAAACGCTCTCCGTCAATGGAGAATTCACCGAAGTTCGCTTGAATGACGGTACCACCGGTTGGGTCAAATCCGCCTACCTCACCACGCGAGAGCCTGCCACCGTGCGGGTCAAGCAGCTCGAGGAGGAACTGGACCAGAGGCGCGCCACGACGCCGGCGCTGGCCGAGGCGGCGGCGCGCAGCGAGGTCCAGCAGCTCCGGCGCGAGCTCGCGGCCAAGCAATCCGAGCTCGACGCCGTGCGCGGCGCGTCGGCGGAGCCGGCTGCGGCTTCGAGCGTGGCCTCAGGCAGCGGTGCATCCCCGGCCGGCGCCGCGACGGGCATTTCCGCGCTTTCATCGGCCCCGCTCTGGACCTGGGGTGTCGCGCTCCTGCTTGCGCTGTCCTGCGGCTTCTGGGCGGGGTACGCCGCCTTGGCGCGCCGGATCAGGCACAAATTCGGCGGAATCAAAGTCTATTGACGCGATTTCCGTCATTGAGCGCGTTTCATCCCGGATTCCGGGTCAGATCCGGGTCTTTGACATATCCGTTCCGGTCCGGCGAGTTGCGGCAAATAGAGAACCAGGTACGTGGCGCCGCTGCCTTCGAGGGCTTAAACTCCCCGGATGCATGACCTTCGCCGTAACGATTACGACGTTACGAATTCGGTACAAGTCAGTTCCACGGCTGCGGTGACCGACGCGGTGCGTGAACTTTTCGTGAGCGCTTTTCCGGGCGAGCCGTTCGATCGAGTCGCCGTTTCGTTTGAAGAGTTCGACAAGCTTTTCACCGGCCGCATGCCGGGCTACCACGGCGTCGATACCGTCTACCACGATCGCCAGCACTCGTTGGACATGACCCTGGCCATGGCCCGCCTCCTGGTGGGGCACGAACGCAGCGTCGAGGCCCGCATGCGTTTCGGCGCCGAGCGGGCGGTCATGGCGCTGGTCACATCGCTGTTCCATGATGCGGGCTACATCCGGGAATTCGGCGACCGGCAGCATCGCAACGGCGCCGAGTTCACCCTGTATCACGTCACCCGCAGCGCACGTTTCCTGGCCCGGTTTCTGCCCAGCATCGGCATGGAAAATTGGGTGCCGATCTCGACCCGAATCGTGCATTTCACGGGTTATGAAATCAAATTGGATCAAATCCAACTTGCCGACTCCCGCGACCGCAAACTAGGACATCTTCTCGGCACCGCGGATTTGATCGCGCAGATGGCGGATCGATGCTATCTCGAGAAGTGCCGCGACCGGCTGTACCCGGAATTCGTGCTCGGCGGAGTCGCCGCCGCGACCGGTACCGACGGCGCCCTGCAGATTCGCTACAGCTCGGGTTTGGACCTGCTGCGGCAAACCCCGGAGTTCGTGCGCGAAACGCGCATTCAGCGTCTGGAAGGCGAGTTCGAGCACGCCTACCGGTATGTCGAACCCCTATTCGACGGCAAGAATCCCTATCTCGAGGCGATTGATCGCAATCTCGGATACCTGCACCGGGTTCTGCGCACCGAGCGCTGGCCGATGTTGCGGCGAAATCCGCCGCTGTTCACCTCCGGCGAGAATCAACTGAGGCAGGTGCGCGGCCTCATGTTGACTCATCTCAAGGCACTCTGGGCTTGACGCTTCGGTCCGCCCGGGCAACCGCCCGCGGGTGCGTCTCAGGGCCAGTCGATTTTTGCCACGTAGCGCGCGTGCAACGACTCGAGCCTCGCGAGTACCTCGTCTTTTCCCAGCAACGGCGCGGCAGCGATGGCTTTGTGCAACAAAGCCGGGGTCAGGCGGCGGCGCGCACTTTCGGCAACCGGCGCAAAGCTGAAATGCCAGGGTTCGGGCTGGACGCCCGACCGTTCTCCGCGAAACGGACGGAAGAATCCGAACCGTGCCGCATTGGCTTCCAACCATGCCGCCAGCGGCGCAAACGGGCCGCCCGGCGCGAATTCCTCCGGCGTGAGCTGTATCGTGTATCCCGGCGCAACGGCATGACGGTCGACGAGATCGATGTCTGTGCCCCAGTGATGCCGGCTCGCACCGGGCAGAGCGGACCACGACAGAATCGCTTCGATCCGCTCGCCGGGGGTCAAATCGCGCACGTCGATGCGTCGGCCCGATGCGTCGAGCGTCGGCCTCGCGCCGCTGAACTTGCCGTTCCAGATGGTCAGCTGGCGCGAAAAATCGCGGAAACTACTCTGCGGGACGGGATCGAAACCGTCGGCCACGGCCGCCCGGCGCAAGCTCAGAAAAGGCGCAACCACGTGCGCATGCAGGGCACACTGGGGGTCGGGCACGTCCGCGACGTGAGTGCGGGCCTGCCCGGTGAGTTCACCGTCGTTCACGATACCTCGTCGCGTGCCGCGGCGAGATCGGCGACCTGATCGAGGACCCGCGCGAGAGTGCCCACCTCCTGCGCCCCCGAGATGGTGTATTGGCCGTCGAATACGAAGGTTGGAACGCCGGTGATCCCGAGTACCGCGGCGTGACGTTCGGCGGCGATCACGCCATCCTGCCCCGCACGCAAAATGAGCGCCGAGCGCGTCTCGTATTCCGAAAGACCTGCTTCGACTCCCAGGCGCACCAGGACCTCGATGTCGCCGATGTCGCCGCCCTCCTCGAAATAGGCGCGCATGACTCGATCCATCACCGGCGTTTGGAGGCCGCAGCGGGCCGCATGGGCCATCAACAGATGCGACCGGCGCGTATTCGGGACGCCCTCGATCAAATCGAACCGGAATCCAATGCCGCTCGCCTCGCCCTGGCGCTTGAGCTCGGCATCCGCCTCCGCCACGCGCTCCGGGGCGCCGATTCGGCCCGCCAGGTAGGCGGCACGATCGACGCCCTCGGCCGGCAGATCGGGATTCAGCTCGAAAGGCCTCCAGATGACGCGCGGTTCATACTGCGGGCGCGCAGCCACGGCGAGCTCGAAGCGCCGTTTGCCGAGATAGCACCAGGGACAAACGGTGTCGGAATAGATGTCAATGCGCATACTGTCCCATCTCAATGATTCTACCCAGCCCCTGCCCCTTATAGCGCCGGGCATGAACGGGTATCATCCTTCCGGTTCCACGATGCGAACGGCCGGTGTAGTCAATGGCGCGAAGCCTTAAAACCAAGTATTTGCTGCTTGCACTGGCGGTTGGGGCCGTGCTGTCGCTGCTACTGGGCGGTTTATCGTACTACGAACACCGGGTCGATGCCGCAGACGTCAACCAGTTCACCTACGCCACGGTCGCGCAAAAGCTGGAAACCGACCTGGAGACGCGCGCCAGCACTCTCAGCGAAATCACCGCCACCTCGCTCGCTCCCGCGTTGGGTTCGGGCAACAAGACCGCGGTCGCCTCGATCGCCCAGCGGCTGCTCGACGAGCGCGACATAGAAAAAGTCGAAGTAACGGATGCACGCGGCACGGTGCTGTTCAGCGGCAGCGACACCGCAGAGCAGGGTTCGGGCGACTGGTTCGTGTTCCAGAGCACCATTCACTCGAACCTGGTGTCGACGCCGGTGCAGCGCGTCGGCATTCTGCGCATCTGGATGAGCCGCGCCGAGATGCGCGAGACCCTCGCCAGCATCCGCAAACAGCTGGAGAGTCAACAAGGCATGCAGATCAGGCGCATGCGCGGCTTGCTCGCCGGCATCACCCTGCCGCTCCTGGTGTTGGGGCTGGCCGGCGCCTGGTTCATTGCCAGGCAGCTGGCGGGACCCATCACTGCGCTGGTCAAGACCGCCGACCGGATCGGCCAGGGAGACTACACCCGGCCTCTCGCGGTGGTGCGCCACGACGAGCTCGGCGACCTGCAATTCGCGCTCGAGCGCATGCGGCAGAAATTGAACGAAACCACCATCACCAAGAACTATCTCGACACGGTGCTCAACAGCCTGAGCGATGCCGTCCTGGTGACGTCGCCGGAAGGCATCGTGAAGAGTTGCAACGAGGCCACGCAGAGACTGCTGGGCTACCAGACGAGCGATTTGCTGGGCAAGCCCCTGGTCAGCTTCATCGACGAGGTGCACAGACAGGCCTTCGATCTGCACTCTGCGCCCGAAGCTCGCGAGACCGTGCTGCGCACGGCCAGCGGGCAGACCATTCCGGTTTCCATGGCGAGTTCGGCGATCACCACGGCGGACCCTCAGTTCCAAGGCAACATTTATGTGGCGCGCAATATCACCGAGCGTAAGCGCGCCGAACGGCGCATCCGCTATTTGGCGCGCTACGACACGCTCACCAAAATGCCGAATCGCATGCAGTTTCAGCACCTGCTGCAGCAGGCGATTGCGCGGGCGCGCCGTGCCCAACGATCCCTGGCACTTCTCTATTTGGACCTGGACCGGTTCAAAGAGGTCAACGACACCTTCGGTCACGCCGCCGGCGACCGCACCCTGGAGATCCTGAGCGAACGCCTCACCAGAAACTTGAGCAAGGACACGGTCATCGGCCGGCTGGCGGGCGACGAGTTCGCCATGTTCGTCGACGATCTGCCGATGGACGTCGACAATCGCGCCAGCATAGGCGCGCTTGCGCGCACATTGCTCGACGAAATAAGCCGCACCTTCTACGTGAACCAGCAAGAGGTCTATTTGACCGCCAGCGTCGGTATCGCCATCTGCCCCTACGACGCCGAGAATGTGATCGATCTGATCCGCAATGCCGATGCCGCGATGTATCACTCGAAGCAGAACGGCGGCAACTCGAGCGCGTTCTACGTGCCCGAAATGAATGCCGCGGCGGTCGAGAGATTGATGTTGAAGAGCAAGTTGCGGCGCGCGCTGGAACGCGACGAACTCGTGATCCTGTATCAATCCAAGGTGGATCTGCGAAGCGGCCGCGTGGTCGGCGCCGAAGCGCTGCTCCGTTGGCGTCTGCCCGGCCATGGCGACATTTCTCCCTCGCATTTCATCCCTCTGGCGGAGGAGACCAGCCTGATATTGGACATCGGCGAGTGGGTCTTGAACCGCGTGTGTTCGGACTACCGCGAATGGCAAAAGTCCGTGCCGGAGCCGGGCCGAATCGCGATCAATCTTTCGCTGCGTCAACTCAAGCAGGCGAGCTTCATCGCGCGCTGCCGCAGCGTATTCCGCAAACACGAGGTCTCGCCCACCTGCTTCGAGCTCGAGGTCACGGAGACCACCCT
>Ga0307470_10000326_pt1 | contig 27498 bp, 27 predicted proteins | sample atmos_gasesAM3C__FD_204565 | JGI IMG/M metagenome (GOLD analysis project Ga0307470, IMG submission 204565) | Hardwood forest soil microbial communities from Morgan-Monroe State Forest, Indiana, United States - atmos_gasesAM3C_05 | ecosystem: Environmental > Terrestrial > Soil > Temperate forest... | reverse complement strand
CAACCTAACCTACCCCGGGCCGACCCACCCCACTCCACCGCAACCACGCGGCAGGGCAGTTCAGGCCGCCCACAAAACGGTGACCTATCCAGTTACGCCGTCGCATCCTTGGTAGCCCTTGTCGCCGATGCCTCCGCCGGAGTGTTTGACGATGTCCGCCGCCGGTGTTTCGGTGAATGCCTTGGCGTCGTGTGTCTTGCCGTCCAGCGGGTCAGAGATGTAGACAGCGTCGCCGTCGAGTAGGCACACCAGCTGCGCGTTGAAGCCGGTCGTGCCGTGCTTGCGGCTCCATAGCTCGTCGTGGTCGGCGTACGACCAGCAGGGCGTGATGGTGCCGTCAACCAGGCAGGCTCGTCCGTTGACCATCTCGAGGGCTTCGGCCGCGTCCGGTACGAACTCCTCCAGGACTGCTTTCACGACGGGCGTCAGGTCCTTGATCCTCCGTGAGACGGTGGACTGGGAGATGTCCCGTAGGTCGCCAAGAAACTCCTGCGTGACATTCTGTCGTATATACATGCACGCGGTCTCGACCGCCCGGTACAACCCGCACGACTTCGGCCGGCCGACCTTCTTGTTCCACGGCTCGGGCAAGGCGGCCTGTACGCGCGCGACAAGCTCCTGCATCTGCGACAGCATCAGTCCTGTAGTACGCTGGTAGCGCAACGGTCTTTCCCCGTTCGGCGTTGGCGTGTTTGGCGACTAACCAATACCGAAGGGAAAGACCGTTGCCTACGCGACACGCCGAGCGTGACCAAGCTTTAACGAAGATCATCTAGATAATGCGACTAAGGGTTTTGAATAACCTTCCAGGTTAGCTGCCGCGGTAGGTCGAGTAGGCGAACGGGCTGAGCAGCAACGGAACGTGGTAATGCTCGGCTAGGTCCGCAATCTCGAAGGTGACCGTGACCTCGGGGAAGAATGCCGACTCGCCGAGATATCCGGCGGTGTCGAAGACCAGCCGGTGGACGCCGGCCGCGAGCTGCGGCGCCCAGTCCCCGAGCCGCCCGTTGGCATCCGTCACGCCGTCGGCCAGCGACTGCCAGGTGCCGTCGTCGGTGCGCCGTTCCAGTTGGACGTGGACGCCGGCCGCGGGCCGGCCGCGGGCGGTGTCGAGGATGTGGGTGGAGATCGTCATTCTGCGACCAGCTTTGTCAGGCGCAGCCGGATGATCTTGCCCAGCTCCTCCCGGACGACCCGGTGCTCGGTCGGCTCGTCGTGGGCGAGGCGGGCGCGCAGGGCGGCCAGGATAGTCTCGGCGGGCAGGCCGGTGGCGCAGATCAGGAAGACCTGGCCGAACCGCCGTTCGTACTCGGCGTTGCCGTCCGCAAGCTCGGCCTGTACGGCGGCATCGGTGCTGGCCGCCGCGGCCTGCTCGCCGCGCGACCAGCGGGCCTCTCGGCCCTGGCCTGCCGCCCGCTCGCCGATCCGCGGGTGCGCGGCGAGGGCGTGCTCCACGTCGGGCCAGTCCAGCCCGGCCAGTACGGCGTTGGACGCGGCGCAGAGCGCGGCCAGGTCCGGGTAAGGGCGGCCGGCGGCCAGCGCGTCGGCCCAGCGGGTGGACGCGCAGCAGGCCAGCAGCTCCCGCCGTACGCCATCCGGCGTTGCCGCGTTGAACGCCCCCATCCCTGCCTCCGCCTGCCCCACCCCGCGATCTCTAGCCGACGCCTGCCCGCCTGTCCAGCTCGTGTGGTCACCACAGCGCCAATAGGTCACCACACGGGCGCCGCAAGCAACGGCAGGTCACCACAGCGCCGGTAGGTGACCACACGGGGGTCGCGGACAACGACAGGTCACCACAGCGCCGAGAGGTGACCACAGCGCGGGGCGGGCTGGGGCCGTAACCCGGCGGAATAGTGGGGCTGCCAGAATGGCACCCCGGTGAGGGCGAAGGGGGACGCATGCGACTCACACCGCACGAGCAGGAGCGGCTGCTCATCCACGTCGCCGCCGGGCTGGCCGGGCAGCGACGGGCCCGCGGGCTGCGGCTGAACCTCCCCGAGGCCACCGCGCTCATCACGTCGTTCCTGCTCGAAGGCGCGCGGGACGGCCGGTCGGTGGTCGACCTGATGGCGGCGGGTCGGCAGGTGCTGTCCCGGGACGACGTACTGGACGGTGTGCCGGAGATGCTTCCCGAGGTCCAGGTCGAGGCCACCTTCCCCGACGGCACCAAGCTGGTCACCGTGCACCAGCCCATCCCATGACCGGCCGGCCCGTGATCCCCGGCGAGATCATCGTCGGCGCGGACGCCGTACCGCTGAACGCTGACCGGCCGGCCATCACGCTGCTCGTCACCAACACCGGCGACCGCCCGGTGCAGGTCGGCTCGCACTACCACGTTGCCCAGGCCAACCCCGCGCTCGAGCTCGACCGGGACGCGGCGCGGGGACACCGGCTGGACATTTCCGCCGGCACGGCGGTGCGGTTCGAGCCGGGCATGTCCCGCGAGGTCGCGCTGGTCCCGCTCGCCGGCCGGCGGGTCGTTCCCGGGCTGCGGCTGGACGGCCAGCTCCCCGAACGGCGGCCCGCCGATGGCTGAGCTGTCCCGGGAGCGGTACGCCCTCCTCTACGGTCCCACGACGGGCGACCGGATCCGGCTGGCCGACACCGACCTGCTGGTCGAGGTCGAGCAGGACCTGGCGCGTGGCCCGATGGCCGGCGACGAGGCGGTCTTCGGCGGCGGCAAGGTGATTCGCGAGTCGATGGGCCAGGCCGTTGCCACCCGCGCCGAGGGCACCCCGGACCTGGTCATCACCGGCGCCGTCGTCCTCGACCACTGGGGCGTCGTCAAGGCCGACGTCGGCATCCGCGACGGCCGGATCACTGCCCTCGGCAAGGCCGGCAACCCCGACACCATGGCCGGCGTACACCCCGACCTCGTCATCGGCCCGTCCACCGAGATCCTCGCCGGCAACGGCAAGATCCTCACCGCCGGCACGGTCGACTGCCACGTCCACCTGATCTGCCCGCAGCAGGTCGACGAGGCGCTGGCCGCCGGCATCACCACGCTGGTCGGCGGCGGCACCGGCCCGGCCGAGGGCACCAAGGCCACCACGGTCACCCCCGGCGCCTGGCAGCTCGCCCGGATGCTGGAGGCTACGGCGGACCTGCCGGTCAACGTCGCCCTGCTCGGCAAGGGCAACACCGTCTCCGAGCCGGCGCTGTGGGAGCAGCTCAAGGCCGGCGCGGCCGGGTTCAAGCTGCACGAGGACTGGGGCTCCACGCCGGCCGCGATCGACGCCTGCCTGCGGGTCTGCGATGCCGCCGGTGTCCAGGCCGCGCTGCACTCCGACACGCTGAACGAGGCCGGCTTCGTCGAGGACACGCTGGTCGCGATCGCCGGCCGGGCCATCCACGCCTACCACACCGAGGGCGCCGGGGGCGGGCACGCGCCGGACATCATCACCGTCGCGGGTCACCCCAACGTACTGCCGTCCTCGACCAACCCGACCCGGCCGTTCACCGCGAACACCATCGCCGAGCACCTTGACATGCTGATGGTCTGCCACCATCTCAACCCGGCCGTGCCAGAGGACCTGGCCTTCGCCGAGAGCCGGATCCGCCCCACCACCATCGCCGCCGAGGACGTGCTGCACGACCTGGGCGCCATCTCCATGATCGGCTCGGACTCGCAGGCGATGGGTCGGATCGGCGAGGTTGTGCTGCGCACCTGGCAGACCGCGCACGTGATGAAGCGCCGCCGCGGCGCGCTGCCCGGCGACGGGCCGGCCGACAACCACCGGGCCCGGCGGTACGTCGCCAAGCACACCATCTGCCCGGCCGTCGCGCACGGGCTGGACGGGCTCGTCGGGTCGGTCGAGCCGGGCAAGCTGGCCGACCTGGTGCTCTGGGAGCCGGCGTTCTTCGGCGTCCGGCCGCACGTCGTGCTCAAGGGCGGGATGATCGCGTACGGCGCGATGGGCGACGCGAACGCCTCGATCCCGACGCCGCAGCCGGTGCTGCCGCGGCCGATGTGGGGTGCGGCGGCGCGGGTGGTGGCGGCGACGTCGGTGTCGTTCGTGGCGCCGGTCGCGCTGGAGGACGGGCTGGCCGAGCGGCTGGGCCTGCCGCGGGCGCTGGTGCCGGTGGCGGACGTGCGGGCGCGCGGCAAGACCGACCTGCCGGAGAACACGGCGCTGCCCCGGATCGAGGTCGAGCCGGACACGTTCACGGTGCGCATCGACGGCGACGTCATCGAGCCCGAGCCGGCCACCGAGCTGCCGATGGCGCAGCGTTACTTCCTGTTCTGATGAGCGGCGTCAGATGAGCGGCGTCAGATGAGCGGCGTGCTGGACGGCGTTCTCGGGCTGCTGATGCTGGCGGACTCGCGGCTGCCGGCGGGTGGCCACGCGCATTCGGGCGGGGTCGAGGCGGCCATCGAGACCGGGATGGTCGGTGGTCTGGCGGATCTCGCGGTGTTCCTGCGGGGGCGGCTGCGTACGGCGGGCGCGGTGGCGGCCGGGCTGGCCGCGGCGGCGTGCCGGGCGGCCGCCGTCGGCCCGGCTGGCCCGGCTGGCCCGGTCGGCCCGGCTGGCTGGGCGGGGCTGGATGCCGAGGCGGACGCGCGTACCCCCTCGCCGGCCCAGCGACGGGCCTCCCGGCAGCAGGGCCGGGCGTTGCTCCGCGCCGCCCGGCCGGCCTGGCCGAGCCCGGCCCTGGCCGCGCTGGCCGGCACGCCCGGCGGGCCACATCACCCGATCGTCCTCGGCACGGTCACCGCGGCGGCCGGCGGTGACCCCGAGGGTGCCGCGCTGGTGGCGGCGTACCTGGCGGTGTCCGGCCCGGCCACCGCCGCCGTCCGGCTGCGCGGCATGGACCCGCTGGCCGTCCACGCGCTGCTGGCCGGGCTGGCCGGCGAGATCGCGGCGGTCGCCCGCCGGGCCGCCGTACCGGCCGGTTGGCCAGACCTGCCCAGCCCGACCGCCCCCCGGCTCGACCTGCTCGCCGAGCGGCACGCCCGATCGGAGGTGCGTCTGTTTGCGTCCTGACCACCCGCATGTGGAGCCGCCCGAGCACTCGCCCACCACACCACCCCCGCCCGGCCGCGCGGTCCGGATCGGCGTCGGCGGGCCGGTCGGCAGCGGCAAGACCGCGCTGGTCGCCGCGCTGTGCCGCACCCTGCGGGACGAGCTCGACCTGGCCGTGGTGACCAACGACATCTACACCACCGAGGACGCCGACTTCCTCCGCACCGCGGGTGTGCTGGCCGCCGAGCGGATCGTCGCCGTCCGGACCGGCTGCTGCCCGCACACCGCCATCCGCGACGACATCACCGCCAACCTCGACGCCGTGGAGTCGCTGGATGCGGCGTTCGGCGGGCTGGACCTGGTGCTGGTGGAAAGCGGCGGCGACAACCTGACCGCGACGTTCAGCTACGGGCTGGTGGACCGGCAGATCTTCGTCCTCGACGTCTCCGGCGGTGACAAAGTGCCGCGCAAGGGCGGCCCAGGGGTGACCCGCGCGGACCTGCTGGTGATCAACAAGACCGACCTGGCGTCGCGGGTAGGCGCCGACCTGGCCGTGATGGAGGGCGACGCGCGGGCCGTCCGCGGCGACCTGCCGGTGCTGCTGCTCTCGCTGCGTGAGCAGCCGGACGCGGCAGCGGTGGCCGACTGGGTGCGCGCCCAGGTGCGGGCGCGGCTGCCCGGATGACCCGGTGACCGGAGTGCCCGGGTGAAGGCGCCGGGGTGAAGGCGCGGGCGGCGGTCGTCGCGGAGGCCGGCGCGGGCGGGCGGACCCGGCTCGCCGTGCTGCGGTCGGAGGCGCCGCTGACGCTGCGGCCGACGGCCGACGCGGTCTACCTGGCGACCAGTGCGGCCGGGCCGCTCGGCGGGGACGACGTCGAGCTGTCGGTCACCGTCGGCCCGGGCGCCCGGCTGGTGCTGCGTACGGTGGCCGCGACCGTCGCGCTGCCCGGGTCCGGGCCTGGCGGGCCGCTGGAGGGCGCGTGGTCGTCGTACCGCTGGTCGCTGGCGGTGGCTGGCGGTGGGTGGCTGGCGGTGCTGCCGGAGCCGACGATCGTCGCGACCGGGGCTCGCCACCACGCCGCCGTACGCGCCGAGGTGGCGGCCGGTGGTGGGCTCGTCCTGCGCGAGGAGGTGGTGCTCGGGCGGTACGGCGAACCGGGCGGGGAGTACCGCGGCGGGCTGCGGGTCGACGTCGGCGGCAGCCCGCTGCTGCGCTCGGAGCTGGTGCTGGACGGCGCCGACCCGGTCACCGCCGGGCCGGCCTCGGCGGTGGGCGGCCGGGCCACCGGCTCGCTGCTCGTCGTCGACCCGGCCTGGGGCCCGGCGGCAGGCTGGTCCGCCGGGTCCGCCGGGTCCGCCGGGTCCGCCGGGCCTGCCGGGTCCGCCGGACCGGACTACGCCGTCATGCCACTGGCCGGCCCGGGCCTGCTGGTCAGCGCGACCGCCGCCGACCCCCGCACCGTCCGGGCGCACCTTGACACGTTCCTGCCGGACCGGTTCCGCTGCGGCTGACCTGTCGCCGAGGCAGCAAGAGGACCGGAGCTACCGGACGGGCGGTGCCTATAGCCAGCACAGATGGCACGCTGGCGAGGTGGCCACGAACCGCACGCTCGTGCTGCTCCGGCACGCCAAGTCGGACTGGTCGCGGGACCTGCCCGACGAGCGCCGGCCGCTGGCCGGGCGGGGCCGGCGGGAGGCGCCGCTGGCCGGCCGCTGGCTGCGCGAGCACCAGCCGGGCATCGACCTGGTGCTCTGCTCGACCGCCGTACGCGCCCGGCAGACGTGGAGGCTGGCCGGCGCGGAACTCGACCCGGTCCCGGAGGCCCGCTACGACGAGCGGCTGTACGGTGCCGCGGCTGGCGAGCTGCTGGCCGTCGTACGCGCCCTGCCGGCCGAGGTCGGCACCGCGCTGCTGGTGGGGCACAACCCCGGCATCTCCGACCTGGTCGGCCTGCTCACCGGCGAGCCGACCGAGCTGAAGACCTCCTCGATCGCCGTGCTGGGCTGGACGGGTGAGTGGGGAAACGCCGCCCCAGGGCATGTCACCGGGGCGGCGTTCGCCTCTCCTCGCTGACCGGCTGGCTCAGGCCGGTGCGGTCGGCGAGATCGTCACGTAGGTCACCGTGCTGGAGTGTGCCTTGCACACGTCGTGGCAGGCCTTGTCCAGGCTGCAGCACAGCGAGCAGATCGCGCCTTGGTGGTACGGGCAGGACGCCATGTCGGGCCGCTCGAACTCCATGCCGCAGACCACGCAGGTGAGGGTGACCGCGGACAGCAGGCCGTCCACCACGAGTGGTTCGGGCAGGGTGTCCTCGCGGGCGATGTAGTACTTGCCCTTGGTCAGCCAGGCGATCAGCGGCGCTAGGACGAAGGCCAGGGCCAGCGCGATGAACGGTGAGAACGCCTGGGCATAGGCGCCGAACGCGTTGTAGAACGCCATGATCGACACCACCGAGCCGACCAGCATGCTGATGAAGCCGACCGGGTTCACGTTGTACAGGTGCGCCCGCTTGAACTCGATGATCGGCGGGGAGAGACCGAGCGGCTTGTTTACCACCAGGTCGGCCACCAGCGCGCCGATCCACGCGATGGCGACGTTGGAGTAGAACCCGAGCACGGTGTTCAGGAAGCCGAACACGCCGGCCTCCATGAGAATGAGCGCGATGCCGACGTTCAGGAAGATCCAGACCACCCGGCCAGGGTGGTAGTGCAGCACCCGGGAGAAGAAGTTCGACCAGGACAACGAGCCGGAGTACGCGTTCACCACGTTAATCTTGACCTGCGACAGCACGACGAAGAACGTCGCCACGGCGACCGTGCCGCCCGCCAGGAAAAGCCCGAACCCGCCCAGGTACTGCTCGATTGGCTCGCCCGCCCGGACCAGCCCGACCCGGTCCGCGACGTAGAACGCCAGGAACGCGCCGCCGAGCTGCTTCGCCGCGCCGAGAATGACCCAGCCCGGCCCGGCCGCGAGCACCGCCGTCCACCATCTCCTCGCGTTCGCCGCCGTCTTCTCCGGCATGAACCGCAGGTAGTCGACCTGCTCGCCGATCTGCGCGATCAGCGACAGCGCCACGCCCATGCCAAGACCGAAGCCGAGGAAGCTGAACGACGACCCGGTCGGGGAGTTACCGGCGAAATGGGTCCAGGCCGCGAACTGGCCGGGGTCGGTGAACGCGATGTAGACGAACGGCGCCACCATCAGCACCAGCCAGATCGGCTGCGTCCATACCTGCAGCTTCGACAGCGCGGTCATGCCCCACACCACCAGCGGAATGATGATCAGCGCGCCGATCAGGTAGCCGAGGGGGAGCGGGATGTGCAGGCCGGAATGGAACGCCTGGGCCATGATTGAGCCCTCGAGCGCGAAGAAGATGAAGGTGAAGCTGGCGTACACGATTGAGGTGATCGTCGAGCCGAGATACCCGAACCCGGACGCCCGGGTGAGCAGGTCCATGTCGATCGAGTACTTCGCCGAGTAGTACGAGATCGGGATGCCGGTGACGAAGATGACCAGGGCGGCCACCAGCACGGCGACCAGCGCGTTCATGAAACCGTGGGTGATGGCGATGGACGCGCCGATGGCGAAGTCAGCCAGGTAGGCGATGCCGCCGAGCGCCGTCGTGGCCACCGTGTACTCCGACCACCGCCGGAACGACTTCGGCGCGTACCGCAGCGAGTAGTCCTCCAGGGTCGCGTTGTTGACCAGGCCGTTGTATTGGCGCGGTGGCGTCCGTACGGCGTCCTCGGCCGTTGCCGGCGGTAAGGTGACGTCCTGGCTCATCGCGCCTCCGGAGGGGTCGGGTTTGCTGCCGAAGCGTGAGGCCGGCTCGTGTCGTTGGTGTAATCCGCCGGTCAACCTGGGGTAACAAACCCCTCTCACCGCCCTGGCGGTGCCCTTACCTCGATTGCGTGGTCCCGCCGGTGTGGTCACCTCTCGGGGTTGTGGTGACCTTTCGTTGTCGCCAGACCCCAGGAGGTCACCACTCGGCGTATAGGTGACCACACGTTGTGCGACGGCGACGACAGGTCACCACTCGGCGTATAGGTGACCACACGAGGATCAGCCGGTTGGGCCGGCAGGGACGGTGTCGGCCAGGGCGGCCAAGGCGGCGGTGAAGCACTCGGCCGGCGGGCTGACCAGGCCGGCGCCGACCTGGCCGGTGCCCGCGAACCGGCCGGCGATGCCGGTGTTGATCCGCGGCAGCACTCCGGTCCGCAGCACGGCGGTCACGTCGATCCCGGTCGGCGTACCGCGGAAGTCCAGCGCCGGCAGGGCGTACGCCGGGTTCTCCGCCAGGGTGATCTCGTACATCTCGGCCGTGGTGCGCAGCGCGTCGGCCACGGTGCCGCCGACGAACCGGACGATGGCCGGCGCGCCCGCCATCGCGAACCCACCCAGCCCGGCTGTCTCGGTGATCGCCGAGTCGCCGATGTCGGGGTTGGCGTCGGCCGGGCCGTAGCCGCCGAGGTAGAGCCCGTCCGGCACTGCGGCCGGTCCGGTGAACCACTCCTCCCCGGTGCCGGAGACCCGGATGCCGAAGTCGGTGCCGTTGCGGGCCATCGCGGTCACCACGCTCGAGCCGGGGATGCCGGCAGCGGCCTCGGCCTGCAGCTTGGCCGCCGGCATCGCCAGGTTGAGGAAGAAGTGGTCGTTGCCGCCGACGAACCGGGCGATCTCGGCCATGTCCTTCGTCGACAGCCCGGCGGCGGCGCCGGCGCTCACCAGGTGCGGGAACAGCTCGCGCAGCAGCATCAGCGTCCCGGCCCGGTTACGGTTGTGCCCCTCGTCGCCCATCTGCACCATCTGGGCGATGATCGCCTTGATGTCGATCGGCCCGGCGGCCCGGACGGCGGCCTGCAGCGCCGGGCCGAGCACCGCCGACATCCAGCGCAGCCGGTCGATCACCTCGGGCCCGTACGCGCCGTAGCGGAGCACCGCGCCCAGGCCCTCGTTCAGGCTGCACCAGCTCGTCCGGTCGTGCCCCTCGTCGCGCAGCTCCCACAGCCACATCGACGACGACACGACGCCGGCCATCGGCCCGACCCCGCCGCGTGCGTGGCACGGCATGAGCTCCAGCCAGCCCGGCGCGGCGGCGAGCTGCGCGGCCTGGTCGGAGTCGTTGCAGAGCCCCTCCAGCAGGACCGCGCCGACCAGCGCGCCGCGCATCGGGCCGGACGCCCGCGCCCAGGTGATCGGCGGGCCGGCATGGCAGAACTGCTCGCGGGTCAGCCCCAGCACCTCGCTGGCCGGTCGGACGTCGACCAGCGTCGCCCCGGCGGCCAGCATCCGGCGCACCGCCTCGGCGTTCGCCCCGGCCCGGCGCGGGTCGGCCAGCACCCGGGCCAGGTGCTCCTCGGTGCCGGCGTACGGCGGCTGCCACTCGACCACGGTCGGTACGGCGGCCTGGGCGGTGAGCGCGTCGGCCAGCAGGCTGACCCCGGCGGTGACCACCCTCGGCTCGCCGGCCAGCAGGCTGCCCGCCGGGCCGGCACCCGGCTCGGCGTCACCCGGGCCGATGTAACCCGGGCCGATGTAACCCGAAGATCCCCGATCTTCGGGCGTGGAGGCCAGGAGATCCGTGATTTTCGCGTCAGCTCCGGCCGCGTCAGCTCCGGCCGCGTCGGTCTCGGGCTGGCCGGTCTCGGGCTCGCCGGTCAGCAGGCGTACGGCGTACCGGGCCGCGGCCGCGTTGGACCGCAGCACCGCCGCGCCGGCCGCCCGTAGCGCCTCGGCCTGCGCGTCCAGTCCCTGCGGGTCGCCGGCCGTGCCGGTTAGCGACACGACGACGGGCACCCCCCGGCCGGTGGCCTCGGCGATCACCGGGGCCAGCCCGCCGGCCGGGTCCGGGTGTGCCGCATGCCCAAGGACGACGTCCAGCAGCACCACGCCGCAGGTCGGGTCGGCCGCCTCGGCGGCCAGCCGGTCCAGCCGCGGCGTGCCGTCGATCATCGGGTGCGGCCGGCCATCGGTCAGCGTGTCGTCCCCGAAGTCGATCATGACATGTCCCTCGGCGCGCAGGCCGGCCGGCAGCGCCCACTCCTCGCGCAGCGGGATGTTGGACCGGACCGGCCCGAGCGCCGCGCTGGCGATCAGCATCGCCTCGTCGCACAGCGTCCCCCCCACGAACAGCCCGCGTAGCGCCTTCCCCGCCCCGAGCGGCACGGGCGGTACGGCGGGCAGCCAGGCCGGCCACGGCGCCGGCACCGGCACGCCGAGCCGCCCGAGCACCCCCTCGACCACCGCCGTCAGGTCCGGCCGCCCGGCTCCGAGCAGCGCGAGAACGACCGGCGTGGCCAGCCCCTCGGCATGTGCCCGCACCGCGTCCGCGACCTCCCCGGCCGGCGGCTTGGACACCAGCACGATCAGCTCGGTCGCCGGGTCGGCGTCCAGCGCGTCGAGGGCCGCCAGTGTGGCCCGCCCGCCGACCGCCGCCGACAGGTCCCGCCCGCCCACGCCGAGGCAGTGCGACACGCCCACCCCGGCCGCGTCGAGCAGGCCCATCACCTGCTGCGCGCCGGTGCCGGACGCCGACACCAGCCCCACCGGACCGGGCCGCACCACGTTGGCGAAGCCGAGCCCGAGCCCGCCGAGCACCGCCGTACCGCAGTCCGGCCCCAGCGCCAGCAGCCCGCGCGCCGCCGCGACGTCCTTGAGCAGCACCTCCTGCTCGACCGGCACGTTGTCGGAGAACACCAGCACCGACGCGCCGGCGTCGAGGGCGTCCAGCGCGTCGAGCACGGCGTACCGGCCGGGGGTGGACACCAGCGCCAGGTTCGCGCCGGCACCGCGCACCGCCGAGCCGACCGTCCGGTACGGCGCCGTGGTCACCCCGCCGGGCCCGTTCCCCGGCCCGCGCCCGCCCCCCTGGGGGGCAAGCTCGGCGGCGAGCCGGGCCAGCGCGGCGGCCAGCGTCTCGTCGTCGCCCGCCGCGACCGCGACGACCATGTCGTTCGGCCCGATCGGGGTGGGCTCGGGCGGCAGGTCGAAGCCCATCCGGGCGGCCAGGGTCAGGTTGAGCTCGGTCGCCATCGCGACGAGGGCGGCGGACACCCCGGGCGAGCCGGCCAGGGCCTGGCTGACCTGCATCAGCCGGACCGAGTCGTGGTAGCTGCCACGGCGTACTTCGGTATGGGTCACGGTCACCGGACGGCTCCTGCCAGGTCGGGTACTGCGGTCGGTGTTACGGCGGTCAGCGCGGCGTGCACGCCGTGGGCAAGGCCGGCACCGGAGGTGTGGCCCACGGCCAGCAGCCTGGCCACCGCGACGCGCAGCCGCTCCGGTGGACCGGCGAGGGCGGACACGACGGCTGCCAGTTCGGGCACGCACTCACCGCGGGCGGCGTGCCACAGCATGACAGCAGAGACGACGGTGGTGCGTTCGACGGCCCACGGTCCGATCCCGGCCACCAGCGCGGCGCGGGCACCGGCGGCACCGCCGGCCCCCAACGCGGGCCGGGCGTCCAGCGCAGGCCGGGCGTCCAGCGCGGCCAGGGTGACCAGCCGGCCGGCCAGCACGTCGTCGCCGAGCGGGGTCAGCCCCGGGCCGAGGCCGAGCAGCCGCCCGGCCGGCGCGCTGGGGTCCGGGCCCAGCTCCCACGCCGGCAGCGCGGCGCCAAGCACGTCGACGGCAGCGGCCAGCGCGGCGGCCGGCACGCCGCGCAGGTCCGGCCCCGGCGGCCGCCACCACCGGGCCACCCGCACCATCAGCCCGCCCACGACCAGCCGCCCGCCCCCGGCAACGCCGACCTCGCCGACCCGCAGCGCGCCGAGGGACGCACCGCCGCCACCATCACCACCACCGGCACCATCCGCGGCACCGCCCAGGACCAGGGCGCACGGCACCCGGACGGCCTCCGGCAGCGCCACGCACAGCGCTGGGCAGGCCGCCGTACCGGTCTCGACGTACACCGCCGACGAGGTGACCGCGGCGACCCGCACCGGCCGTGCCGCCCCATCCATAACAGGCGCAACCACCACCGATGCGGCGACGGGGACGATCTCCACCGGAACAACCTCCAACCCGAGCATCGAGACCGAGCCACGACGCCCCGGACTGTGGGAGCCTGTCGAGATCTTGGCACTGCTGCCCCGGAAAGCGCACCGGAAAGCGCGCCCGGGAAAGTCGCGGTCGGGAAGGGAGCGGCGTCGATGGCCCTGACGGGGTGGTGGGTCGCGTACGGCGGGAAGACCCCGCCGCCCGGTGCGGTGGTCCGCCCGGACGAGCGGCTGTCCTGGCCGCGCACGGTCGGGCTGGGGGCAGCACGTCGTGGCCATGTTCGGGGCGACGTTCGCCTTCCCGCTAGCACCTGCCCAGCTTCTCGGTCACGTTCATCCTGCTGGTGCTGCCGGCGGTGATCGCGCTGGTCGCGGAGAACACCGGGCATGTCAAGGCGGTGGCCGAGATGACCGGCGCCGGCCTCGACCCGGTGCTGGCCAGCGCGGTCGGCGGCTCGCCCACGACGACGTACGCGGAGAACATTCGGGGTTGATGGCGGCGACCAGGGTCTACTCCACGGCGGCGTACTACGTGGCGGCGCTGGTGGCGATCGGGTTCGGCCTCTTGCCGAAGTTCGGCGCGGTCGTGTCGGCCACGCCGGGCGGGGTGCTCGGCGGATCACCGTGGTGCTCTACGGCATGATCGGGCTGCTCGGCGCGAAGATCTGGATGGAGAACCGGGTCGACCTCGGCAACCCGGTCAACCTCGTCCCGGTGGCCGCCGGGATCATCCTCGCGATCGGCGACACGACGCTGCGGCTCACCGAGCACTTCCAGCTCACCTGCATCGCGCTGGGCACCCTCGTCACCGTGCTGACCTACCATCTGGTCCAGAGCATCGCGCCACCTCACCTGCGCGACCGGCAGCAGGCTGAGCAGTATGGGGATGGCCCGGACCGGGGTGAGCCGGACCGGCGGGACCAGTATCGGGGGTGACCAGCAGCCATGAAGCCGCCACCGTTTGAGTACCACCGGCCGGCGTCGCTCGGCGCGGCGCTGCGCGTGCTCGCCGAGGTCGGCCCCGACGGTAAGGTGCTGGCCGGCGGGCAGAGCCTGGTGCCCCTGCTGAACATGCGGCTGGCCGCGCCCCGGCACCTGGTCGACATCAACCAGCTTGCCGAGCTCGCCTACGTGCGGGTGGCCGGCGATGCGACGTCCGGGGGCACGGTCCGGGTCGGTGCGCTGGCCCGGCACGCCGACCTGGAGCGGGACGCGGCGGCGTACGCGGCCGTCCCGCTGCTGCGCCGGGCCACCGAGCAGGTCGCGCACCCGACGATCCGCAACCGGGGTACGACGGTCGGCAGCCTGGTGCATGCAGACCCGGCGGCCGAGCTGCCGGCCGTGCTGGTGCTGCTGGACGGCTCGGTCGAGCTCGCCTCGGCCGGTGCGGCCGGTGCCGGAGGTGCCGGAGGTGCGGTCGTGACCCGGACGGTGCCGGCGGGGGAACTCTTCGTCGGGCCGCTGGAGTCGGCGGTGCGGCCGGGCGAGCTGGCTGTGGCGGCGACGTTCCGGGTGCCGCCCGCGGGCACGGGCAGCGCCTTCCTGGAGCTGTCCCGGCGGCACGGCGACTACGCCCTGGCCGGCGTCGGCGTGCTGCTTGCGGTGGACGGCGACCGCCGGGTGACCGGCCTGCGGGCGGCGTACCTCTCGGTCGGCCCGACCCCGGTGCTGCTGGACCTGACGGAGGCGGTCGCGGGCCGGCCGGTCGACGCCGTCGACTGGACGGCGGCCGGGGCGCTGGCGGCCGGGCAGGTCGAGCCGGAGGCCGACATCCACGCCACCGCCGGGTACCGGCGGCATCTCGTTGAGGTGCTGACGGCCCGGGCCGCCCGGGCCGCCGGTACCGACGCGGTCGAGCGGTGGGCGGCATGACCGCCGTACCGGCCGAGCCGCTGCACCGGGTGCGGCTACGGGTGAATGGGGTGGACCGGGCCGTGGCGGTGCCGGCCCGGCGGCTGCTGGCCGATGCGCTGCGGCACGACCTCGGCCTGACCGGCACCCACCTCGGCTGCGAGCACGGCGTGTGCGGCGCGTGCACGGTGCTGGTGGACGGGGCGCCGATGCGGTCCTGCCTGCTGTTCGCGGTGAGCGTGGATGGCGCCGAGGTCACCACGGTGGAAGGGTGCGGGGGAGCCGCGGGCGGGGTCCCGGACGGCTCGCTCGGGGTGGTGCAGCAGGCGTTCGTGGACTGCCACGGGCTGCAGTGCGGCTTCTGCACGCCGGGCTTCGTCACCACCATCACGGCGTACCTGCGGGAGCACCCGGACCCGACCGCCGCGCAGGCCAGGGAGGCGATCGGCGGCAACCTGTGCCGGTGCACCGGCTACCAGAACATCGTCGCCGCCGTGCTGCGTGCCGCCGAGCTCCAGCATGCCGCCGAGCTCCAGCGCGCCACGGCCGGGGGCGAGCCGGCGTGACCAGGTGGTTCGGCAAGCCGGTCGCCCGACGGGAGGACCCGCGGCTGGTGTCCGGGGCCGGGCGGTACCTCGACGACCTCGGCCCGGACGCGCTGGCCGCCGCCTTCGTGCGCAGCCCGCACGCGCACGCCCGGGTCACCGGCGTCGACGTGACCGACGCGCTCGACGTCCCCGGCCTGGTCGCGATCTACGGCTACGACGACCTGGCCGCCGACCCGGCGCCCCGGCTGGCCGAGCCGCTGCCGCTGCTCATCCCGCACCCGGCGCTGACCGCGCCGCGGACGGCGTACCCGCTGGCCAACGGCATCGTCCGGCATGTCGGCGAGCCGGTGCTGATGGTGGTGGCCACCGACCGGTACGTCGCCGAGGACATCTGCGACCGGATCCGGGTGAGCTACGACCCGCTGCCCCCCGTGGTCGGCATCGCAGCGGCCCGGCGCGCCGACCACTCCGTCCATGACGACGTACCGGACAACGTGGCCGCCCACCTCGTGCAGGAGGTCGGCGACGCGCGGGCAGCCATCGCCGCCGCGCCGCGCACGCTGGAGCTCGACCTCGACATCGAGCGGTCGGCGTCGATGCCGCTGGAAGGCCGCGGCGTCTATGCCCGGTGGGACGCGGCGGACCGGTCGCTGCGGGTCTACAGCTCCACCCAGACCTCGACGTCGGTCCGGTTCGCGCTGGCCAACCGGCTGGACCTGCCGGTGGACCGGGTCGAGGTGGTCACGCCGGACGTCGGCGGCGGCTTCGGCGTCAAGATCATGCACCCGTGGCCGGAAGAGGTGCTGGTGCCGTGGGCCGCGATCCGGCTCGGCCGCGAGGTGAAGTGGGCAGAGGACCGGCGGGAGCACTTCGTCGCCTCGGCGCACGAGCGCGGCCAGCTCCAGCACGTCAGGGTCGGCTTCGACGGCGACGGCCGGCTGCTGGGGCTGGACGTGGAGCTCTGGCACGACAACGGCGCCTACACGCCGTACGGGATCATCGTGCCGATCATCACCGCGACCCAGCTCCTCGGGCCGTACAAGCCGGGGGCGTACCGGGTCGAGCTCCGCTCGCTCTACACCAACACGGTGATGGTCACGCCGTACCGGGGGGCGGGCCGGCCGCAGGGCGTGTTCGCGATGGAGCGGACGATGGACGCGATCGCCGCCGCGCTCGGGCTGGACCGGGCCGAGGTGCGGGCGCGCAACCTCATCCAGCCCGAGGAGATGCCGTACGACCAGGGCTTGGTCTTCCAGGACGGCCGGCCGCTGGTCTACGACTCCGGCGACTACCCGGCCGGGCTGGCCAAGCTGCGCAAGCTGGTCGGCTGGGACGACTTCGCGGCGTACCGGGAGCAGGCGCGGGCGGACGGCCGGCGGGTCGGGATCGGGCTGGCCTGCTACGTCGAGGGCACCGGCGTCGGGCCGTACGAGGGCGCGCACGTGCGGGTCGAGACGACCGGCGACGTCGTGGTGGCGACCGGGCTGACCAGCCAGGGGCAGGGGCACCAGACGGTGTTCGCGCAGGTCGCGGCCGATGCGCTCGGGGTGCCGATGGACCGGGTCACGGTGGTCACCGGGGACACCCGGCGGTTCGCGTACGCCGTCGGGACCTTCGCCTCGCGGGCCGCGGTGATGAGCGGGAACGCGGTGGCGCTGGCCGCCGGCGCGGTGCGGGCCAAGGCGCTGCGGATCGCCGCCGAGGCGCTGCAAGCCAGGCCGGAGGACCTGGAGATCGTCGACGGCGTGGTCGGGGTGCGCGGCGACCCGGCAGCGCGGATCGCGCTGGGCACGGTGGCGGCGCTGGCCAACCCGCTGCGGTACGCCTTCGACGCGCAGACGGCGCTGGCGACGCAGTTCGCGGGCGGTGGGCGGGTGGACCGGCCGCCGGTCGCGGACGACGACGAGCCGGGGCTGGAGGCCACCGACTACTACTCGCCGGTCCGGTCGACGTTCGCCAGCGGGATGCACGCGGCCGTGGTGGAGACCGACCCGGAGACGGCCGAGATCCGGATCCTGCGGTACTGCGTGGTGCACGACTGCGGCAACCTGATCAACCCGCGGATCGTCGAGGGCCAGATCCACGGCGGGGTGGCGCAGGGCGTCGGCGGTGCGCTGTACGAGCGGATCGTGTACGACGAGGCTGGCCAGCCGCTGAACGCGTCGTTCATGGACTTCCTGATGCCGTACGCCTCGGAGGTGCCGACCGTCGAGATCGACCACCTGGAGACGCCGTCGCCGCTGAACCCGCTCGGGGTCAAGGGGGCGGGGGAGGCCGGGGTGATCCCCGGGTCGGCGGTGCTGGCCTCCGCGATCGAGGACGCCGAGGGGTTCCGGATCGACCGGATGCCGATCTCGCCGTCCGAGCTGTGGGAGCTGCGGCGGCGGCACGCGGGTGAGGAGCACGCGGGTGAGGAGCACGCGGGCGAGGATGCCCCCGGCGTACGCCCGGAATGGGATGCCCCCGGCGTAGGCCGGAAGGGGGAGGGAGCGCGATGAAGGTGTCCGGCGAGGCGACGCTGCGCGGCCCGGTGGAGCGGGTGTACGCGGCGCTGCACGACCCGGCCGTGCTGGTCCGGACGATCCCGGGGTGCGAGCGGCTGGAGCGGGTCGGGCCGGACGCCTACCTGATGACCGTCACGGCCGGGGTCGCCTCGATCCGCGAGACGTTCTCCGGGGACGTGCGGCTGACCGACCAGCAGGCGCCGCACTCGTTCGTGCTGCGGGCGGCGGGGTCGGGCGCGCCGGGCACGGTAACCGCCGAGGTTACGGTGACCCTGGCCGGGCGGGACGGCGTGACGGTGCTGGCCTACGACGCCGACGCGGTGGTGGGCGGGATGGTCGGCGGGGTCGGCCAGCGGGTGCTGTCCGGGGTGGCGAGGAAGACGGCCGGCGAGTTCTTCGCCGCCGTCGACGCCGTCCTCACCGCCCCCGAGCCGCCCGTGCCCGCCGCCGAGGCTCCTGAGCCCGCGCCGCCCGCCGTACCAACCAGCGAACCGGCCGGGGCGCCGACCGCCGCCTACACCCGCCCGGCTGCGACAGGATCGGCGGAAGTTTTCGGCGGCCCGGACTTCGTGCGGGGTGCGGTGTTCGGCGCGGTGGTCGCCCTGGTCGGCGCCCTCGTCGGCGGCCTGCTCGCCGGTCGCCGACGATGATCGAAAACGCGCGAGGTCATAGTTAATCGGCTACCTTGAGGGACGTGGCACGCCGGGGTCGTAACGAGAAGGATACCTGCCGCGAGTACGTCCTTCCCGCGCTGGAGTCGGCGGGTTGGCACCACGAGCAGATCGAACCCGAGTATCGGATCACCGACGGCCGTGTCGTGCTCCGGAACCGTCCCGGCCGGGAGGAACAGGTGCGCGCCGACTATGCGCTTGAGATCACTCCGGGCTTCCCGCTGGCGGTGGTGGAGGCGAAGCGAGAGTACGCGCGCCCGTCGGACGGGTTGCAGCAGGCGAAGGATTACGCCGAGTTCCTCGACCTTCCGGTGGCGTTAGCCACGAACGGCCACGGCATCGTCGAGTTCGACTTCCGGACGGGGCGGGAGAGTACGCTCGGCGTATTTCCTCGTCCCGACGAGCTCTGGGAACGGTACCGGGTATGGAAGGGAATTGTTGACGACCCGGTCGCTGAAGTCTTGCGTGAGCCGTTCAACGCCGCTCTGCGCAATGCTGACGGAACGGCGAAGGAGCCGCGATACTACCAGCGGATTGCCATTCATCGAGCGGTTGCCGCGACCTTGACCGGACGGCGGCGGATGCTGCTAACGATGGCAACGGGGACAGGCAAGACATTCACCGCGCTCCAAATCGTCTGGAAAGTCTGGCGTTACTGGCAGGCGCGGAGCGAGTCCGGCACCCGGCGGGTGCTGTACCTCGCGGATCGTGACAAGCTGATCGACGACCCTCTGCAAAAGTATTTCAAGCGGGTTTTCGACACATCAGTCCATCGAATACGGGGTGAGAGTACAACTTCGCGCAGTATATACTTCGCGACCTACCAGGCCTTGGATGATAGCTCGCCGAGCCCGCGCTACTGGGACTATCCGCCGGGCTATTTCGACTTGATCATCGTGGACGAGTGCCACCGGGGCAGTGCGCGAGCCGACTCGTCCTGGCGGCAGATCCTGGAGCACTTCGCTCCGGCCGCCCAACTCGGGCTCACCGCGACGCCGAAGCGCGACGACAATGTCGATACCTATCGGTACTTCGGCGATCCGCTCTATTCATACACGCTTCGGCAGGGCATCAACGACGGCTTTCTCGCGCCGTACCGGGTGCGTCGTGTGGTGCTCAGTCCAGATGCTCACGGCTGGCGACCGGATCCGGGCCAGCTCGACCGGTTTCGTCGTGAGATTCCGGACGAGCTTTACGCGACAAGCGATTTCGAGCGCGTTGTTTCGCTGCTTACCCGGACAGAGGCCGCTGGGCGGTACTTGACCGACTATCTTGTGGCCACTGATCGGATGGCCAAGATGGTGATCTTCTGTGTCGACTCCGAACATGCGGCTGACATGCGTGCGGCGATGGCCAACGCGAACGCGGACATAGGCCGACAGCACCCTGACTACACCGTCCGTATCGTGTCAGCTGAAGGAGACCGAGGGCGGGCGCAGTTGGAACGATTCCAAGACGAGGAAACCTCGACCCCTGTAGTCGTCACGACCGCCAAGCTTCTGTCCACTGGCGTCGACATTCCCACTCTCCGGACGGTGGTACTCTTCAAACCTATCCGGTCAATGGTCGAATTCAAGCAGATCATCGGGCGAGGCAGCCGGCTCGCGCCTGACTTCGACAAGCTCGCGTTCGAGATTATCGATTTCACCGGTGCCACCCGGTTGTTCGAGGACCCCGACTTCGACGGCGCCGCCGAGCGCGAGGTTGACGAGAGGGTCGATGAACGCGGCAGGGTCGTCGAGGACGCCGAGGCCAGGGACCAAGCTGTGGGGGGCGACTCGGCCGGTGATGACCCGGCCCATGCCGAGCACGAGGCCGACGCGGTGCCCCCGCACGCCCGGAAGTTCTATGTCGATGACACCGAGGTCTACCTCACCGCCGACGCCGTCTACCTCACCGACCCCGACACCGATCGGCTACGGCTGGTGGAGTACACGGACTACGTCGCCGAGTCGGTACGCCGGCTCTTCCCTACGCCAGCGGGTCTGCGCAGGGGCTGGCGGGAGGCAGGCAGCCGTGCCGAGATCGCCGAGAACCTGGCTCGGCGAGGGATCGATCTTGTGGAGCTGAGCGAGCGCGCCGGCCTGTCTGACGTCGATGCCTTCGATGTTCTGGTGCATGTCGCCTGGAATGAGCCGGTGCTTACCCGGCACGAGCGGGTCCGCAGGGTGCGGCGGGACCAGGGTGACTTCTTCGGCCGCTACCGGCCGGCGGCCCGCGAGGTACTGGACCTGCTCCTGGAACGGTACGCCGAGCATGGTATCGACGATCTGGCCGACCTGCGGGCATTGGAGCTAGAGCCGGTCAACGAGCTTGGGACAGCAGTGCAGATCGCTGGTCGTTTTGACACGACGGCACGGCTCCACGCGGCCATCGCCGAGCTGCAGAGGCATTTGTACGCCGCCTGACATACATCGCAGATATAGTTTCACGCTGATCATCAACGTAGAAGTACATTTACCGTTGAGTATTCCGTGGTCTATGCTGTCGGCGTGCCAGCCGACCCCGCAGACCTGCGTCGCGCCCTCAACGCGGTCGCCATGGGTCAGGCTGGATACTTCACGGCTGCTCAGGCGCTCGCGGTCGGCTACTCCTACCAGGCCCAGAAGTACCACGTCGATCGTGGGAGCTGGACTCGGGTGGACCGCGGCCTGTTTCGGATTCCCGACTGGCCCGCGCACGAAGATGACGTGTATGTCTTGTGGCGGCTCTGGAGCCGGGGTCGTGCTGTCGTGTCCCACGAGTCAGCCCTCACGGTCCATGACCTCGGCAACGTCAACCCAGCCAGATTCCACTGCACTGTCCCGCCCGGGTTTCGGGCGCACGACCCAGCCGTCGTGCTGCACTTCGCCGTACTTCCACCGGATGACGTGGAAGAGCATGCAGGCTACGCCGTGACTACCGTCGAACGGACCTTTCTCGACACCGCCGGCAGCGATCTCAGCCAGGAACAGCTCGACCTTGCCCTCGCCGAAGCCCTCGAACGTGGGCTGGTCTCGCTGCGGCGGCTTCGATCCCGATCGGATGAGTTCGGCGACCGCGTAGCCCTCCGGATCGAGCGTGCGATCGGAGCGTCGAGGGGATGACATACCAGTCACCGAGACCTCGTGGCTACCGGACCACGGCAGCGTTCCGGGCCGGACTTGAGGCTCGACTGACGACCGAGTCGGCCGACCGCGGACTTGACGTCAACCGGTTGCGTCGGCAGGTTGCGTTCGAGCGTCTGCTGGTGCGCCTCGCTGCAGACCAGACCGCTGATACCTGGGTGCTCAAGGGAGGGCTCGCCCTTGAGCTGCGCTTGGCCGGACAGTGCCGGGCTACCCGGGATCTCGACCTGGCGATCGTCGGTTCCGTCGACGGCGACGTGGTTCAGCGCAGACTTCTCGATGCCGTCGCGGAGGACGTCCACGGCGATCGCTTCAACTTCTTGGTCGCGGTGCCCAGGCCGCTCGCGGCGGACTTGAGCGGCCGACCCGGATGGTGTTTCCCGGTGGACGTAACGCTCGCTGGCCGAACGTTCGTGAAGGTCCGTCTCTACGTCGTCGCCCGAGCCGAGGAGATCGAGGGAGCGGTGGAGCAGATCACATTTCCCTCGAGCTTGGCTTTCGCCGGATTCCCACCGTCGGTTACGGTGTCCGCGATCGACTTGGCGCAGCATGCCGCCGAGAAGCTACACGCGTTGACTCGGGAATACGGCGACCGGCCCAACACGCGGGTGAAGGATCTCGTCGATTTGGTGTTACTGCTTGAGCACAACCTTCTTGATTCGACCGACGTAGCCACGCGTGTTCGTACGGTGTTCGCGGCCCGAGCAACTCACGACATCCCGCCTGAGATTCCGGCGCCTCCCGCCGCCTGGCGTGCGGACTACGCGGCCCTCGTGGCTGGCCTCGACGTCGAGGCCTCCACCGTAGATGCCGCTATGACTATCGTCCACCCACTCTGGAAGGCATGTTCCTCGTACCATGACTAAGCCTGACGATGCAAAATCCGACCTGTCCAGCCGTCAGCGCGGCGGCCGTGCCGAGCTGTCGACGGTGATCAAGAGGGCGCGCGACATAATGCGCAAGGACGCCGGGCTCAACGGCGATCTCGACCGTATCCCGCAATTCGCCTGGCTGCTCTTCCTCAAGGCACTGGATGCGCGCGAAGATCAGCGCGCGGTCTTTGACGGCCCGCGGTTCCGACCACTCGTTGAGGAACCGTATCGGTGGCGGGACTGGGCCGCACCGGAGGATCTCAAGGACAGGGTCACTGGACAGGACTTGCAGGACTTCGTTAACAACCGCCTCCTCCCATACCTGCGGCGCCGGGCTGGCTCGGAGGAGCGGGAGGTCATCGGGACGATCTTCCGAGACGTGCAGAACCGTATGATCTCTGGCAATCTGCTACGAGAGGTGGTCGACCAGATCGACAGGATCGACTTCCATGCTGCCGACGATGTGCACACCATGGCCCATTTGTACGAGTCCATGCTGCAAGAGATGCGCGATGCGGCAGGCGACGCCGGCGAGTTCTACACCCCACGCCCGGTTATTCGATTCATGGTCAAGGTGGTCGCACCGAAGCTCGACGAAATCATCCTCGACCCGGCTTGCGGTACGGGCGGTTTCTTGGTCGAGACCTACGAGCAAGTCCGGGAAGCCTACCGAGGTAGGCTGAGTGCGCCGCAATTGCGCCGGCTGGAGGAGAATCTGCGCGGAATCGACAAAAAACCACTCCCGTATCTGCTCGCGACGATGAACCTCCTGCTGCACGGGGTAGACCGGCCCCATCTGGTACGTGACAATGCGTTGGCTCATGCGATGGCAGAGCATCGCCGTGATCGGGTGGACGTGATTCTCACCAATCCACCCTTCGGCGGCGAGGAGGAGAGCACTGTCCCTAAGAATTTTCCGACTGAGACCCGCACCACCAAGACAGAATGGCTTTTCATGCAGCTCGTCATCGAGCGTCTCCGGGCTGGCGGGCGTTGTGCGATCGTCGTACCTAACAGCATCCTCTTCGATGTGGGGATAGGGGCCAAGGTTAAGAAGCGGCTCCTGGAGCTCTGTAATCTGCATACCGTCGTGCGACTGCCTAACGGTGTGTTCGCCCCCTACACCGTGATACCTGCCAACCTGCTCTTCTTCGAGAAATCCGGGCCGACCAGGTTCATTTGGTTCTACGAGCTGCCGCCGCCCGCCGGGCGCCGTAACTACACCAAGACGAAGCCCTTGCGCGATGACGACCTAGCCGACCTGGAGACCTGGTGGGGAGGGCCAGAACGCGACGGTCGACTCGAGGGTGAGCACTCCTGGCGAGTGCCGGTGGCCGATCTCATCAGTAAGAGTTACAACCTCGACCTGAAGAACCCCCACGTCGGCGACGGCCTCGCCCACCGGCCACCGGCTGATCTAGTAGCCGACCTGATCATTGGCGAAACAGAGATTCTGACCCTGTTAGAAGAGATTTCCCGCGAACTCGGGGATTCAGGCTTGTGACGATTGCAGAGGTAAGGATTGGAGACATCCTTCGGCTAGCCCGTGTGCCGGTTCAGGTCGATCCTCTGGGATGCTACCGCCAGATTGGAGTCCGATCCTTTGGCAAGGGCCTTATTCGCTATCCTGAGGTTTCAGGTACTGAACTTGGCAGGCTAAGGTATTTCGTCCTTCCGGTGGACGCGCTGATCCTCAGCAACATCAAGGCGTGGGAAGGCGCGATAGCAATCTCCGGTCGGTGCGACGGAGATTTCGTCGCCTCCAATCGTTTCCTAGGCTACCTGCCAGTTGACAGGAATTGGGTCGACGTAAGGTACGTCCGCTACTTTTTCCTCAGTGACCGTGGCCTTCCTCTTATCCAGCAAGCCTCTCCAGGGGCGGCTGATCGAAATCGTACGCTTGGAATTGCGGCCTTCGAAGACATCCGCATTCCGTTGCCGAACATCGCCGAGCAAAGTCGGATAGTAGGGCGCCTGGACGCGACGTATAGCAAGACTGAACAGATCAGGCGTGCAACGCGTCGAAACGCCGAATTGGTGGATGCGCTCACGTCCAGTCTGGTCAGCGATTCGGCATCGCATGTCCGCCTTGGTGACGCGCTATCCCTCGATATCTCTGTCGTGGGCGTCAAACCTGACAGCGTGTTCCAGCTCGCGGGTGTGTTCGGCTTTGGGCGAGGGCTTTTTTCTCGTGGGTACCTCTCCGGTGCGGACACGGGTTACGGCAGACTCCATCATCTTCGTGCCGGACAGGTGGTCATGAGCCGGCTTAAGGCGTTTGAAGGTGCAATTGCTGTGGTGCCCAGAGAGTTTGATGGGTTCGTTCTCTCTCCGGAGTTCCCGACCTTCTCCCCGAATCCTGAGCTGGTGCACCCCGGTTACCTTGAAATGTTGTGTAGATGGCAGGGCACCGTACAACTCTTGCGAACCGCATCGAGAGGTATGGGCGCTAGGAGGGAGCGTGTGAGCGCGGAGGCGTTCCTCGAGATCGAAGTCCCATTGCCTGATATTGAACGGCAGCGACACCTGGCGGGCATCTATTCGAGGGGCCATCAAACGGTGCATGCGGATTGGCGACGTCGGGAGCTTCTAGAAGCCCTCGAACGAAGCACGCTTAACCAGGCGTTCGGGGGAGCGAGGTAGCGCTGGCCCAGGCGTTGCCGGCCACGACGATGTGATCCAGGAATCTGAGCCCTACGGTGCGGGCGCCATCCGCGAGCGCGACGGTTGCCTGGCGGTCGGCCTGGCTTGGCTCGGGATCGCCGGACGGATGGTTGTGCGCTACCGCGAACGCTCTGCCGTCGTGTCGTAGAACCGCGTTGAGCACTTCTCGGACCGGAATCGGACACCGGTCGATCGCTCCCTCGGCGACAACGACGCGGTGCCGAAGACGGTCACGGGCGTCGCAGACGAGTACCACGAGACGCTCTCGTCGGGCCGTTGCCAGCAGAGAGCCGGCGACGCTGGCCACATCCGCGGGTCCCCGCAGTATCGGCGCTCCGTCGACGGGTTCGGAGATTCGACTCGCAAGGCGGAACGCCGCCACCAGGGCAGCGGCCTTACCGGCGCCCACCCCGGCTCGCCGCGTCAACTCTTCCGGACGTGCCTGGGAAAGCCCGGTCAGACCGCCGTACTCGGCCAGGAGCGCGGTGGCCATGTCGATCGCGCTCTCGCCCTGTCGCCCCTGTCGCAGCACCAAGGCGAGGAGTTCGGTATCGCTCAGCGCCTCGACACCGGCGGCAAAGAGCCGCTCTCGGGGGCGTTGCTCACTGGGCAGGTCTGTGATCGTTACCGCCATCGATTGCTCCATGCGGAAGACCAGGGCTCCGGCTGTCGGAGGATGCCGCCGGGCAAGGATGCTGTAGCCCACCGACAATTTTGCGGCCTTCGGGCGGGGGTAGCGTCGGGGGATGCGTGCGTTCACGGTCGCTGCGGTGCAGCTCGCGCCGGTGCCCGGGCCGCTGTCCGCCGAGTCGGTCACGGCGAACCTCGACAGGTGCGTCGACCACATCGAGCGGTGCATGGCGGCGACCGGCGCCGAGCTGGTGGTGCTGCCCGAGGCGGCCACCACCGGCTGCACGCCCGGCCGAGGGCTGTGGGACCTGGTCAGCGACGCCTCCGGCCCGGTCACCAGACCATCCAGGAGACCGCCGGCCGGCTCGGCGTCCACGTCGTCCTCGGCACCTACACGCGCGGCACGGGAGGGACGGCGGCGCGCGGCACCGTCCACAACACCGCCGTGCTGATCGGCCCGACCGGCGAGATCCTGGGCGCCTACCACAAGACGCACGTCTTCTGCGGCGAGGGCCGGGCCGACGGCGGCTGGGTCACGCCTCTCCGACCGCAACCTCGCGCTGATCGCCCGGCACGCCGACGACCTCGGCCGGCCGGCCCGCACGCCGTTTCCGCTCGGCCCGCACGCATCAGTACCCGAACCCGGCTGAACATGTCACCCTGATCCACTGTCTGTGGCGCCCGAGCGAGACGCCAATGGACCCTGGAGCGTGAGAGATGGAACTGACCCACGATTTCTCCGTGCCCCGTCATGTCGACGAGACCTGGGAGATCCTGACCGACGTGGAAGGCATCGCACCCTGCGTGCCCGGGGCCGAGCTGAAGGAGGTGACAGGCGATGTCTACCGGGGCGTCATCACCATGAAAGTTGGGCCAACCGCCGCCAGCTTCGTGGGGCAGGCGGCGTTCAGGGAGCTCGACAAGGCCAACCACCGGATGGTGCTGGACGTGAGCGGGAGGGAGTCCGGCGGGAAGGGGCTGGCCTCGGCGGTGATCACCGTGCGACTCGCCCTCGACGGCGGCCACACCCGGGTCCAGGTCCACACCGACCTGACCCTGTTCGGCCCGATCAAGCAGGTCTGGCGGGGGATCATGACTGACCTGAGCAACGAGATGATCGAGCGGTTCACGGACCGCCTGCGGGAGCGGCTGCGGGTCGAGCATGTCACCGCGCCGATCATCATCCCGGCACCTGCTCCGGCACCCGCTCCCGCACCGGCATCCGCCCCGGCTCCCGCGCCCGTCTCCGTAGCGGTCGCCGCTGTCCCCCCACCGGCTTGCGTCCTCGTAGAGCCGGCCTCCGCGCCGACCCCGGCCCCAGCACCCGCGCCGACCCCGGCCCCAGCACCCGCGCCGACCCCGGCCCCAGCACCGCCCCCCGCGCCGGTCGTCGCAGCGCCCGCGCCAGTCGCGGCCCCGCCAGCACCCGTTCCCGTACCGCGGGCTACGCCGGCCCACCGGGCTGCTCCCTCCTCCGGCGTACGCCGGACCGGCAAGAAGGCGTTCGACGAGTCTGAGCTGCTCGACCGCAGGGTGCTGCAGGTCGTGTTGCCCCTGGCGATCGTCCTGGTGCTGCTCGTCATACTGCTCTGACGACCTGCCCTGACGACCTGCCCTGACGACCTGCCCTGACGACCTGCCCTGACGACCTGCCCTGACGACCTGCCCTGACGACCTGCCCTGACGACC
>Ga0307470_10000325_pt1 | contig 27653 bp, 28 predicted proteins | sample atmos_gasesAM3C__FD_204565 | JGI IMG/M metagenome (GOLD analysis project Ga0307470, IMG submission 204565) | Hardwood forest soil microbial communities from Morgan-Monroe State Forest, Indiana, United States - atmos_gasesAM3C_05 | ecosystem: Environmental > Terrestrial > Soil > Temperate forest... | reverse complement strand
GCCGTCGAGGTGCAGCCGCCAGCCGTCGCCTTCTCGTTCCAGCTCGAGGACGGTCATACTTGGACTCATTGCCCTATGCTAGCAGGCAATGCATTGCCGCCAATCTTAAGTTCGAGGGGTTGATGCACAACGATCCGTTGCTGCAAATCCTGATTCTGCTCACCGCCTCGGTGTGCGTGGTCGCGGCCGTGCGCAAGCTCAAATTGCCGGCGATTTTGGGATATCTCGCGGTGGGTATGCTGCTGGGACCGCACGCGTTCGCGCTGGCGGTCGACAACGAGACTACGCGGCTGTTGGCGGACTTCGGGGTGGTGTTCCTGGTATTCACCCTGGGATTGGAATTCTCCCTGCCTCGCTTGGTGGCGATGCGCTGGGAAGTCCTCGGAGTCGGCGGCGCACAGGTGCTGATCACGACTGCGATCGTGGCGGCGGGCTCCACCCTGTTGTTCGACGTCGTGCCGGCAGTAGCCGTGGTGATCGGCGGCGCCGTGGCCATGTCTTCGACCGCCATCATCATTTCGCAGCTCACCGAACAGTCGGAAAACAACCGGACGCACGGACGCCTGGCCGTGGCGATCTGCCTGTTTCAGGACCTGAGCTTTCCGCTGTTTCTCGCCCTGGTATCGGTGCTGACCACCAGCGACCGAATGCCGGCCGCGAGGCAAATCGTCGTCTCGATCGGTATCGCGGTGCTCGCGTTGCTCTTGGTTCTTGCCGCCGGACGCTGGCTGCTGCGGCCGCTGTTCTTAGGCATAGCGTCGGTGCGCTCCGCGGAGCTGTTTTCGCTCGCCGTGCTGCTCGCGGTGCTGGCGGCGGCCTGGGCCACCCACGCGGTGGGCCTGTCGCTCGCGCTCGGAGCCTTTCTCGCGGGCATGATGCTCGCGGAAACCGAGTTTCGCCACCAGATCGAGGCGACGATTCGGCCGTACCGCGAGGTGCTGCTCGGCCTCTTCTTCATTACCGTCGGCATGCTGCTCGACATCGGCTTGCTGCTGCGGCACTTTCCGCTGGTGGCGGCAATTCTCGCCGGGATGCTGCTGCTCAAGGCGGCGGTGGTCACCGTCGCGGCAAAGCCCGCGACCTCGAGCTGGTTCAAATCCTTGCGCACCGGTGTGGTGGTGGGACAGGGCGGGGAGTTCGGTTTTGCCCTGTTGATTCTGCTGTTGAGGCGGGAATTGCTCGATCCCGCGGTCGTGCAGCCGCTGCTGGCCGCCACGGTTCTCAGCATGGTCCTGTCGCCTCTTCTGATCCGGCACAATCGGCGCATTACGCGCGCCGTGCTCGGCGAATCCGGTCCCCCGCAGAGCGCGGCGATGCGCGAAACCCAGGCGACCCTGGCCGTCGCCGAGCGCGATCACGTCGTCATCTGCGGTTTCGGCCGCGTCGGCCAGAATATCGCGCGCGTGCTCGAAACGACCGGCTTCGAGTTCATTGCCCTCGAGCTCGACGCTTACCGGATTCGCGCCGGCCGGCAAGCCGGCGATCCGGTCATCTATGGCGATGCCGGCGAGGTCAAGGTGCTGGAAAATGTCGGGGTCGCGCGCGCAAGCTGTGTGGTGATCACGTTTGCGAACCCCGAAGTGGCATTGCGCATCCTGCGGGCGGTGCGCGAACTGCGCCATGACGTGCCGATTCTGGTGCGCACTCAGGACGACACCAAACTGGAGCAACTGCAGGCGGCCGGAGCGACGGAAGTGGTGCCGGAAACCTTCGAGGCCAGCCTCATGCTGCTGTCGCACCTGCTGCTGCTGCTCAAGTTGCCGGTGCCGCGCGTGATCCGGACCGTCAACGGCATTCGCAGCCACCGCTACGGGATGCTGCGCCAGTACTTCCGCGACGCGGATGCCGAACACCTCGACGTCAGTCACGCCTTCCGCGAGGAACTGCACAGCGTCATTCTGCCGCCGCACGCCTGGGCGGTGGGCCGCAGTATCGCGGAACTCGCCGCCCGCGGATCGAGTGCCTCGGTGAGTGCAGTGCGCCGCGACGGCATCGTCGGGCGTGAACCGGGCCCGGATACCCTGTTCAAGGAGGGGGACGTGGTGGTCGTGTGCGGTACTCCGGAGGCCGTCGAGCACGCCGAAACCCTGCTCCTGATGGGCTAAAAAAACGCTTTACAGGGCGCCCCCCTCATCGCATAGTAGGGAGGCTGTTTAAGGGCAAACCCGCCGAAAGGTGGGGACGCAAAACCACCGGTCTAAGGGGCTTCTGTTGGAGAAGCCTGACGATAGCGGGGTCGCCAGTATCCATTGTGCTTCGCACACTCCGAAACCCCTCGGTTTTGTGCCCCCCGACAGCAAGCGGTACCAGCTATCTGAAGTCTTCCGGGGGGAAGCATATGGTAAGTAAAGTGACTCGTTCGCCGGGGGCGGACTCATCGGGCATCTATCGCCGTCCGCGGCTGGTGCTTCAGCTGAAGCGCTTCGAAGACCTGCCGGCCGTACTCAGCAAAACCAAGAGCTATCCGACCCCGATTCGCATGGTGGGCGCCGATTATTCGCAGACGCGCTGCGTGGGCGGCGACGGCGGCACGACGGTCGACACGGGCGGACTCGACAAGATTCTGGAATTCGGCGAGACGACGGTCCGGGCGCAAGCCGGCGTACGCGTGGGTACCTTGGTGCATGCGCTGGCCGAGCGCGGCCTCGAGCTGCCGTTGACCCCCGAAATGGGCCAGATTTCGCTCGGTGCCGTGGCCGTCACCACCCTGCCGCAGGCTTCGTACGGCGCGGGCGTCGCGCAACTGTCCTCCTGCGTCACGGAATTGAAGTTGATTACGCCGCAAGGCAAGCAGATGACAGTGAGCGAGCAGCAGCGCGACCTGATGCGCGTGCTGCGCTCGAGCTTCGGTTTGTTGGGCGTCGTGCACGAGGTCGTGCTTCGCGTACGGCCGCTGACGCCGGTCAAGATCGATTATCAAGTGCTGTCTCTCAAGGAATTCGCCGGCCGGTTCTCGTCGATCGTCAGCTCGCCGGGCGCGTTGCGGCTGCACATCTCGCCGTTCAACGACAAAATCACGGTCGAGCGCCGCACACGCGACGAATCGGCCTCCCTGAGCCGCTCGGGGATTTGGCAAATCCGCAATTCCGTGATGCGCAATGTGCTGCCGGCCTTCGGCTCGACCGTCGGCAGCGTGCTGGCCGCGCCGGGCCTGCGCGCCGTCATGCAGAAAGCGCTGCGCGCGACGCTCGATCGGAGCACCCGCGGCGTGGCGATGTATGCGCACGAGTGGATGCGCGACATGCCGAGCGAGGCATGGAGGGCACGCCACACCTACAGTCTGTGGGCATTTCCGGAGGCCAGCTACCCCAAGGTGTTGGCCGGATATTTCGCGTTCTGCAGGTCGTACTACAAGGAACATAAATACCGCTGCAACGTCGTGAGCGGTGCGAGCCGGCTGCATCAGGACAAAGGCTCCTTGTTCAGCGCCAGTTACTCGGGCCCCATGTTCACCCTCGAGCCGTCCTCCACCGGGGACAAGGGCTGGGATGATTTCTTGATCGATTTCAACGATTTTGCGTCGGCTGCCGGCGGTACGCCCACCTTCAATCAAACCCGCGCCCTGCAGCCCGAACATGTGGCGAAATCATTCGGCGAACGCGTGAAGCTGTTTCGGGCGCTGCGCCAACGGACGGATCCGCTCAATCGGCTGCGCAACAGCTACTTCGCCCATCTCCTGGGCTAGCTCGTCTACAGACCGGAGACGATTTTAGCCTTGATCGACTCGTACTCGGAGTCGCTGATGAGTTTGGCATCGAGCATTTCGCGCGCCTGACGCAGGCGCCGGGCCGGCTCTGATTCCGCGCCCGCCGAATCCGTGCCCGCATAGGCGTTGTGGCCGCCGCTGAATTGACCGCCGCCGATCTGCACGCCTCCGGCCTTCGCGCGCAATTCCTCGAGGTCCCTGATACGGCGCTTCTCGCGCCACACCTGGTCGTGCTGCTGGCAAATTCGATACATGGCCTGCGCCTGATCCTTGCGCAGGTTGGTAAAAGTCCAGACGCGATTCACCTCGGATCCCAAGTTGAGGTCCGAGCTCGCCTGCGCGATCAGGGTAAGGTCCGCCGTGAGGATTCCCGCGCTGATGCGGGTTTCCTTGAGGTCCTGCCAGCGGATGTCGGCCGAGTCATAGCCGCCGAGCAGCCGGCGATTGAGCGAAATACAGCGTCCGCTCGTGGCGGCGACGCAGGCGCGGCGATGCGTCAGTGCAAACAAGCGATGCTGCACCGCCCAGGCCTCCAAGGTCTCCCCGGACGTGAGCAGTCCCCGCAACGTGGCGAGGGTCGACTCGAGGCCCGGCTCCGGCGGGCTGCTGGGGACGGGCTCGTTCATCACGCTTTTTCTTGCAGATGGGCCTCGAGGAACCAGAGGTACTTGTCGACGTCGCGGGAAATTCCGGTGAACAGATCCGCGCTATCGGCGTCGCCCAGTTTGTCCGTGTCGTCGATGGCGGCTCTCACCGCTTTGCCGAACACCGATAGCTGCGTCGACAAATAGAATAGATGATCCTTGCCCGCCGTGATGCTCAACGGATAGTTCTTCAATTTGCTGCGCTTGGCGGCCACCGCCACCGTGCCTTCGGCGGTCCCTCCCAGGCTCGTCACGCGCTCGGCGATGGTGTCGATCTGTTCCAAGACGAGATCGGAGATTTTATCGAACAACTCGTGCAGGGCGATGAAATTCGGACCCTTCACGTTCCAGTGTGCTTGCTTGACCTGGCTCTGCAAATCAATCGCATCGGCCAACCGGTCATTGAGTATGACAATGACGTTGCGGCGGGTTTTCTCCGACAGATCAATCTTCGTCTTGTACATCGGCACTCCTTCGGGATAGTGGCAGCGAACTCGAGCGGTATTTTGCACTGCTTAGTCATGAATCCCAAGAAAGAACGTGATATCGGGGGCGGTGTTGACCGCGGCGTCCTCGGTGAAGCCCATCTGCATGCGCCATCGGCCGCGGAGGCGCCGGACCGCGCCGACGGTCAGTTGCAGACTGGGTCCGAGAAAGCGCATTTCGCTGCCGGCGACGTGGCCGGTTTGGCCGTCGAGCTGGGCACGCAGGGACCACGCCGGACCGAGTACGCGCGTGACCGCGAATCGCGTGAAAATGGAATTGCGGTGCGCCGACCCGGCGAACAATTCGTCGCCGAAGGGCTGCGCGGCTCCAAGCTCGGCGGCGAACTGCCATTTTGGCAGGCGCATCGCGGCATGCGCCCATAAGGCGCCGTCCCAGGCGCCGTCGCTGGTCAACCCAGCCACCGATCCGGTGGGCGCCTTGAGACCTCCCCAAATGGACAAGGTATGCCGCGCGTCGTCGACGGCGTACCAGCCGGCGTCGGCCGCCAGGTCTCCAAAACTGGTCTGCGGGTGATTGAGATCGATCTTCCCCCGGCCCGAATAGAAATAATCGATTTGCCGCTTCGGATAGAAGGGCCGATTGCCGCGATCGAGGCCGAACAGCTCATGCCAGGCGTCGACGGCGGAATCCAGAATTCCGCCGCTGTCGTGGATGATGGGTACTGAAAGGCGGTAGCGCCAGCGCTGAGCCAGGGCATTTTCATAGGTGAGGTCGAGCGCGTCGCTCTCGCCGTCGACGAACAATTTTTCAGCCGCGTCGTGCTCCACATTGATCGTATTGCTGACCAGCAGGGTCGCCGACAGGGTCGCGCCCGAGTCGAGCCGCGTGTCGCTCGGCAGCGGCAGGTAGAAGCCCCGCAACAGGGGATTTTGATTACGGGTCGCGAAAAATTCCTCGGCGCGAAGCGGTCCGGAGGCAGTCAAGCAACCCGCGACGGCCGTCATGAACGCGGCCCACGTGCGCCGTCGGCCGGCGCGGGGTCGCCGAGGCGGCGGCATGCGGTCAGATCTCGGTGCGCCGCATACGCAGTTGAATGGCGCCGGCGATCAAGGCGGCGCCCACCGCGGCGCCTATCCAGGTGTCGGAACTGGAGAAGAATCCGCCGGCGTTGAGGAACCGAAGCACGCTCACCGGCGTGTTGATGGTGTCATGGCCGATCTCGGTCGTTATCCAATTCGCGGCACCGGGATCGTATTGGAGAGCGTGCGAGAAGTAGCCGCCGAGCCGAGCCGCGAGTTGGCCCGCTATCACATGGCTGCCGAGAAACACGCGCTCGGCGATGACCAGTGCCAACGGGGGCAGAATGGACCACAGCATCACGGCCCGCCTCGCCCACGCCGACACGACCAACAGCCACGCCGCCACCGGCAGGTACCAGATGGCCGCCGTGACGATCAAGTAGAGCCACAGCGCCTGGATCTGCAACCACAGTCCGCCGCGCCACAAAGAACTATCGACGTATGAGTTCGCCCGAACCGAGATGATGAAGGCCATGATGAGCGTCGTCAGGTCGGCGAGCGCGAAATACAGCAGCGGAATCACGATCAGCGCGGTCCCCAATTTGCATGCGACCGTGGCGGTGTCCGATATCGGCATGGATTTCCAGAACAGGATGCTGCGGTCCTTGCGATCGGCATACAAGCAGTCCAGGAGATACCAGGTCGAATAAATCGACATGACGACGAAGAACGTCACCACGATGAAAATCATCCCGTCGAGGGCGCCGGCCTGCACCACGGTGCGGACGGTCGCGAGATCGACGGCGCCCAGCACCCGGTAGCCGCCGAACAGGGAGGCCAGGACCAAGAGTCCGCCGAGCACCGCCGGAATCATCCAGATGGCGCGATTTTCCCAAAATTCCCGGCGTACCAGCCAGATAGCGGTGTTCATTCGGCCTCTCCAGACAGCTTGGCCACGAACAAGTCGGCGATGCTCAAGGCGTGCACTTCCCCCAACGTGGCGAGCTGCTCCAAGTTGGGCTGCTCGTAATACAGGACCACTTTGCCCAGCATGCGGCGCTCATGGAATGGTTTGCCGGCGCGCGCCGCGTCCAGGTTGTCGGCGGCGACGGCGACCGCCGCGTAGCGGGTGGCGATGTCGTCGAGCGACGAATCGAGAACGATGCGGCCCTTGTCGATGAACAGCACATCGGTCAGCAGATTCTCCACTTCCTCCACCTGATGGGTGGTGATCAGTATGGTCCGTGTGTCGTCCATGTAGTCATTCACCAGCGCATCGTAAAAGGCGCGCCGCGCGAGAATATCCAAGCCCAGGGTCGGCTCGTCGAGCACCAGCAGCTTGGCATCGATGGCCATGGTCAACGCCAGGTGCACTTGAGTCTTCATGCCCTTGGATAATTCGCGCATGCGGCGCCCGCCCGTGATTCCGGTCTTGGCGAGCAGGCCGACGGCGCGATCGCGGCGAAATCGCGGGTGCACGCCGGCGACGAAGTCGATGGCCTGATCGACGCGCAGCCAGGCCGGGAGCACGGCCACGTCGGCGATGAAGCAGGCATCGCGCATCAGCTCGGCGCGTCCGCGAAATGGCTCGCGATCCAGCACTCTCAGCCGCCCCTCGTAGGCGGTCAGCCCGAGGATGGCGCGCAGCGCAGTGGTCTTGCCGGCGCCGTTCGGGCCGATGAGGCCGACGATGCGGCCGGCTTCCACGGTGAAGTTGGCACGGTCCAGCGCAACGTGCGCGCCGTACTTTTTGGTGAGATCTCGAGCTTCGATGAGCGCGGGCATGATGAGCCTCATTCTTCCGTAGGCAAGCTGCCCCGGGGCGGCGGGGCCGGGTGCGTCAGTGCCGGTGTCTGGGCAAACAATTCCTGCGCGGAGAACCCGAGCCTGTGGATGACCGCGAGAATTTGCGGCCACTCCTCGTGCAGGAAACGCTCCCGCTCTCCGGCCAGCAACAGCCGTTGAGCACCCTCACTTACGTACATGCCCCGACCGCGGCGTTTTTCGACCAGGCGTTCGTCGACCAATTGCTGATATCCCTTCAGCACCGTCAGCGGATTGAGCCGGTAATCGGCGGCAACCGCCCTCACGGAGGGCAAAGGATCACCCTCCTTGAGTGCGCCCTCTAGGATCAGGGCGACCATCCGATCGCGCAGTTGGCGATAGATGGGCTGGTTGTCGTTCCAATTAGGGTCCATTCCTCACTCGATTTGCTGTTGTGGCTATATAGCACTCTAGTCTAAGGCAACGCTTCCTTCGATCGGCGCTCAGACGGCGCCGTTCGATGTCACGGCCGCCGCGTGGGCCAGCGAGATGTTCGTCGCCTGCTGGTGCGAGGCGTCGTTGAACAAGTAGGCGACTCCGCCGATGATCAGGCTGTTCATCATCAGGGCGACGGCAAGGGCGGCAAGCTTGGTTGAGATCTGGGTGTTCATGAGAGTCTCCGGTTAGTGGCTGTCATCGAGGTGTTTCGGTGACTTGGTGATATAGTTGCATACATCACTGCTACATGCAAGCACTTTGATGGATCTTTTTTTGGCAGCCGGAAATTGCGGTTATGCTGCGACGCACAAGGTGCGGGCGCGCGCATAACCCAGCGACCGCAGACCCCCCCAGGACGCTACCCCCGCAGCCGCCCCGTGGCCCCAGAATTGGCAGCGTGTATGCTTGTCGCATGGAAGCGTTCGACGAGGATGCAATGTTGATGGTGCGATACCGGGACGGTGACTCGGACGCATTTTCGACGCTGTACGCTCGTCACAAGGGTCCGCTCTATCGTTATCTGCTGCGGCAGGTGCGCAATGCCGGCGCAGCGGCGGACTTGTTCCAAGATGTCTGGTCGCGATTGGTCGCCACGCGCGGCCGCTATGAGGCGCGCGCCAAATTCGCCACCTATTTGTTCCACATTGCGCACAACTGCACCATCGATTTTTTCCGCCGTGATCTCAAGATGCGAAACACCGCGCGGCCCGATGACGCCGATGCGCTGTCGGAGCCGGAAGTGCCCGAGTATCAACGCCCCGACGGGATCGCGGAATTCGCCGAGCAGCAGTCCGCGCTGCTCGCGGCGCTGGGCGCATTGCCGCGCGAACAGCGCGAGGCATTTCTGCTGCACGAAGAGACGGGACTGACCATCGAGGAAATCGCGCGCGTGACCGACGTCGGAGTCGAGACGGCCAAGAGCCGGCTGCGCTATGCGATTCGCAAATTGAAGAAGTCGCTGCTTCCTGCGCCGATCCCCGATGCGCGGCCCCTACGGACGCGAACGATTTGAGCAACCCGCAATCAATGGAACCGGCCGACGACCTGGACGAATATTTGCGCGGCGACAGCGCGCTGTCGCGCCAGTACCGGAAGGAATCGGCACCCACGCCGCCGCATGCGCTCGATCGGCGCGTTCTTGGATCGCCGCGCGCTGCGCACGGCAATCCGCCGTGGCTGGCGCCGCTCGCGTTCGCCGCCAGCGTTTTGCTGTCGGTGGCGCTGGTGCTCGCCATCGTATTCGGGCCGCAAACCGCCAAGCGCGTCGACGATGCCCCGCGCCTGGTGCGTGTCGCCGCACATTCGGACACGTTGACGAATCCTGCCCTCGATCGCAAGCACCACCTGTACAGCAGCGATCCGAAGTCCGCGCGCGCGCCGGCGGACTGGCTCGCCGATATCGCAGCCCTGCGCCGTGCCGGACGCAACCGTGAAGCGGAGGCGGAGCTGCGGCGCTTTCACAGCACCTATCCCGACTATTCGACCGGCGACCTCGCGCTCCGGCCGGGAAGCCGCCCCTGATTGGGGCGATTTCGGCTACCATTCTTGGTTTTTGCGCCGGGAGCCAGTCATGAAAAAGCCAGTCACCATCACCATCACGGGCGCGGCCGGGAATATCGGCTATGCGCTCGCGTTTCGCGTCGCGTCGGGTCAGATGCTCGGCACCGATCAGCCGATCAACTTGAATCTGCTGGAGATTCCTGCGGCGAGCGCGGCGGTGCAGGGCGTGGTGATGGAGTTGAACGACTGCGCTTTCCCCACTCTGAACAAGGTAACCGCGACCAGCGACGCCGCGGTCGCATTCAAGGACTGCAACTTCGCCATGCTGGTCGGTGCGCGGCCGCGCGGTCCGGGCATGGAGCGCAAGGATCTCTTGCTGGAGAACGCCAAGATTTTTTCCGCGCAGGGCAAGGCGCTGGACGCGTTCGCCAGCCGCGATGTGCGCGTCCTCGTGGTCGGCAATCCCGCCAATACCAATTCGCTGATCGCGCAGCGCAACGCCCCGTCGCTGCCGCCCCATCGGTTCACGGCGATGACTCGTTTGGACCACAACCGAGGTTTGGCGCAGCTCACCGAAAAGAGCGGGGCCTCCCTCGCGAAGGTCAAGAAGGTCATCATTTGGGGCAACCATTCGGCGACCCAGTATCCCGATTTGCATCACGCCTCCGTCGACGGCAAACCGGCGTTGTCGGTGGTCGAAGCGGGTTGGTTCAAGGACACCTTCATACCGACGGTGCAGCAACGGGGTGCGGCGGTCATCAAGGCGCGCGGCACCTCTTCCGCGGCTTCCGCCGCAGCGGCGGCGCTCGACCACGTTCACGATTGGATGCTGGGCACGCCGCCGGACGATTGGGTCAGCATGGCGGTCGCCTCCGATGGCAGCTATGGAATTCCGGAGGGAGTGATCTACTCCTACCCGGTGACCTGCAGGAACGGCGAGTACAGCATCGTGCAAGGATTGAGCATCAACGATTTCAGCCGCGAGAAGATGCAGGCGACGCATCATGAACTGCTGGAAGAACGAGAAGGCGTGAAAGACCTGATTTGAGGCGGACCCGATGAACGACGTTGCCCAAAGCGCAGGCCTCTCTCTGGCCTGGGCAGTGTTGTTCCTCGGGGTGCTGCTGATTCTCGCCTATCGACGCTCGAGCCTCACCTCGAGTTCCTGCGTTCTCGGAATAATGCTGCTCGCTTACTGGGCGTTCGGAAATTCCCCGGAGTGGTGGAAGATCCTGATCTGCGTCCCGTACGCCTTGCTGTTGCTGCTGAATGTCCGGCCGTTGCGCCTCCGGGCCGTGACGCGGCCGTTCCTGCGCAGCTACCGCAGACTGCTGCCGCCGATGTCTGCGACCGAGCGCGAAGCCTTGGACGCGGGGACCGTGTGGTGGGACGGGGAATTATTCACCGGCGGGCCGGATTGGCACAAGCTCATGTCCGCCAAGGTGCCGACGCTCACCGCGGAGGAACAGGCGTTTCTGGATGGTCCGTGCGAAGAATTGTGCGCGATGCTCGACGATTGGGACATCACCCACACCCGGGCGGATCTGCCGCCGCAGGTGTGGTCCTTCATCAAGTCCAAAGGCTTCTTCGCCATGATCATTCCGCGGCGCTACGGCGGTCTGGAATTTTCGGCGTACGCGCATTCCTGCGTGCTGATCAAGCTCGCGTCGCGTTCGGGCACGGCCTCCTCGACCGTGGCGGTGCCGAACTCCTTGGGTCCGGCGGAGTTGCTGCTGCATTACGGCACGGAGGCACAGAAGGATCATTTCCTGCCGCGCCTGGCACGCGGCGAAGATGTGCCTTGTTTCGCCCTCACAGGCCCGCGCGCCGGCTCCGATGCCGCCTCCATTCCCGACACCGGCGTCATCTGCAGGGGCCCGTGGCGGGGCTCGGAAATCGTCGGCATCAAGCTCAATTTCTCGAAGCGCTACATCACCTTGGCGCCCGTCGCCACCGTGGTCGGGCTTGCCTTTCGTTTGTTCGATCCTGACCGGCTGATGGGCGAGCGGACGGACCTCGGGATCACCTGTGCATTGATTCCGCGCGATACGCCCGGGGTCACCATCGGGCGCCGGCATTTCCCGCTGAACGTCCCTTTCCAGAACGGGCCGATCCAGGGACACGATGTGTTCGTGCCCATCGACGCCATCATCGGCGGCTTCCCCATGGCCGGCCAAGGATGGCGCATGCTGGTCGAACAGCTGTCGGTGGGCCGCTGCATTTCGCTCCCCTCGAGCGCCACCGGCGGCGCGCAGGCGGCGGTGTATGCATCGGCGGCGTACGCGCGCATACGCCGGCAATTCAACATGCCGATCGGCCGCTTCGAAGGCGTAGAACAGGTTTTGGCGCGCATGGCGGCGCGTACCTACATCATGGATGCCGCGCGCTCGGTCACCGCGGGCGCGATCGACGGCGGCGAGAAGCCCTCGGTGCCGTCCGCCATGCTGAAATATCACGCCACCGAATTCGGCCGCATGATCGCCAACGATGCGATGGATGTGCACGGCGGCAAGGGCATCTGCCTCGGACCCAAGAATTATCTGGGCCGCGGATACCAGGTCGTGCCGGTGGCGATCACGGTCGAAGGCGCCAATATCCTGACGCGCAGCCTCATCATCTTCGGCCAAGGAGCGGTGCGCTGCCACCCCTTCGTGCTGCGCGAGATGAATGCGGCGCGCAATCCCGATCGCGAAGCCGGCATAGCAGAGTTCGACCGCGCGCTCATGGGTCACATCGGATTCGCCATATCCAATGCCGCGCGCTCGCTGGTCTTAGGGCTGACGCTCGCGCGCTTCACCCTGGTACCGCAGGCCGGACCGAGCACGCGCTACTTCCAACACGTGAACCGATATAGCGCGTCATTTGCGCTGGCGACCGACATCGCGATGCTGGCGCTCGGCGGCTATCTGAAGAAGAAGGAAACTCTGTCGGCGCGCTTGGGCGACGTGCTGTCGGCGATGTACCTGGCGTCGATGGTATTGAAGCATCACGACAATCAGGGCCGCGCGGCCGCCGATCTGCCGCTGGTCGAATGGGCCTGCCGGAGCCTCCTGTACCAGGCGCAGGAACAACTACACCTGTTCTTGCGCAATTTCCCGAACCGTCCCTTGGCGGCGTTCATGCGGCTGCTCATCTTTCCGCGCGGCCTGACGTATTTTCCGCCGAGCGACCGTCTGGGGCGCGACATCGCCGACCTGATCATGAACCCGACAGCCGCCAGGGAGCGGCTGACCCAGCACATCTACAAGACTTGCGCCGCAAACAACCCCCTGGGTCTGCTGCAAGAGGCGTTGACTCTGTCCGCACGGGCGGAATCCCTGGAAAAGCGCATTCGGGTGGACGGCGTCAAAACCGGCCGCGTGACGGCGTTGGATTTGCCGGGACAAATTTCACAGGCGCTGCAGCTCGGCATTCTGAGCGAGGCCGAGGCAGCCGCGTTGCGCGACTACGATGCCAAGGTCTCGGCTCTCATCGATGTCGACGACTTCGCGCCGCACGAACTGCGCGCCGGCATTGGCGCGGGCGCGGGCGCCGGCACCGGCGCCTGCACGGGCGCGGGCATCGCCGCGGGCGGCAACCCGGATTCATAGTGCGCCGCCCCGGGCGCTGGCACTTTTTACAATGCACATGGTCGTATTGGGCCATTGCGCCGGGGCGTATTCCTGTCTGCCGCGATGCCGCTGTAAGATGGGTCAATCGTCCGCCACCACCAGGAGATCCCTATGAATCGTCTAATTCTCGCGTTGGGCGTCACCTTGATTGCGACCCTCGCCGTGGCGCAGGAGCGCACCGCGCCGGCGCCGAATGCCGAGGTCTACATCATTGCTCCGCAAAACGGCGCGACGGTACATGGGCCGGTCACCATACGCTTTGGTTTGAAGGGGATGGGGGTCGCCCCGGCGGGAGTCAAATTCGACAACACGGGGCATCATCATCTCCTGATCGACACCGACCTCAGCGAATTGAAGCTCGACGCGCCGCTGCCGGCGACCGATAAGATAGTGCACTTCGGCAAGGGCCAGACCGAGACCACGATGACTTTGCCGCCCGGCAAGCACACGCTCGAGCTGCTGTTTGCGGACTACCTGCACCTGTCCTTCGATCCGCCGCTGCACTCGAAGAAAATCACCATCACCGTGGAATGACATGCGGGCGATCCTGCATATCGACATGGACGCCTTCTACGCGTCCGTGGAGGAGCAGGATCGCCCGGAACTCAAAGGCAAGCCCTTGATCGTGGGCGGCACGGACGGCCGGGGCGTGGTCGCGGCGGCCAGCTATGCCGTGCGGCGCTTCGGCGTGAGGTCGGCCATGCCCATGCGCGAAGCGTTGCGCCGCTGCCCCGAGGCCATTTGCGTTCGCCCGCGCATGGCGCGCTACAAGGAAGTGTCGGAACAGGTGTTCGCGATTTTTCGCGAATTCACGCCGCTCGTGGAAGGCTTATCCCTGGACGAAGCTTTTCTCGACGTCACCTCGAGCCTGCGGCTCCTGGGGAGCGCAGAGTCGATCGGCCGCGAAATCCGGCGCCGCATCCGCGGGCAAACCGGCCTCACCGCGTCGGTGGGAATCGCGCCGAACAAATTACTGGCGAAAATCGCCTCTGATCTCAACAAGCCCGACGGCATGTGCCGCATCGGCGCGGACAATGTGCACGACATCTTGGATGGGTTGCCGATCGAGAAATTGTTCGGCGTGGGGGCCAAGAGCCTGCCGGGCGCGCACGCGGCGGGAATTCGCACCTTCGGCGATTTGCGTCTGGCCGGCGACGAGGCGTTGTGGCGAGCCTTCGGCAAGCATGGAAGGACCCTGCGCGAACGCGCATGCGGTTTGGACGACCGGCCCGTCGAGCCGAACCGCGAAGAGCAGTCGATCAGCGCGGAGCAGACTTTCGCCGCGGATATCCAAGGGAGCGCGCCGCTCGCGCTGCGGCTGCTGCGGCTCGCGGACCGGGCGACCTCGCGGCTGCGGGCGCACAAACTCGCCGCCGGCAGAGTGAGCGTCAAGATCCGCCGCGCCGATTTCACCACCTACACTCGCCAGCGCGCCCTGCGGCCCCCCACGCAGGACTCGGCCGTCGTATCGGCCGCCGCAAGGGCTCTGCTGGAGCAATGGCTGGCGACCCAGCCCGATGCCGCAGTGCGATTGTTGGGGGTCGGCGTCAGCGACTTGCAGATATCGGCGCAGGCCGACTTGTTCGACGCCAGCCCCGCCGCAGGTTCGCGATTGGACATGGTCATTGACGGCATCCGCGACCGCTTCGGCTCAGGAATGCTGACCCGCGCCAGCCTATTGCCGGGGACTCCGCGCGGCTCGGGATCCGGCGGCTGAGTTGCTATCCTAGGAAAGCCATGTACCTCCGCTTCTTCGGGCTCAATGAGAAGCCCTTCGCCATCACGCCGGATCCGCGCTATCTCTATTTGAGCGAACGCCACGCCGAAGCTTTGGCGCATTTGCTATACGGCATCAACGAGTCGGGGGGCTTCATTCAGCTGACCGGGGAGGTGGGTACGGGTAAAACCACCGTGGTGCGCACCCTGCTGTCGAGGGTTCCGCATCATGCCGACGTCGCGGTGATATTGAATCCGCGCATGACGCCCGTAGAGTTTCTGCTCACCGTCTGCGAAGAGCTGGGTCTCGACATCGCCGACAGCGATCGCGACAGCGTCAAACAGATGGTCGATGCGCTGAACCGGCGGCTGCTGGCGGCCCATGCCGAAGGCCGGCGCATCATCGTGATCGTGGACGAGGCGCAGAATCTATCCGCCGACGTGCTGGAACAGGTTCGGCTGCTGACCAATCTGGAGACCCCCACCCAGAAGCTGCTGCAAATCATTCTGATCGGGCAGCCGGAACTTCGCGAATTGCTCGACCGCACCGAGCTGCGCCAGCTGGCGCAGCGAATCACCGGCCGATATCACTTGGAGCCGTTGTCGCGCGAGGAAACCCGGGGCTATATCCGTCATCGGCTGCGCGTCGCCGGCGCCGCAGGGGAAATCTTCACCGCCTCGGCGCTCACTGAAGTGCACCGGCTGGCGGCGGGGATCCCGCGCGTGATCAACGTGACTTGCGACCGGGCCCTGCTCGGCGCCTATACCCAGGAAACGCGCAAGGTGACGGCCGCGCTGGTGCGGCTCGCGGCCGGCGAGGTCTATGGCCGGCGATTCGTCCCCGTATGGCTGGGGTGGCTCGCCTGGGTTCTGGGGATAGTGGGCGTTGCAGTTGCCGTCTTCGGCGGCTGGCAATTGTGGCAGCGCCAGTCTTCGCCCTTGCACGCCTTCCGCGGCACGCCGCAGGTCACGCTTCGACCGGCTTCCGCGAAGTCGGTTCCGATTCCGGCCGCACCCTCCGCCTCCCCGGCGGGGACGGTGCGCGGGACTGCGGCCGCCTCCATATCCCTCAACGCATTGCTCGCCGCCAACAGCGCCGATACCAGCGATGCAGCCGCCTTCCGCCGCCTGTTGTCATTATGGGGCACGGCCATGGCGGACGATAAGGACCCCTGCGGGCAGGCAGCCAAGGCGGGATTGTCGTGTCTGGAACAGCGCGGCTCCTGGGCGCAGGTCAGAGCCTTGAATCGGCCTGCCATTCTGACGCTGAGCGACGATGCCGGACGACGCCACCGCGTCGTGCTCTCGGGGTTGGACGATCGATTCGCAATCTTGGATCTGGGCGAACACAATGAGCGGGTGCCGCTCGAGGAGCTGTCGCGCGATTGGTTCGGGGAATTCACCCTCGTGTGGAAACCCAAGACCGCGCGCACCCGGCTGCTGTCCGTGGGGATGTCGGGAGAGGAGGTCCGATGGCTCCGCCGCAGCCTGAACGCCCTGCAAGGCGCCGCTTCGGATCCGGAACACGGCGACGTGTACGATCAGGAATTGGCGATTGCCGTACAGAATTTCCAGCGCGAGCATCGACTCAATGTCGACGGCATCGCGGGAGTACAGACCCAAGTCATGCTCGACACCGCATTGGCCGAACCCGGTTCGCCCTTGTTGCTGCCCAACGCTCCGCGCGGCGGTTAGGTACCCTCATGTCCTTTATTCTCGACGCACTCAAGAAGTCGGAAATCGAACGGCAGCGGCAATCCGTGCCGGGGCTGATGGACACGCACCCCAGTGCGCGGCGCAGCCGCCTGCCGGGCTGGGCGATCGCACTGGGCGTCTTGCTCAGCATCAATTTGCTGGCCTTGACCTTCGTGTTGTCGCGAAAGAGCGCTCCCGCCACGCATGCATCGCAACCGAGGGAGGCGGCGTCCGTACCCGAAGCCGCCGCAGCGCCCGAACCCTCGCATTTCAGCCCGTTGGACGCGGCGCCGGCGGCGCTGGTGTATGCGCCGGAAATTCCGGTCGCGGCCGGCGAACGCCTTGGCGAACGCCCCGCGCCTCTTCGGCCGCCGGCGGTGCGCAGGGTTTCAGCCGGGGCCGAGGCCGGCGCCGCGGCCCCACGTCCCGCGCATCGCCCGGATCCCCTGTTGACGGACCAGGACTCGAAAGCCGATGAGGAAGTTCTGCCCTCGATCGGTGAAATCAACTTGACGGGCGCGCAAGCGCTGCCAGATCTGCACCTCGACGTTCATGTGTATGCGACCAAGCCGGCCGAGCGCTTCGTGTACGTCAATATGCGCAAGTATCACGAAGGCTCCACGCTGCAGGAAGGTCCGACCGTCGAGCGCATTCGGCGCGATGGGGTGGTGCTGAGCTATCAGGGCCTGCGATTCATTCTGCCGCGGCAGCCGTGAACGGCCAGCTACTCCGCCAGCACGAAGGTGACTTTCAAGCGCACGCGATATTCGGTGATCTTGCCCTTGCCGACGACTACATCCTGGCTCGCCACCCAGGCACCCGCGACATTCTTCAGAGTTTTGGTGGCGCGCTTCACGCCGTTCTCGAGCGCGTCGTCGAAGCTCTTCTTGGATGACGCGATGATTTCCGTGACCCTTGCGACTGATGACATGTTCGGCTCCCGTTGCTTTAGGTTCTTGGCCTCAGCATCCTGACAGACATGTGCGGAACGGTGCAATCGGCGGCACTAGCTTGCACCGCCGGGCATGGCTACCATGTGAGCGACGATTTTAGTCTTTGGGAGTGTCGCTGCCTTGGGGTATCCGCTTCTCGTGCGCCTGTCGCTGGCGGCCGCGGTGTGGCTGGACGCGAGCGCCGGCGCTGCCGCAGGGACGATCGAAGGCGCCGTCGCCTTTCCGGCCCAGCCCGTGCCCTCGATGACCGTCTATGCCTCCGACCTCGATACCCTGAAGATCCACTCCGTACAGCTCGCGCGCGGGCAGGCGAATTTCACCGTCGAGGTACCCGCCGGCCGCTTTGTGGTGTTTGCAGCGCCCAACGAACCCGGCGCTCCCGGCGTCTATGGCGCGCACACGCAGTACAGCCTGTGCGCGCCGCGCGATGCCGGCGGCTGCGAGGATCACTCGCTGGCGCCGGTCGCCGTCACCGGACGGGCGCCGCACGCCGCAGTGACCATCGATGACTGGTACCTGACCGATGCGGTCGCCGAGCAGATAGACCGCGTCCGCGGCGTCGCGGCCGGCCTCGATTCGGAACCCCTGAGCGCGCCGCGATTCTCCGAATACCCGAGCGCACCATTCGACGCCGCCGAGCCCAAGCCCAAGATCGATTACCCAGGCGGCGAGCTGTCCGAAGAGGACTCCAAGACCCTGCAGCGCGCGCTGTCGATCGGTCCAAATTTCGCCGGCCACGTCACGGTGGCCCTGACGAGCTGCGGCCCGGCATGCGGCCGCCTGCTCCTGGTCGATTGGCGCAGCGGGGCCATTCAGGAGCTGCCGCCGCGGGGTTCGCGTGCGCCGATCCCAGGAGCGCTGCCGTGCCGAAACGACGAAACGCTGCTATTCCGCCGCGACAGCAGGCTGCTCTGCGTCACCCGCGTACGCGGTGCGGCGGTGGTCACTCAGTATTACGTGTGGAACCAAAAGAATGCCGCGCTGGTGCAGAGCGGCGAGTACCGGCGGACGCCGCAGGCGTTCTGCGCGGTTGCGGCGCGCTAAGCCCGATCATGCGATGATTGACCCATGCGCAAGATCTTGACGTTGACCATGAGCGGCTTGGTGACCGTATTGCCCCTGGCATTGACGGTCTATGTCATCTGGTGGCTGGTACAGACGGTGGAGGGGTGGCTGCGGCGCGCTTTGATCGGGCTCGGCATCGTGAGTCCGCAGCACTATTGGCCCGGTTTGGGGTTGATCACCGGATTCTTGCTGTTGCTGGTCGTCGGCAGCTTGGTCAATGCCTATGCGGGCAAGATCCTGCTCAAATATTGGAACGATTTTTTGGGCCGAATCCCGTTCGTGAAGACCCTCTACGGCGGATTTCGCGACGTCGTCAGTTTGCTGCCGTCGGGCAGCGGCGAGAAGCGCGACCTGCAGCGCGTGGTATTGGCCCGGTTCGCGGACGTGCATGCGATTGGATTCGTCACCCGCGAAGACGTGCCGCCGGTGTTGCTCGCGCATGGCGGCCAAGATTGGGTGACCGTGTATTTCCCGATGAGCTACGCCTTCGGCGGCTACACCATTTACCTGCCGCGGGAACGCATTGCGCCGCTCGACATTTCGGTCGAAGACGCCATGCGATTGGCGATCACCGCGGGTTTGACGGCTGCTGGTTCGCGCCAATAGCCGAGGGCCTTGGGTCTCATGGTCAAGCGCTGTCTGCTGGTCCTTGCACTCGCGGCGAGCCACTCCCCGGCCGCCTCGGGAGTCGGGGTGCACGGCGCGGCTGCGCCCGGCGCGGCGACGCCCGGCGCAGCCATGTCCGGTATGGCGGCGCGGCACGCCAAGCCGGCCGCCGCTGCGGACAGAAACCAGACCTGGAGGGCTGAGGCTGCCGCGATCCTCGTGGCCCGCGCGGATGCGAACTCGCTGGCGACGGCCGCGGCATTACGCTTTACGGGTCCTGCATACGGCGCAAAATCGGCCGGCGCGAGCCCCAAGCCGTCGGCCCTGGACTTGGCAGCCCGCGCCAGCGAGTTGGCGCCGCAAGACGCGAGCATCGGCTGGCTGCACCTGCAATTGTGTTCGGGCACACCCGCGTGCGACATCCGCGACGTCGCGACCGTCATGCGCTGGGTGGACGCGGACAACGGCGCTGCCTGGCTGCAGACGCTGTCGGCGGCGCAGAAGGACAGGGATTCCACGGAAGTGGACCGGATCCTCGCGGACATGGCTCACGGGGAGCGCTTCGATTTGTATTGGAACCGGATCGTGGTGCTGATGGTCGATGCTCTTGGTGCCGCGCATGATCAGTTGCCGGGCGGTTTCGCAGCGTCGGATTCCGCCAGGCTGACCACGGTCAGCGGAATCGCCAGCGGCGAGGTCATTCCGCCGTTTGCGGCGCTGGTGGACGCTTGCCGGGACTCGAGTGCCGGAGCGGAGCGGCGCGACGTGTGTTTGAGGCTGTCGAAGACCATGCAACGGAGCGACACCATCGCCGCGCAACTGGTGGGTTTCGGCATCGAGAGGCGCCTGCTCGCGCCCGATAGCAGGGAGGCCCGGGCTATTGCCGAGCGAAAGCACCTATTGGAGTGGCGAGAGGCGGCCGCGGCCAAGTTCGACAATCCGCTGTTGCCCTGGACGAAGAACGCGCGGGCGCGCGCGCGCATCGCACACATGCGCGCCATGCCGCGCGAAGAGGACGTCTGCATCGCGATACTGCGACAACACAAGATGGCGCTCGACCCGCCGGAGGTGCACCCGTGATCGACTTGTACTATTGGCCGACTCCCAATGGCCACAAAATCACTCTTTTCCTGGAAGAGACGGACATTCCCTACACCATCATCCCGGTGAACATCGGCAGCGGTGAACAGTTCCGGCCGCAATTCCTGGCCATCTCGCCGAATAACCGCATGCCGGCGATCGTTGATCACGCGCCGATGGAGCGCGGCGCGCCGATATCGGTTTTCGAATCCGGTGCGATCTTGCTCTATCTGGCGGACAAGAGTGAGCGCTTCATTGCGCAGGACTTGCGCGGCCGGGTCGAAACGCTGCAGTGGCTGTTCTGGCAGGTCGGCGGGCTTGGGCCCATGGCCGGCCAGAATCATCACTTCTCGAGGTATGCCCCCGAGAAGATTCCGTATGCCGTCGAGCGCTACGTCAATGAAACCAATCGCCTCTACGGCGTGCTGAACAAGCGCCTCGCCGACCGCGAATTCATCGCCGGCGCCTATTCCATTGCCGACATGGCGGCCTATCCCTGGATCGTACCCTACGAGGCGCAGGGGCAGAATCTCGGCGACTTTCCGCATCTGAAACGCTGGTTCGAGGCGATCAAGAACCGCCCCGCCACGCTGCGCGCCTACGAGCGCGGCGCCGCAATCAACACCAATCCGACCGTCAACGAGGAATCGCGGAAAATTCTGTTCGGTCAGACGGCGCAGACGATCGGCAAATCCTGACTCACGGCCCTTTGGCGTCGTGCGTCTTGAGCCAGGCGAGCACGTAGCTCACTTTGTCGATCAGCAGGCTGGGACGCGCCGAGATATCGTGCGAGGCGTTCGGTACGCGCACCAAGGCCGTGTCGATCTTGCGTAATTTGAGCGCTTCATAGAATTGCTCGGCCTCGCTCGACGGAGTGCGGTAGTCCACTTCGCCGGTCATCAGCATCGTCGGCGTGCGCACGTTGCCCACATAAGCCAGCGGCGAACGCTTCCAATAGGACTGCACGTCGTCCCACGGAAACCCGGAAAACCAGTAGCGATAGAAGTAGTTGGTCATATCGGCGGTGAGCACGAAGCTCGCCCAATTGATCACGGGCTTGACCACGACGGCGGCGCGGAAGCGGTCGGTGTGACCGACGATCCACGCCGTCAGCACGCCTCCGCCGCTCCCGCCCGTGACGAACAGGCGCTCTGTATCGACATAGCCCCGGCCGATCACCGCGTCCACGCCGGACATGAGGTCGCCGAAATCATGGTCCGGATAATCGTGGTGGATCAGATCGGCGAACTCTTCGCCGTAGCCCGTGCTGCCGCGCGGATTGAGGTACAGCACCACGTAACCGGCGGCGGCGTACAGTTGGATTTCGGCGGCAAAACTCGGCCCATAGCTCGCAAACGGCCCGCCGTGAATCTCCAGCAGCAAGGGATATTTCTTGGCGGCATCGAAGCCCGGCGGCTTGACGATCCATCCCTGAATGCGGCGGCTGTCGACCGACGACTCGAACGAAAATTCCTCCACCGTGCCGAGCGTCCGCCGGCTCAGCAGCGTGTCGCTGAGCGCGGTCAGGGTGGCGATATCGCGCGGCGAGGTGCCGGTGGCCAACGCCGCGGGGGCGAGGGCCGCGGCTCTGGTGTAGGCGAACCGGCCATTGGCCGCGACCGAGAACGAGCCGCCCGAATAGGGCCGCGTGATGTCGTTGCCGCCGAGGTCATCGGCCAGAACGCGGAGTTTTCCCCCGAGATCGATCGCCGCGATCTTGATCGATCCGTGGTCGTCGTACTGAAAGATCACTTGACGGCTGTCGCCGGTCCACTGCGGCTCGGCGGCGTCGCGGTCGAGATTCGGCGTGAGCGAATGCGAGTGGCTGCCGTCGCTGTCCATCACGTATAGCTGGGTCGCCTGATAGCCCAGCCGCTTGTCGTCGAATCCCAGGTAGGCGATGTGTTTGCCGTCGGGGGAAACCACGGGATGCCGGTCCGGGCCGCGCCGATCGGTGAGTGCGTGAATGGAGCCGTCCGACAAATCCACCCGGTAGATCTCGCTGTCGATCGGTTCATAGTCGGCGTCGGCACGCCGGTTCGCCGTGATCAGCACGCCCTTGCCGTCGGCCGTGAATGCCGGTGTGCCCTCGTGGTCGAAATCGCCGTGCGTGAGCTGGCGGGCCGCGCCGCCGTCGGCGCCGATGATGAACAGCTGGCTGAAGACATTCGGCAGATAACCCTCGCCGTCGACCCGGAACACCATCCTGTCGATGAGCTTCGGCGGATCCGCCCAATGAGCGTTCTTCGGCGCTTCGGGCAAATCCACCTTCAGCGGCTTGCGCTCGGCGGGCACCGGCATGGTGAAGCCCAGCCAGCGGCCGTCGGGCGACCAGGCGAGACTGGAGGGCGATTCGGTAAAGTTGCTGATGGCGGCAGTGACGCCGCTGTCGGTCCAATAAACGAAGAGTTGAGTCGAGCCATCCGCACCCGCCCCTAGGTACGCCAGGCGAGTGCCGTCGGGCGACCAGCGCGGCTTGCTGCTCGGCGCGGCGCCGCTGAGCGGGCGTGCATGCTTGCCATCGGCTCCAATCAGCCAAATGGCGCCTCGAGGCCGGTCCGTCTTGATGTCGAAACTCATCCGCACGTAGGCGATGCTGCGGCCATCGGGTGAAATTTGCGGATCGCTCGCCCATTGGAGATCGAAGACATCGAGGGGTGCGAAGACGGGCTTCTCGGTCTGCGCCGCTTTTTCGGTCTGCGCCACGTTCTCGGTCAGCGCGACGCCCGGCGCCGCCAGCGCGCATAGGACCAGCGCCGTTGCCCCAAATCGCCATCCCAGCCGAGTCCGCAGCCGAACTTGATTCATGCCGGTTTCCTTCGAGCCACCCAGCAGTAGCGCTGATGTTCATTGACGATTCCCACGGCCTGCATGAACGCATAGCAAATGGTCGATCCGACGAAACGGAACCCTCTGTGCTTGAGATCCCGGCTCATCGCGTCGCTGTGGGGAGTCGATTGGGCAACGCCGCCCAGGTAAAGGGGCCGGCGGCGCAACACCTCGCCGTCCGTGAACCTCCAGATGTAGCCGTCGAAGGACCCTGAGGCACGGATTTCCAGATAGGCTTTGGCGTTGGAAATAAAGGCATCCACCTTGAGGCGATTCCTGACGATGCCCGGGTCCTGCATCAGTCGCCTGCGTTTGGCCGCGTCATAGCGGGCCATTTTCTCGGCGTCGAAACCGTCGAACGCCTTGCGGTAAGTCTCGCGCTTGCGGAGGATGGTGAGCCAGCTCAAGCCCGCCTGGGCGCCCTCCAGACACAGCATCTCGAAGAGAGCACGGTCGGCATGTACCGGCACCCCCCACTCGTTATCGTGATAGTCGATGTACAGGGGGTCCGCCGGGCACCAGGCGCAGCGCAGCTTGCCGTCGGCATGGCGCTGCACTCCGAGCTGTCGGCGGTCGGGTTTGCTGGCCATGAGTCGCGATGAGGATTCAGCCGTGCAGGCGCACGGCGTGACGGTCCTTGTAAACCAATTCGATGCGGTCGACTCCGCGCGTGCGGCGCGCCGCACTGCGGATCTCGTGCATCAGTTTGAGCAGCACTCGGGTATTCACTTCCGGGGTTGCGCTCAGGCGCGGCTCCACCCCGAGATGCAGCACGGCGAAACGCTCATGCGCCGAGCGCACGAAAACGGCAACCCCCAGGGGCCGTCCCATGTCGGATACCGCGAACAGCGTTTGCACTCCTGCGATATCGCCGACGCGGACTCGCAAGCCGCCCTCATGCTCGTAGATCTCCGGCACCCCGTAGGTTTCTATGGATTGCTGGATCCCGACGCGCACACGGTGCTGGTTGACGTTGAAGAACAGTAACTGCTCCAGCGCGGCGCGCTGAGCCACAGGCAATTTCGATGTAATCCCGATTGAACTGCTCAATGCTCCCCCGCCATGGGCGCGCGAGCGCCTCAAGATGAGTGTCCAGTCACAGAATTAACTTGACGCAGTGCAACAGACTTGTCTGCCGCCTGAGACTCCGTATCGTATAGCGTCGCCCGATGAATGACACTAGCCTAGCGAGTGTGGCGTAATCGTTGTTGCAGTGCGGTCTCCTGCGACGGACAGGCCTCGAGGGTTTCAAAGAGGGGAAACAACCGGTGCTAGCTTCTGACGAAGAAGGCGGCACGCTGGACGCGGTGCGGTTCAGCCTCGCGAGCGACATCGTTGAGCTCGTGGTGCTGACCAGCGACGAAGTGTTCCTGCAAACCTTACGCGAGGCGGTGGGCGACGCGCGGCGGCTATGGCATGTCCCCTCCGCCGACAAGGTCAGCGATCTCTTGGTGGCCGGAGAAGTCGGCATCTTGGTGCTCGACGTGCTGGCCTTGAATGAGACCGCCACGGTGTTCGTGACGCAGATCAAGCGGCAATTTCCCGATCTCGTGGTCTTGGTGGCGGGCAATCGGGATGCGGAGACCTCGCTGCACGCGTTGATCAGCGCAGGCACCGTCTATCGCTTCATCCACAAACCGATGTCGCCGGGCCGGGCAAAGTTGTTCGCGGATGCCGCGGTCAAGAAATATGACGAGCAGCGCAGGCGCTCCGCCACGGTCCCGCCGGCCAAACGCAACTCCCCATCGAACCGCGGTGTGCTGATCGGCGGCGCGCTGAGCGCCGCGGGTGTGATCTTGCTTGCCGCCTGGATGCTGCTGCACCGGAGCCCCGATGTCGGCGCCGCCGCGCCGCACGCCGAGACCGTCGCGCGTCCTGCCGTCGAATCCCCGCTGCTTTCCAATGCCGCCGCCGCGCTCGCGGCCAACCGGCTGACGGAGCCCGCCGGCGACAATGCACTCGAACTCTACAGCCAAGCACTGGCGCACAGTCCCGCCGACCCGATAGCCCGGGCCGGCGTCGCGGAAGTCCGCGAGCGTTTGCTGGCCAGAGCCGAAAACGCGCTGCTGGAGGAACGCCTGGACGAGGCGGCGGCCGCGATCGAAACGGCACGGCAATCGGGTGTTGAGAGCGGCCGCATCGCGTTCCTGTCGGCGCAGCTGGCCAAATCACGCGAGCGGGTTAAATCGGCGCAGGTTGCGGCGCGCCCGCGCGATCAGCCCAAGGCCGCGGAGGGCAAAGTGACGCCCCTCCTGAGTCTGGCCGCGCAACGCATCGACGAGGCGCACCTCATTGACCCGGAGCGGGACAGCGCGCTCTTCTATGTGCGGGAGGCGTTGCGGATCGAACCCGATAACGGCGCCGCGCAGGTCGCCGAAAAAGATCTCGCGATGCGCCTGCTGTCGGAGGCGCACAGCGCCATCGATCGACGGGACTTTGCGCATGCATCCGGCTGGCTCGAAGCCGCCAAGGGCATCGCAGCCGCGGACAACATTGAGGCAGCGCAGAGATTGCTCGCGAACGCCCGCCGGGAAGCGGACGCCGATGCCTGGGCTCAACTGCTCAAGAGCGCCACGGAACGCCTGGAGCAGGATCGCCTCATCGAACCGGCCAACGACAGCGCCAAATACTATCTCGTGACCCTGCGGGGTCTTGACCCCGGCAACGCCGGTCTCGCGGCTGCGATGCAGGATTTGGGTGCACGCCTCGTGGCCAAGTCGCGCCGCGCTCTGACTCTCGGGCAGTACGATGCGGCGCGAAGCTGGCTGGATGAAGCCGCCGCGATCGGCTTTGCTTCGCCTGAATCCGCCTCGGTGCAGCACGATCTGGAGGCTGCGGTCGCCAGGCAAGAATCGGCCGCCAACGTCGTCGCGGCCGGCGACCTCACCCTGGTCAAATCGGTGACGCCGGTCTATCCCCCGAATGCGAACCTGAACAAGATCCAAGGTTGGGTGGAATTGGATTTCACCGTCGTCGAAAGCGGCGCGGTGAAGGACATTGCAATCCACGCCGCCAGCAAGCCGGGTGTGTTCGACAAGGCGGCGATCAGCGCCCTATCGCAATGGCGTTATCAGCCGGTTGTACGTGACGGCAAGAGCGTCGCGCAGCGCGCCCGCATTCGAATCCGCTTCGCTCTGCCCGATTGATACGCAGCCGAGCCCTAGGCGGCCGAACTGCGGGACAGCGCGGCCGTGTCCGCCTCCTGGGTGAGCGCGCCGATTTCGGCTCCGATGCGCAGATCGTCGACCGCACCGAATGCATGCTTGCGGACGAGTCCGTGCCGATCGATCAAGACGAGACTGGGCGTGCCGCGCATTTTGTACCGTTCCATGGTGTGCGGAATCGGGCTGGTAGGATTCGGCTGATCGAGGGCAATCGGAAACTTCAGGCGATATTCCTGGATGAAGGCCTTGAGCACCGCTGCACTCACGGCATCGTGATGCTCGAACGTCGCGTGCAGGCCGATCACCGCCACGTCCTTCGGCTCGAAGGTCTCGTAAATTCTCTGCGCCTGGGGAATCCCGCCGCCGATCGAGTTCGGGCACAACACCTGGAATGCCGCAAGCACGACTACCCTCCCGCGCAGGCCGGAGAGCAGCAGAGGCCGATCAGTATTGAACCAGGTTTGCACGAGGAGCTCGGGCGCATAGCTTGAAGTTGTCATGAATAACGCGCGCGCCATCGGCTGCCCGCCGAGGCATCGGCCCTTCGTTGGTTTTTTGATCGATCCCAGGTACGCGCTATTGTGTGCCCGAAGCAGGCATCAATTACAAGAGGCGGCAGAATTCCGCTCGGAATTCTTGCGAATTCCCCGGCAATGGGTTAGGGGGGCTGCCGCTCCGGCAGCCGCGGGAATTCGACGGACGAATTACGGCGCGGGTTCTCGTTCCCGCTGCTTGCGTTCCGCGATTTCCTCGCGATCGACCGCGATATTGCGGGGTGCCTTGATGCCGATCCGAACCTGCGAACCGTTCACCGCCATGACTGTCACTTCCACATCGTCGCCGATGCGCAGACTTTCACCAGTGCGACGAGTGAGTATCAGCATGGAAAGGCTCCCTTCTGTTTGAGCCTGTATTAGCGCACGCCGCGGAATGCGCCGCTGTGGGCGTTTTTCTGTAAGTCTCTGTAGGATTGCGCTGACCCTACCGTCCGCCCGTGGCCTCTGTCGCGGGTTCGTGGGCTGCGGCCCAATCGCTCACGGTGGCTTCGTAGATCGCCAACTCCCGCAGCAGCTCCTCGAGAGCCTGCGCCCTGCCCATCGCAAACCCTTGGCCGTAATCGACGCCCAGGTCCGCCATGCGCGCGCGCAGCGCGTCGGTCTCGACGTACTCGGCAATGGTTTCCATGCACATGACCTTCGCCAGCTGAGCGATCGCCTTGATCATCGACTCCGAGCGCGAATTGACGATCGCATCGCGGACGAAACTGCCGTCGATCTTCAGATAGTTGACCGACAAGTCCTTGAGATACGCGAGCGAACTCACGCCGGTGCCGAAATCGTCGAGCGCGAACTGACA